>Ga0315268_10004686_pt1 | contig 14806 bp, 14 predicted proteins | sample C1_top_MG_FD_204535 | JGI IMG/M metagenome (GOLD analysis project Ga0315268, IMG submission 204535) | Sediment microbial communities from Yellowstone Lake, YNP, Wyoming, USA - C1_top | ecosystem: Environmental > Aquatic > Freshwater > Lake > Sediment | place: USA: Wyoming | collected 2017-08-01
CAACATGCCGATGTAGGGACCACGGCTGCCTGCAAAGGTGATGGCGATGGCCTGCACTGCGCCGATAAAGACATACGCGGCCGCACGCAAAATATCGGCCCAGACAGCTTCTTCCTCCGTGAGGATGGCGCGAAAGCTTTCGACGATCTTGCTGAGATTGACAAAGAAGGCAATGATCAGATAAGCGGCGACGAAGATAGGGTTGCCCATGTTGGACGCAACGCGCTCAGTGACATCGCCGCCCCACGGCAAGGGATCGAGCTTGTAGCGTTGAATCAATCCGTACAGCGCAATCGGCAGGCTGGTCAAGATGATGGTAAAGAGCAGCCGGTCAAGCTGGCGGCGTGTGCGCAGTCCGCTGACGATCATCAAAAAGATGATAATGTAGGAATACGTTGTGTAGGTGCCTTGCAATCGCTGATACGAGCCAAAGAAGGAGACTCGAGGCGTGATGGAGGTGAGCGTCGAAAGCAAATACACAATAACGAGGATCAGCGTCGGCAATACCAACGCCGTGCGGATGGACGGCGCGCTGGACAGCCGGGGCGTGTTGCGCTCTTCGATCCACTTGATCAGCCAAAAGACGGCCATAATGCTTGCCAGACTGCGCACCAGCGTTAGCTTGTCCGGCTCGAAGACGCGGCTGGAGTAGACGTTGAAGAAAAGCGGCGCCGCGATGAGGGCGGCGAGCCAGCCCGCTTCGATAATCCTGTCGCACAATGCACTCAGTTTACTAGAAGGCATAGTGACCTGTTTTTTTATTTCAGATTTCAGATTACCCGATCGGCTCAGTGAGGCCGCGATCTAGAGTCCGCATTCTCAAATCAGAGCGAAGGGATTGTACCTCAGTGCGGTCAAACAATCAAGCATTCATAACGTCACGGTACACTTGCTCAACACGTTCGAGCATGGCGGTTTGACTGAACTCGGCGTGAGCGCGCTGGGACGCTGCCTGCGCCATAGCCCGTCGTCGGGACGGGTTGGACAGGAGCTGGTTGACAGCCTGCGCGAGAGCTTCCGGGTCGCGTGAAGGGATCACAAAGCCCGTGACGCCATCTTGATTGACCCATGAAGTGCCTGTGCCTACCTCGGTGCATACGACAGGCAGCCCGGCCGCCATCGCCTCGACGATGACCGTACCGAAGGCTTCGGCTCGCGCATTGGCTGGCAGGACAAATACATCGCCCAACTTGTAGCAGGCAGCCAAGTCGGCGTCATCCACTTTACCTGCAAAGACCACACGGTCGGACAGATGCATGTCGCGAGCCAGTTGCTCCCATTCCGCATGCATGGGGCCGTCTCCCACCACAAGCAAGCGGGCGTTGGCAATTTCCGGCATGGCGCGGATGAGGTTATCCAGTCCCTTGTAATAGCGCAGACGTCCAACAAAGAGGAGTGTTGGCTGAGGGGATGATGGCGGCAACAATCGTTGGCGCAATGCTTCGATGCGCGTCGGGTCAACCCGATCAAAGCGATCCAGGTCAGCTCCGAGTGGGATGACGGCGCATTTCTCGCGGAATCGGCTGAGGTACGGCGAAGTGTCCACGTAGATAGGACTGGTGGCAATGAGCCGATCTGCCCGCTTGAGCACACGCCACAGCAAAGGCCCATACACCACGCGCAGTGCGCGTTGGCGGACAATGTCGCTATGATAGGTGATGACTGTTCGTCGCGCGCGCCCAAACAAAAGATGCGCGACTTCGCCGGGCGGGTGCGGAAAATGCAAGTGGGCAATGTCCGCTTCGAGGCGACGTGTCCAGCCGAACATAGCCGGGCTGATCGGCGTGGAGGCGACGGTCGCCCAGCGCGCCGTTCTGACAACGCGCACGCCGTTAACCGTCTCTATGGCAGTGCGCGGAGCGGGGTTGGCGACGAGCACAGTCACGGCGTGGCCTCGCGCGGCCTGCGCTTCTGCCAGGACTTTGATGTGGTTTTCGATGCCGCCGAGGATGGGGAAATAGTCTTTGTAAATGTGGAGAATGCGAAGCAGACTCATGTGTGCCGCTTAGCCTCGGCGAGGTCAGATGGCGCCGTAATGACGAAATACTGCCGCCCGCTTCTTTTCCAGACCAGGTACAGTGCCAGCCGCCTGAGAATGGCAAGCCCGTACTGAACACTGCGAAGAAAATCCACCGAAGATGCGTGCGAAAAGTAGCGCGTAGGAATTGGGATCTCTTTGATGCGGAAACCGGCCACCAATAACTGGATGATGATCTCGGTATCGAATACAAAGTTGTTCGAGTTTTCGGTAAAGGGAATCGAAGTGAGCAGGCGACGGCTGTAGGCGCGGTAGCCTGTGTGATACTCGGAAAGCTGCTGCCCCAGCATCATATTTTCGACCCACGTCAGAACTCGGTTGCCGATTTGTTTGTAAATCGGCATCCCGCCGGCGCTCGCACCGCCTTTTTGCAACATGCGCGAGCCGAGCACGCAGTCCACCTCGCCATTTTGAATCGGCGCCATCATCTGCGGGATGAGCGTGGGATCATACTGATAGTCCGGGTGCACCATGACGACAATGTCTGCGCCACTTTCCAACGCGGCGCGGTAACACGTCTTTTGATTCCCGCCATAACCCAGGTTCTTGTCGTGCCGGATCACTTTGAGATTGAGCAGGCGCGCAATTTCGACTGTATCGTCCTGGCTGGCATCGTCCACCAAGATGATGTCATTCACGACATCTTTAGGGATGTCGCGGTAGGTGCGCACGAGTGTCCGCGCTGCGTTGTAGGCCGGTAACACTACGACGACGTATGGTTTGGGCGATCCAGGTTGCACAGAAGGCCTCATGCGTGTCGGCTAGTTTTGTCCTCCAACGCAACCATAACCGAGATTGCTTGCTGTGTCAAGTCGCGCGCTCTAAGGAGATGGAGACGCGGGTTGAGGAATCAAGCGGTAGATAGGCCCGACTGGAACGATGTCAAAGTGCTGTCGAATTCCTTCGACGTCATAGTAACGATAAGTGTCGGCCAGAAAGAGGTTGGGCGCGCTGCGATATTGCAGGATGAGCGGAACTTGGCCCTCGCTGGCCAGTTCGACCAATTGGACATCGGGTCTGGCCTTTTCGACAATTTGAAGATAGTTAATCACGGCCCAAATGCTATAGTCGGCAAAAAAGACGCTGTTGGGTGGAAGAGTCTGCAAGATTTGCTCGCCCAATTCGCGTGCTCCTGTCTCGTTCTGCTTCCAGGGCGTAAGGACGTAGGTGAGGTTGTCACGCCCCGGCAATGGGCGAAAGTCCGGCATGTTTTGGACAAAGTGGCGGGCGATGGACGGCGCAATTGCATAAAGGAGCACAGGCAGCGCAAGCGTCACACCAATCACTGTTGCACGGCGAAACGGAAATTGTCTACACCAACCTGTCCATAGCATCTCAAAACCGACCGCCATAGCCAGCGCAAAGACGACGTAGGCCTGGAGGTAGTAATGGAGGTTCCAGACATACACATTGCCTGCGTTAGGATCAACGGCCGCTATCATAAAGGCCAGTGTGCCGAGGATGCTCAAGAGAATAAGGGCAGTCGCACCTCTGTCCTGTCGCCATAGACGGCCTAGTCCGGCTAGCCCGACCAGGGCCGTGATAGGGAACTGGTAAGCGCCCAACACAATTCCCCAGCCCAGACCTTTAAGCAACGCGATGGGATGAGTTGTAGCGTAGACTAGCCCAAGCAGAAAAGCAGCCGCCGTGCCGCCCGTGGATTGAGCCGCGCCAGATCGAGCGACCAGATACAAGTAAGGCGAAAGGCCCAATAGAAAACAGAGACCCGCGAGCAGCAACGGCATCCATTTGGAGCGACCGCGCGACCCGATCACTGCTAGGATGAAAACGCCAAAGCCGGCTGCGACTGTGACCATCACGAGGTGGTTGAGAAAACTGATTCCATAGAGGAAGGTGGCAAGGCACAGATAGACATCACGTTGCTGATCTCGCCAGAGCAATAAGAGGTAACAACACAGGGCTGACAGCAGATTGTTCAGCGAGTAGACTTTGGGCATCACGGCGTATGTCCAAAACGTGTGTGAAAGCGCCAGTGCGACAGTGGCCAGAAGCGAGGCGACATTCGAGCGAGTCAAGCGTCGCGCGGAGAGAAACACAAACACGAGCGCAGCCGCTCCAAACACGGCTGAAGCAAAATTGGCTCGCCAGGCGGCATCATGGAACGGCAGCCTGGTGAAAGGATGCGCCAGGATCACCCAGAGCACATGTTCATAGACGCCTACTTGGCTTGTATCTGTGCTGCCCTGATACGCATAGGTCTGATAGAGAGCAAAGTCGCCGCCGCCCCACAGCAACCCTGGCGGCAGCGTTAGCATGTAGAGAGCCAGGGCGACAACAAAGACCAGCGCCGCGAGCAGGCCCAGGTTTTTATCCAGGTTATTCCATAAGCGATTGATTGACTTGATCGTTGACATCGAGTTGATGCTCCGTGGTGAGCGGCGGGTCTATCGCCACTGTCCGAGTCGTGCGGCAATCAAATGGCCCAACTGTGCAGCGACGATGCCAATCACGCGGAACTGGTTGATGACCATTTGTCCCAAGTCAACCGGGCCGGCGCGCGGAATCAATTCAACAATGTACTGCGCCAATAACAGCAGGTTCCACGCAATCAAAGCGGCAATTGCCGTACCAATCCCTTCCCAAGTGACCTTGCTTTGAAGGTAGGCCAACAGTCCGGCCAAACCAATGATGTAGATGACTGTGCCGTTGATCATGAAACGTTGCCCAAAAGCAGCTCCACCTGACCATTGGCTCCAACTGCCAACCAGATATACTTGCGCCAGCCAGGCCAATATCAAACCCAGGCAAAGCGTACGGTCGCGCCTCCACAACGGGGCAGTCAGGCCGGCAATGGCGAGGGCGACGATGGGCGACCAGATGAATAGCCCTCGGGCGCTGGAGAGTAGCAAATCGAAAAAATGTGGCGATGTGAAGTCAAAGGTGTTATCCGGGTAGACTGAGTATGGATTGCCCGGCAACCATGTGCCGTAAGTTTGTCGCCACACCCAAAGTTGGAGCGAAAAGACCATCGCTGCCGCGATGCCAAACAGTGCTGCCGATTTGATCACCGTTCCAAGTGTATTTGCAAAGCTGTCGCGTTGCTCTGCTGGTCGAATGATGCTGGCTTGCTTCAAACTCAGAATGACTTCTGCCACAAGCAGCACGGCCAGGAGAGCATTCTGAGCGCGAACGAGCGTGGCCAGCCCCAGCGTCGCGCCGCGTAGCAGCCAGTCGCGTGCTCTGGGTGCAGGGCGTGTTCGATGCCACACGTACACGAATAGCGCATTCACAAATGCGTCGTTGGCGTGCGACATGATGGGATGGCTGTACATGTAGAACAGCAACGGCGTGGACCACCATATTCCAATCGTCGCCCACAGCGCAACGCGCTTGCCAAAGAATTCGCTGGCGATGCGGTAGGCCAGCCACAGACCTATCAGTGCGTAAATCGCTGAACCCAGGCTGGCGGCGATGACGTAGAGTGGCGCGTAACCATCGGTCGGCAGCCCGAGAATAGCACTGGCAAAATGCGCGGTGAGATAGAAAGGTGACCACAGCACTGCCGAACCGATGGCGTACGGATTCTTGTTGTAGCCGTTGGGGCCGGGAAAGATGATGTGGTATTGGTCTTCGCCGTAGTGATAATACTCGTCGGTGGTGTCCACATTTCCATCAATGACGGCTGAACGCAACCAGGAATAGTAGCCCACCGGGTCGGTGCCATGTACCCAGGGCTTAAAGAGGACGATGAGACCGACTAGCCAGGCGGCTATCAGCCACGCCGGCCCTGGTTGGACAAGTCGTTTCACGCGGCTTCCTTCAGAATCGGGCTGGCTCGTCTGATTTGAATCAGGCGCAACGCAAGCACGATGTAAACGATGGTCAATCCGTAGGTGCCTAGTGAGAGCAAGAGCGTATGACCTTCAAAGGCGTGCCATGCCCCTTGTACGCCAATCAGCGCGAACGCAACAATCAACGCTGCCCGCGCCGCTCTGGTCGAGGAAGTGTACCAGGCGACCACAAGGGAAATGATTGAGATTACCAGGTGGTGATACCAACTGATGGGCACAATCAGGTTGATGGTGATAAGAACGAGGCCGGTTTCCAAAATAAAGGTCTCGTTCCAGTTCCGTGTCTGCGGCCATGTGAGCAGAGCAACGCCGACCAGCAACAGTCCGATGGTGCCAAACGAAAAGGCTCGCGCTAACGCAGGGCTGTTGACCAACGAATGTCCATACTCATGTGCCGTCAATAATCGTCCGAAAAAGCCAAAGACCGATTGGTTCGGCGGGTACGCGACGGGCGAAGCGCCGACAGAGAGAGGGGTAGTCTGCCAAAAGTTCTGCACATAGTCCCAACTTGCTTGCGGGCCAGCCAGAAGGACGGTGATTACAATCAGCACGATCAAGCCGACCATCAATGCAATCACTTGGGTGTCGCGTCGCCAGATGAGATGAATTCCAAGCGGCGCAGCAATAGGCTTCAGCGCGATGCCAGCGGCCCATCCCAGGCCGGCTGCATACGGGCGCTTCTGTTGAGCGAATAGAAGATAAAGCGCCACGCTGAGCAATACTAGGTGATTGGCCTGGCCTGCATATAGACTGGTGAGGTTAGGAACGTAGCAGGTCAGAGCGAAAAAGACTATGGGGTCAATCCATGTCTGGCGTACAAGTTGTGATAAAGCCACTCCCGTTATCGTCAATGCTAGAACGTTCAGGCTGTTCCACAAGACCAGTGCCACGCGAGGCGACAGGCTTCCGAGCAAGGCAATTCCCCCAGCCAGCAATGGCGGATAGAGGTAGGGTCTTTCGAATCGCTCGATGTGGTACTCGTTGGCAAGCGCAGACCACCGAACGTCGCTGAGAGTATAGATATTCTCGCCGCGCCGCAAAGCTTGAGCGGTGATGTAATAGGTTGCAAAGTCAGAGCCACTCTGTCCGCGCCCCTGTGCGGTGTAGACCAGGGCGACGCCATACACCGACAGGAATCCGAGCAACACTATCTTGGAAAAGAATCGGTTCATGCTCTCCCGTCTGACTTTCGCCTTGATATCTACCTGCAGCAACTTGATCCTAGCTTACCGGACTCACGTGGGGTTCACTTCTCTCTTGGCATGACATTATAAGTCGCACAGTGTGGAGTGGCAAGCTTACTTCAGATCGTCATTTGTCGGTAGATGGCCCAAGTCGCCTGTGCTGTTTGTTTCCATGAAAACCGGGCTGCTTGGGCCAAGCCATTCTCTCGAAGGTCGCGGCCTAATGCCGCGTCTATCAAAACATGTTCAATTGCTTTGGCAATCGCTTCGATGTCCAGAGGGTCTATCAGAATGGCTGCCTCACCTGAGACTTCGGGCAGGCTGGATACGTTGCTGCATATTACTGGCGTCCCGCAAGCCATCGCTTCCAGAACCGGTAACCCAAAGCCTTCGTACTGCGAGGGAAAGGCAAACAATTCAGCGCCGCTATAAAGCGCCGGCAGGTCAGCATCGTCAACCGGTCCGACAAAAATCACGCTGTCCTCGAGGCCAAGTTCCTCTGCGACTTGCCTGGCTCCGGAGTAGCGAATGTCCCAGTGTCCCGCAATCACCAATTTGACATTTGGCAGCCTGCCCCCCGTTCCTTTGGGAGGGTGAGATTTGAGATTTACTGCTTGCCAGGCTTGCACCAACCGTACCAGGTTCTTGTGTGGTTTGTTGGTACCTACATACAACACGTAATTTTCGGGAAGAGAATACTTGCGTTTGATCGCGGTAACAACCTCTGGCGGCTGTGGCGAGAAATGTTCATCGGCAGCCAGCGGCGTGACGACGATCCTGCCCGGTTCGCAGTGGAAAAAACGAATCAGGTCACGTTTGGTTGATTCAGAGATCGAAAGGGCAACTCGAGCGGTTCGCAGCGCCAGAATGTGTGTTAGCCGATAAACGAGTCGTTGCCGTGCGGTAAAGTATTCCGGATAAATCAGTGGGATTAAGTCGTAGCAGGTCAAGGCAGTCGGAACACTCGGCCAATAAGGCATTAGGTAGTAGGGGCTGTGATATAGGCTCGCTTCGGAGCGGCGCAGATGTTGCGGTACGATCCACTGCTGTTGCACCGAGAATGGCGAAACTGGGCAAGCGATGCGAGGCAGGTCGGGCAAGGTCAATCGGGTGGAGATGGCTTGGGGATCATGCAAAAGTGTCAGGTTCAAATCGGGCGCAACCTGTGACATACTCCGGGCTAGGTTGACCACATAGCGGCCGATGCCGGGAAAGTGATCGGTTGCCGTTCGCGCATCAATGACAATTGGACGCATCATTGGTTTTTACTTGTACACGATAGAATCATAAATGGTTTCGATCTCTCTGACCTGCGTTCTCAGGTCGAATAGTGCCTGAACACGCTGGCGACCTGTTCGTCCCATCTGTTGTCGCAGATCAGAGTCTGCCATGAGTTTGAGCATGGACTCTGCAAGCGTGGATGGATTGCCGGGCGGTATCAGATACCCACATTCGCCGTCAACGACGATCTCGGCGGGGCCGCCGCTGTTGCTGGCGATCACCGGTACACCAGCGGCCATCGCTTCGACGATCACTCGTCCGAACGGTTCGGGTCGCGTGGCCGTGTGAACAACCAGATCGGCAGCCGCATAAACAGGCTGCATGTCGGCGATGTGGTCGGTAAAGACGACATGATCGGTCAACCCCAGCGAGTCCCGAAGTGCGACGAGTTCATCGTAATAAGCCCGACCGCCGCTTAGCTCGCCTTGACCTTGATCATCGCGTTCGTAGCCGCCTACAATCATGAAGCGCGCCTGGGGACATTGGGCGATTACCAGCGCCGCCGCTTTGATAAAAACGTCCTGGCCTTTCCAGCGGGCCAGCCGTCCAACGTTGACGATTAGCGGGCTGTCCTCTGGAATATGCCACTGTGTGCGAAGGGCGGCGTGGCGTGCAGCGAGTGGCTCGATAGCAACACCGTTGTACACCACGGTGCAGCGTGGTTCGTTTGTGAGGCCATAGTGACTGGCGATAAAGTGCGAGTTGGCGATTATACGGCAGGGACGGCGTTGCAGGAGTGAGAACAATCCGCGTGGAAACGTATCGTCGTGCAGATGCCAGATCAGCGGGATGTGGCTGGGCGTTGCCAGAGCTGCCAGGATGTGCGCGCGCACAGTGTTGGCGTGCACCAGGTTAATATGCTCTTGCAGAATGATGGCGCGTAAATGTCGGATGCTTTGCACCACAGGCAACAGCGCCAAGGGATTCCGGGTGTTAAGAGGTGGTAGAGGTGTCGCAATGCAACGGATGCCACTTGCCCCGAGGGGAGCCATCAGCGCCGATCCAGCGGGCGTGGCGACAATTGGCTCGAAGCGTGAGCGGTCGAGTGAGCGGATAATGTCGAGCAAGACGGTTTCGGCTCCCCCAAGGAAAGGGGCGTGGTCAATGAAGAGCAATCCAGATGTAGACATTCTTGGTTCAGGATTGGGAGAGAACTCGGTTATATACACTCAACGTCTCGCACGCGGTTCTTTCCCAAGAAAATGTCCTTGCTTGTTCCAGGCCACGTTGCCGCATTGTCTCTGCACGAGTCAGATCAGTAATCACGGTAAGAATAGCTTGCGCCACCGCCGCTGGGTCAAGTGGATCAATTTGCCACGCGGCATCACCAGCGACTTCAGGTAGCGAGGTGGAATTTGCACAGATGACGGGGACGCCACATGCCATTGCTTCTAGGATCGGCAGGCCAAAGCCCTCGTATAATGAGGGAAATACAAAAACATCAGCAAGTTGATACCACGATTTAAGGACATCCTCTGGAACCGATGCAATCTGCAATACTTTGCGATGCAAGTTCAGCGACTCGATCAAGCTCAACTGTGATTTGGTGAACTGGCCGCCAACCTGAACAAAGACGAAATTGAGATCGAGTAGCTTGGTCATGGCATTGACAATCACCTCGATGTTTTTGCGTGGCTGACATGATCCGACATGCAGGATGAGGTGATGTCCAACCAGATGGTATTGTTCGCGCAGAGTCTGTAGCTTTGTTGGGGCTACTGATTCGAAAAAGGCTGTACTGACTGCCAGTGGCACAACGCTGATTCTTTCGGCTGGATAGCTAGAGTGATGTACAATCTCGTCACGCGTGTGAGTCGAGTCGGCAATGATGTGAGCAGCGCGCGATAAGGCGCGGAATGACCGTTGCCATAAGCGATGACTGAGACCGCGCCCATGCAGGTCCAAGACTAACGGCGCAATATCATGACAGGTAATAACAGTGCGTCGTGGATCGAGGGCATCAATCAAATGCGAGTACGAATGGTCAATGATGTGGTTCAATTGGCGTCGTTGCGTTCTGGCGGCCATTGGATAGATGAAAAATCTCCACACGTAATTTGCCATTGTTCCAGGCACTCCCCGCATCTGTGGAAGCGGGCGGGCAATAACGAATGGATTTACTTCACAGCCAAGCTGTTGCAGGGCGCTTGCCAGTTCGTCGGCGTAGCGCTCCATGCTGGGCCAGCCTTCGGTGGGCAGGTCGCGGAACAGGGTGACTTTCACTGCGACATCACCTGCTGGAAAAAATCAGCATTCGCGGCGGCGAGGCATGCATGCGTGTAACGAGCCAGAACACGCGCGCGTCCGGCCTCTTGCAGTCTATACCATTGAGTGCGGTCGGTCTGTAAATGGGCAATAGCCTGCCGCAGGGCAGTGGCATCGCCTTCTGGAAATATTGACCCTGCATCGCCAATGACCTCGGGAATCGCACCCGAGTTTGAGCCGATCACAGGCACGCCGCATGCCATTGCTTCGATCAGCACATGCCCAAATTGCTCTTTCCAGGTGGGAGTAGTCTGTGAGGGGAGCACCAATGCGTCGAGTATGTTCAAGTACTGGACGACCCTTTCGTGTGTGACCGAACCGACCAGCTTGACGCGCTCGCTGACCAGTTGTCGAGCGACCCAGCTTTCAATCTCTGGGCGCAGAGGCCCATCTCCGACCAGCAATAGTTGTACGCCGGGTGACTCGCGCACGGCATCAAGCAATGTCCATATACCTTTTTCCTCGACTAGTCGCCCAATGTAACCCACAACAAACCCATCCAGTTGCAGGGAATACCGCAAATCGGCAGAGGCTGTTGACTGGAAGGGTTGTGGATCCACTCCAAGTTGTGGGGTCACCCTTATTGGCCCCCGAAATCCTTTGTGTCGGATTACACCAGCCGCTTCGTTGTTGCCCGCGATCACGCCATCGCATTGATGTAGATTGCAATGTTCGAGAGCGGGCCAACCCACACGGCGCAGGATGTTTTCCCATGTAAAGAGCACTAGCTTGTATCGTTCGAGTCGTTTCAAGAAAGCGATCTGTGCTGCCGCCAAGCTAGCTGGTTCCTCTTCAACATACACTAGCTGCGGTCGGACCTTGTGAATGATGCGGCGCAGTGACAGCAGCGGATAAAAATAGCGCAAGATATGGCCGTTGAAACGAATTGGAAGGCGATGTAGCTGGTAGGCGGTGGGCTTGTCAACATCGCGTTCCAGGGTAAAGAGAGCGTCACGCCAATTATCGGGAATGATGACATCGAGTTTGACGAGTTGTGCCAGCGCATCGAGCTTGGCACGGTTGAGTGGTGCAGCGTAGGTGTGGGACACGAGCAGGATGCTTGGCAGTATCACTTGAGCACCTTGAGCGCAAAGTACAAGTCGCGCGCTGGCAAAGCAAAGGCAGCGTAAGCTTCATAGAAGTAAGGAAAGTGATTGGCCAACCACTGAATGCCGACCCATCGGAAGGGACGCGCGAACCGTAGATGGACACACTTTTTTTCAAAGCGAGCTGCCGAATAAAAGTCTGCCACAGGTGATTGGGTTTCAAAGGCGCGGCTCAACATGGAAGGTCGGAAAGGAGAAGATGCAACGAAATAATCGAATGAAAAAACTGACAGATGCCGCACGTGGGTCGGGTCTGTGTAAGAGTAGCGATTGGAAAAGTGCGGCGTGACGATTTCGACCATAGCCCCTGCCGGCCGACACGGTGAATCTCTTCCATAAAATGGACCATGTCCGTTACGTGCTCGACGATGTGCCTGCAAACAATCCTGTCAAATGTATTATCCTCAAGCGGCCACGGGTACCGATTGAGGTCGTGAACAATATCAGCAGCCGTTGATGGATTGAAATCAATTCCGACCGCGCCGGGAGCTTTAAAGTTGCCGCAGCCTACATCGAGGGTGTTCATATTCACCTTCCAGCGAGCATGTCCCACTCGCCCAGAAAGTTGTACCATGCTTCTGCTACTCGAATGAGTATGTAACAGCGACGCTCATGATCCAATAGATCAAGGGGAAAGTTCATCCAGCGTCGGACAAGACGGAGAACGGCAAGACTGCGAGATGGCGGCGACTTGTGCTTAGGTCAAAGTGCGCCCGCCCTTTTCCGCGAAAATAAGCTTGCCGCTTGAATGTTTTCCAGATGTAGGGTTGCAGATGTGTGACTTTAACTGGCACAAATAGTAATTGCGCGTTGGTCTGACAGATACGCCATTTAAGGTCTGCATCTTCGCCAGCCGCATACGGAAAGGTGTCGTCAAAACCGCCAATTTGTTCTAATATGGACCGATGGTACGACAGATTATTGGTGCCACCTGCCGGACACTCAAAGTGGCCTACATATTCAGTGTCACCTACGCAATATAGGCTTCGAGCTATATGGCGTTCGTAACGGGCCAGGATATTGTCTTTGAGAACTCCATCCGATGCTTCAAGATACCCACCAACACCAACCACGTGTGGATAGCGCTTGTACCCGTCGGCCAATCGCGTGAGCCAGTCGGGTGGCGGAACGCAATCATCGTCGGTGAAGGCAATGATATCTCCAGTGGCTTGGCGAATGCCGACGTTGCGCGCAGCTGCTGGGCCGCGATTCGCCTGCCGGAAATAGCGCACCTGTGGAAATTCAGCGCCGACCATCTTCTGTGTCCCATCGGTCGAGCCGTCGTCCACGACGATGATCTCATAGTCGGCATAATCTTGCGTGGCCAGCGCGGCCAGTGTCTGGCGCAGCGTGGCTTTACGGTTGCAGGTAGGGACGACAACCGAGAACCTCATGCTGTCCCCCGCCGCAGTAATCGCCAAATGTAGCCCGCCCGTTCCAAGAGCAAGCGCCGTTCTAAAAGCAACATGACTGCCAAAAATCCGCCAACTGCAATGCTTCCTTTGAAAGCCACACGCATCAGTAGGGAAAAAGCATTCAAGTCAATCAACTGGGCTATCGCCATGTATAGGCCAATACTGCACAGGGTCGCGACGATAGACGGCAAAAAGGTCCGCATCACATTGAGTGAAATAGTTTGCGTGATGTAGAGATAGGTCAGGCCAATGCCGACCGCAAAAGCTATGCCGACTCCGATGGCTGTGCCCACGGCCCCGAAAGTGACGGTCAGAGGTGTAGCAATAATGATTAGCGTCACAGCTTGAATGGCTAGCACAGTCGTGATCCGTTGGGGCCGGCCAATGGCAGTGAACAGTGCGCCCGTATCGTCCAGCAATGGGCGCAACACAGAATAGGCGATTAGGAAGCGTAAGAGGATGGCGCTGGGAAGCCATTTTTGACCGTATAGCAGTGTCAGGAAATCCGGCGCTGCAACAAAGATGGCTAGCGCAAGTGGTGTGGCGGTAGTGAGAATCAGCCACAAGCTCATCTCAAATGCCTTGCTCAACCGTGCCGGGTCATCTTGCAGTTTGGCATAGGTCGGCAGTGAAGCCCGTGCAACAATGTGCGTGACCAAACCGGTAGGCCATTGAGCTACTTTGTAGGCCTGGGCATAATAGCCTAATGCTGCGGCACTGACGAAGGTTCCAACGAGAAAGTTATCGAATTGCAGGAGTATAGTCGTGGCGATTGCGCCCAAGCTCATCACTATCCCGAAACGCAGCATCCAGCGTGCGATGGCCCATTCGAACCCAAAACGGATCGAAGGGCGTTGTCCGATCTGACGATAGGACCACCAAAATCCCAAGCTGCTGACAGCCGCATTCATAGCTACTTGACCGACAAGCGCCCAATAAGTGTACCCTTGCATGGCTAACGCAATTGCGGCCAGGTAAGACAAAAACAGCGAACCGGTGACGATAGCGGTTGAACGCGCAAACACCAGCTCTTTTTCCAGTGCGGCGCGTGCGGTTGTGCCGGCCGCCTCAACCATCATCGCGCCGGCGAGGGCGATTGACAAGGCGATGATGGTCGAGGAATAGCCCAAATACGGCAAGAATGCTGAAGCGATGATGACCAGAACCAGAGTTATCCCGGAAGCTCCGATTTGGAGTAGCCAGTGCGTGGCGATGAGTTGATCGGTCGTAGGTTGACGATGGATAAAAGCATAGTCCAAACCCAACTTGCCGCGCAAATCGAATAGAGAGGTGAAGAATGTGGCTAGCGCAAATACACCAAAATGGGTCGGGTCAAGCAGGCGGGCCATAACGATTCCGTAAAAGACTCCAAAGCCCATGTTAACATAGGAACTGGCCAAAATAATAGCGGTGCCACGTACTGCGCGGCTGGCAAGGTTCATAGCTTGCGCCCCATAGCAATCAAGTGGATACCCCACCTGAGCCGCAACCGGTGCGGAAGCGGAACGAGCTTCTGCAGGGTACCGGCTATCAGATGGCGAATTCGCCCAGCAGGCCATTGGTCAATCGTGCGCCATGCATAGATACCGTCGATACTCAAATCGCTCAGGCTGATAGCAGAGAGATCGTCATGCAGTTGTTGGGGGCTATATCGGATCATGGGCGGCGCTGAAAGAAAGGCCGGGCTTTTTTCGATCCAGTAATT
>Ga0315268_10004687_pt1 | contig 14801 bp, 7 predicted proteins | sample C1_top_MG_FD_204535 | JGI IMG/M metagenome (GOLD analysis project Ga0315268, IMG submission 204535) | Sediment microbial communities from Yellowstone Lake, YNP, Wyoming, USA - C1_top | ecosystem: Environmental > Aquatic > Freshwater > Lake > Sediment | place: USA: Wyoming | collected 2017-08-01
CCGTGCAGCGCGAGAGCGCCAGTCTGCCGCTGTTGCAGTTTGCCGCGCAGACGATGTGGGACCGCCGCGACAAGACGGCCCACCTGCTGCGGCGCACCACCTACGATGCGATGGGCGGCGTGGTCGGCGCGCTGGCCGAGCATGCCGACGGCGTGCTGTCGGGCTTTTCGCCGGCGCAGCTGCGGCTGGCGCGCGAGCTGTTGCTGCGGCTGGTGACACCGTCCGGCGCTCGGCGGGTGACGCCGCGCAGCCGGCTGATCGAGGGGCTGGGGCCGGAGGCCGAGACGGTGCTGACCCAGCTGGTGCGCGCGCGGCTGCTGTCGGTGCGCCACGCCGGTCACGAAGAGGGCGCCGATGTCGCAGTCGAGCTGGTGCACGAATCGCTGGTGCACGCCTGGACCCGGCTGGCGCGCTGGCTCGACGAGAACAAGGACGAGCTGACCTTTTTGACCGACGTCGGGCAAGCGGCTGAGCTGTGGCGCAAGCGCGGCGAGCGCAACGACGAGGTCTGGCAGGGCGAGGTGCTGCGCGACGCCATGCACGCTTTGCAGCGCTGCACCACCGAGGTGCCGGAGCTGGTGCAACGCTTCTTGCAGGCGGGCCAGCGCAAGCAACGGCGGCGGCGCGCCGGAACACGCATGCTGCTGGCCGCGGCCTTCGTCGGGCTGGCTGCGATCGCGGGCGTGCTGGCCTGGCAGAATCGCGAGGCGCGGCGGCAGCGCGCCCAGGCCGAGCAGCAGCGCGCGGTCGCCCAGACCGCCAGTGCCTGGCGCGCCTACGACCAGCGCGATCTGCTCGAGGCGCGCTCGACCCTGCGGCTGGCGCTGGAGACCCGCGACTCGGCCACGGCACGCGCGCTGTGGTGGCGGCTGCAACGCGATCCGCTGCAGTGGAAGCGCGACTTTGGCCGCGTCGTGTTCGCGGTCGAGTTCGCGCCCGACGGCGGCACGCTGGCCGTGTCCACTGCCGAGCAGGTGGTCTATCTGCTCGACGTGCGCACGCATAACGTGGTGCGGGCATTGCGCGGCCACGGCGACGTGATCAACGCACTGGCCTATTCACCGGACGGTCGGTTGCTCGCGTCCGGCAGCGCCGACGGCGAGGTCTGGTTGTGGCCGGTGGCCGGCGGCGAGGGGCGGCGGTTGCCGCGCACGCACGAGCGGGCGGTCTACGGCCTGGATTTCAGCCCGGACGGCGCGACGCTGGCTTCGGTCGGCGCCGACCGCGGGGTGCACCTGACCGACGTGGCGAGCGGAATTCAGCGCGCATTGCTCAGCGGCCACACCGACATGATCCGCGGGGTGCGCTTTTCGCGCGACGGGTCGCGCCTGATCACGGCGAGCTACGACCAGAGCATCCGGGTGTGGGATGTGCGCCGCGAAAAGGTCGAACGCGTCCTCACTGGCCACGCCGACATGGTAGCGTGGGCCGATTACTCGCCTGATGGGACGACCATCGCGTCGGCCAGCGCCGACGGCACGGTCCGCCAGTGGGACGCGCGCGATGGTCGTTTGCTGCGCACGCTGCGCGGCCACCGCGGCGGCGTCTGGGCCGGGTGCTTTAGCCCTGATGGCAGCATGCTGGCAACCGGCAGCATCGACAACGAGGTGCGACTGTGGGACACCAAGACCGGTGAACCGCGCGCCGTGTTCGACGGACACAGCGCGCGAATCTGGGGTGTCAGCTTCAGTCCCGACGGCGCGCAGCTCGCTTCAGCCAGCTCTGACAAGCAGGTCATCCTGTGGAACACCAGCCGCGCCGGTGGCGCCGCCGAGCCAGTCGGCCACTCGGACACCGTCTATCACGCTGGCTTCAGCCCGGACGGACGCTGGATAGCCAGCAGCGGCTACGACCGCAGTGCGCGCCTGTGGGACGTCGCGACCGGCGATCAACGGCGCGTCCTGCGTGGCCACACCGCAGTGGTGACGACGTCGACATTCAGTCCGGACAGCAAGTTGTTGGCGACCGCCAGCTACGACCGCAGCGTGCGGATCTGGGACGTGGCGACCGGTCAGGAGCAAAAGCTGTTGCTCGGCCATGGCGACACGGTCTGGGGCGTTGCTTTTACGCCCGACCAGCAGCACCTGGTCACCGCCAGCAACGACAAGACCGCGCGCATCTGGGAAACCGCCACCTGGAGTCAGCAGCGCATCCTGTCCGGCCACACCGCGGGCATCGCCAGTCTGGCCATGAGTCCCGACGGGGCCCGCTTTGCGACCGGCAGCTACGACAACACGATCCGGCTCTGGGACCTGGCGAACGGGCGCGAGCTGCGCGTGTTGACCGGCCACGCCGCGGTGGTGTGGGGACTGCACTTCAGTGCTGACGGCAAACAACTGCTGTCAGGCGCGGCCGACGGCGCCGTCCGGTTGTGGGATCTGGCCAGCGGCAGCAGCCGCCTGGTCACGACCCATCGCGGCCGCGTCTACATGGTGCGGTTCCATCCCGACGGGCAGCGCATCGCCAGCGCCAGCTCGGACGGAACGGCGCGCATCCTGGACCTGCGAACAAACGAAGCGATCGAGATCAAGGGGCACCGCGCCGAGGTCAATTCGCTGATCTTCAGCCCGGATGGGACGCTGGCGGTCAGCGCCAGCGACGACGAGACCGTGCGGCTGTGGGACGTCGCCAGCGGACACCCGCGCTGGCGCGCGCCGCTGTTGCTGCCGGCCGAGCAGCGGCTGTTCACGCACCGCGGCTGGCTCGACCTGAGCGCGGAACCGCCGCGTCGGATCGAGGTGGCCGATCAGCGCAGCTGGAGCAGGGCCGTCGCCGAACGCGGCCGCCTGGCCAGCGCCGCTGGCGACCTGCTGTGCATTGCCACCTGGGGCGACGAGGTCGAGCAATGGCGAATGTCGATCGACGCGTTGGCCGCCCGCACCCGGCTGCCGGGGGTGACCGATCTGCAGGCCACGGCCAGCAGCTGCCTGGCACTGGCGGGTAATTCGGCCATCGCGATCGATTCCTCCGGCACCGTGCAACCCATCGCCGTGCAAGATCCGTCCGCGCTGGCGGTCAACGACGACGAAGTGTGGCTGGCCGATTCACGCAGCGTGCGCCACTTCTCGCCAGCGCTGCTGCCACTCGCCAGGCACGGCGTTGATATCGTGGTCAGTGCGCTGGCGGCCAACGCGCGCTGGATCGTGCTGGGCACCCGCGGCGGCGGCATCGAGCTGATGGACCGGCGCAACGGTCAGCGGCTGGCGCGGCCGACCTTCGAGGGCACGCCGGCCAGCCCGGTGCTGCGGCTGGCCATCGGCGATCGCGGCGTGGTGGCGGCGGGTTTTGCCAATGGTCTGGTCGGGCTGTGGAGCGTCGACGATGGCCGGCGCCTGCTGGAGGCGCGGCTGCACGGACCGATCGTGCACCTGTTGCTCGGCAGCGATCGGCTGCTCGCTGCATCCGAACTCGGTGGCAGCCTGCGCTGGGACCTTGGCGTGTTCGCGCAGAGTCAGTGCCAGCTGTTGCGCGAGGTCTGGCGCGAGGTTCCGGTCGAGTGGGAGGAGGGCCAGGCGGTGCTGCGGCCGCCGCCCACCAACCATCCGTGCGCGGTTGCCGATTGAGCGCGGTCAGCGTGCAGCGACGCGCGCGTTGTTGGGCACCGCGTCGGCGCTGCGGATGACGGTGCCAAAGCCGGCAAAGAGCTGAGCCGTGGTGCGCGACGACTTGCCGTTGCCGGCCTTGCGCAGGAAATGGTTGATGCGCTTCTTGCTCAGCGGGTCCCGGATCAGGTCGGGGTGTTGCAGGTTCATGCGGTAGCGCAGGATGCCGTTGGTCACCCGGTGCACGATGACGACGGTACCATCGGGCTCGACCGCCTCGACCACGGCGACGTGGGTGAGCGGGTCGTCGCGCTGGCCGTTGCTGTTACGGTCGAAAGTGTCGTTGAAGAAGACCAGGTCGCCGATCGTCGGCGTGCCGCTGCGGTACAGGATGCCGTTGCGCTTGACGTAGCGGTAGATGGTGGTCACCGCATTCTCGTCCGGGATCGGATCGATCGCCGTCAGGTCGATGCCGAGTTGCAGGTAGCTGGCGCGCGCCAGCCCCGAGCAATCGAAGGGCAGCTTCTGGTTGCCAACCAGCAGCGCTCGTTTGCCGACGTAGCCCCGCGCAGCGCGCGCCACGGCCTGGCGCAGCTCGATCGAGCGCGCGTCCTCGGACCGGGTGCGCGGACTGCCGTCAAAGGCGGGCCGCGCCACGCCGACCGCTGCCGCCTGCGCCGCCTCGCGCTTGATCAGCGCCGGATGCTTGAGCTCGGTCGCGGGCTTGCTGGTGGCGCAGCTGACGCTGAACAGGACCAGTGCCGCGATGATCCAGCCGATGGCGATCGTCATCCGGTTCATGCTGGCTCCATCTGGCGCCATGTGGAGCGCGCCTGCTCCTCCAGGGTACGGCTGGAGCCAGCCAAGTCAAAAAAACGACTGTTTTTGTTGTGGCAGAATCGGACGGTAGCTGGCAGGCGAGGGCGAAGAGCTAGGGATTGTAGGGACCGCCAATCTGGATGGTGTCGCTCAGCCGGACCAGAACCTTGAGCAACTCGACATAGTCCCTGAGCTCGGCGTCGACCCGGGTCTTGGTGATGCCTTCCGGCAGTGCGTTGCAGTCGTCGTCGGTGGCGACCGTTGTTGCTGCCTCGTCACACCAGCTCGAGCGCGCCAGCAGCACATTGGCGCGCATGATGGCAGCTTGGCCGGCGCCCGGCGCGGCGCCGCCCCGGTCATACTTGACCGCGGTGAAGGTGAGCCCCGAGGTCGGATCGGTGAACGCCACCCGGCGATCGGCGGGCAGTGCCGTGTCATGACCTTCACCCAGGTAGAAGATGCGCGACTGGTCGACAAAGCGCGGGTCGAAGTTGTCGACAAAGCGGGTCAACCCGAGCACCTGCCAGTAGAGCTGCACCGTGAAGGTCGCCATCGGGTTGACCGGCGTGGCGTGCGACTGCGCCAGGTCGCCTGCATAGTTGGGGAACTTGACGCGGTTGTTCTCCCAGTAAGGCGCGACCGAGTCCCAGTTGCCCGCGACGATGGCGCGGTTGATCTGCATCAGCTGGTCGGCAAAGGTGTTGTAGTAGCTGACCTCCCAATCGCGGATGTCCTCGGGCGTGGAACGCGCCACGAAGTTGGTGCTGCTGTCGCTCAGTGCCTCGATGGCCATGATCTTGTCGAGGTAAAAGCCGATGTGGTGCAGGCACTCCCACCAGAAGTAGCCGCAGTCGCGGTTACCGCCAGACCAGCTGGTCGAGTAGTAGCGGCCACCGGTGACGTCGACGTTGAAGCCGCCCAAGGAGGCGCCGTACGACTCGGCCAGCCGGGTGCCGTCGGGCTGGGTGACCAGGCCGTAGCTGCTGCCGACGTCGGGCATCAGCAGCGTCTGCACCAGGTAGTTGAACGCGTTTTGCACGGCCACCGTCTTGGTGCCCCAGCCGGTCGTCGGATCGGTCAAGAACGCCTCGACCTGCGCCGGCGTGTAGTACATGGGCAAGAAGTCGAGGTAGAGGCCGTAGATGTCGTGCCACTTCTTGAGCCGGTTATAGACCCGCGGGTAGTAGCGATCGACGAAGTTGTCGTCGCTGCGGCCGATCTGGCCACGCGGGAAGTTGCGCATGATGTACCAGCTGTTCAGGTCGTCCAGGATGTTCTTCATGCGCTCGTAGCTGTCGGCACCCGAATCGCGAGTCAGGCAGCTGTCGCTGATGTCTGATCGGGTGTGCGAGCAGAAGATGTAGGGCACCCGTATGCGGCCGTCGGTGGCTTGTGACAGCGCACCGTCCAGCTCGGTGACGTCGACCAATGCACGGTTGGTCGGATCGTACAGGCCGTCGCCCATCTGATTGTAGAAGTAGGTGTAGTGGGTGGCCCGCGGGCCGACGGTATAGAAGCTGATGATGTCGCCGTCGGTATCCCACCAGTCGCGGAAGGTGGTGGCCGGGATCCGATAGCTGTTCTCGAACACCTCGACCTTCTGCGCATAGCCGAACATGATGGCAGCGCGGTCGTACTTGCCGATGCCGCCGCCGTCGACGGTGTAGCGGCTGGCGTAGTCCATGATCGAGCTGTAGGCGTAGCTGTAGAGCTGCTTGTCGATCTCGTTCTGGGTCATCGGATCGGTCAGCCGCGGCCCGACCGTGCCGTCCTCGGCGCGGATCTCCCAGTAGCGGTTGAAATAGTTAATGGCATCGTCCGAGCCGCCGAAGTTGTGGGCCAGGCCGAGGGTGTGGCCGCACTCGTGCGTGATCACCGCCTGGTAAATGGTGCGGCGGACCTCGTGGTACAGCTCGTCGGGAGACAGGCCACGGTTGGCCAGGTCGCGCGCCAGGCCGATCAGCGCGTCGTCGGCCATGTCGGCCAGGTCGAGATTACGCTTGTCGGCGTACTCGTCGAGCAGCTTCTGCCGCTGCAGCACAAACTTGCCCAGGCCGCCACGCACGACGCTGGCCTGCTGGACCAATGTATCGGTCACCGGCAGGCTCGGGTCGTGGCCCATGCCCATGTACAGGTCTTCGTTGAGCATCATCTGCTCGATGTCGGTGCCCTTGAGCGCAGCCAGTTGACCCGCGCGCAGCGCGCTTGCGGTCTCGCCGTTGTGGATGCCGCGCTGGTACATCATCGACAGGTACGGCTCGGCCCAGGCACGGAAGCCCAGCGCTGCCTGCTGCTGCTCGTCGCTGGCGGTGATGCCGCGGCGCTGGCCATCCCAGTAGCCGGACTTGTGGCCGTAGGCCGTCTGGTGCACGAAGTGGCGCGCGTCGTCGAGGCCGAAGCTGCGCTGCGCCGGCTCCGAGCGGCCGGTCATCTGCTCGACCCAGTTGGTCAGGTCGACACCGTCGATATAGTCGGTCGGGTCGAGCTGACCGTTGAGCATCTGCACCATCTCCTGCACCTGGAACGAGGCGCGGTTGTTGGCGCTGTAGACGTGGGCGTTGCCGCTGACGATCTCACCGGTGACCGGGTCGTGGTTGGACGGGCCAAAGCCCAGCAACCCGTAGTCGTCGAAGCTGGGCACGTAGGCGAAGAACGAGTAGCGCAGGTCGCCCAGCCGTGGGGCGAAGCCGGCGCCGCCGCATTCGGCCGGGTCGCCATCGCGCACCGGGTTGTGCGGGCAGAGCACGAACACGCGCTGGTCGCCTGGATCCTTGCCCAGGGCGCGCACCGCGTTGCCAAAGGCGTCGTTCCACTGGTCGGCGGCCAGGCGCACCGCCGCGTTGAGATCCTCGTCGTCAGCCGGCCAGTCCTGGTTGACGTGGTAGACGATCGGTTTGATCTCGCGGTCGGCGTACGGGATCGACACCTGCTGGCCGTCGACCACGTCCCACGATCGCTGCCACAGGTTGAAACGGTTGATCCAGCGCTCCTTGCGCTGCTCGCGCACGCCCTGGCGGTCGTCGTAGACCATGCGCTCGGTGGCAAAAAAGCCAAACAGGTTGGTCACCGGACCGCTGTAAGGCAGCGGCTCGTACTGGTAGGCGGGGTCGATCTTCTTGAAGCTCTGCCGGATCGAATACTCGCCGGCGCCGCAGTCGGTGAACTCCTGGCCGCGCAGGTAGCAGAGCGGGATCATGCCGTAGCCCGGGAAGTCGACCATGGCAGCGCGCGCGAACACCTTATTGGTGACGTCGAAGTAGCTGCCGTCAGGCTCGAACAGCGGTGCGTCCGGATTGCGCTGGCCCGTGATCGGGTCGATCTCCTGCACGTAGTAGGGCACCGATTCGACCGTTTGCGCCTCGAAGTCGAGGTCGTAGTTGTGCACCAGGTTCTGCGACCAGTCGACCCGGATGTATGTGCGCTCGTACCACGGCCGGTCGGACGTGTTCTCGACCAGCACGTTGTACTGCTCGCCGGTCACGTCGTTGTACGAGTTGGCGATGTCGAAATGCGACTGGATCGCGAACGCCGCCACCACCTCGCCGCGGTAAGGCTGGCCGGCCGCCTGGCTGCGCGCCAGGTCGTCACCATTGACGACGAATTCGGTCGAGCGCCGCCCATAGAGAAAGTTTTCCTGGATGTCCCAGACGATGCGCTCCATGCCGCCCAGGTCGGCCATGCCGACCGGTGTGAACACGGTACCGGCCGGGGTCGCCACCACCGTGCGCTGGTAGTACCACTCGCCGGCCAGCATGCTCTTGTCGATGGCGTTGGGTTGCACGCGGTTGATCGGAGGCCGCTCCTTGGCGCAGGACGCCAGGGCGAGCAGCGAGAGCAGGGCTCCGACGGTGGCAAATAGGTGGTGCAAGCGCAGCTTGTTCATGGTCCTCACTCATCTGCCTGGGTCAGCTGGTCGAGCAGACCGGCCGTGCTCAGGCGCAGGTCGACAAAGAGCTGGGTGTAGCGATTGAAGATCGGCTCGCGCAGCGACTGGTCTGGCTTGCGCGGCTGATTTGCGGTGCTGCTGCCAACACTCAGCACCAGGTAGCGCGTCGGCATGAAGTTGACGCCGATGCTGTAGACGTCGACATAGCGTTCATTGACCGGATCCGCGACCGCATAGGAGACGCTCGACTGGCTCGACAACGGGTAGAGAAAGCCGACGTAGACCGCGAATCCGGCGTCAAACGACAGCCAGTCCAGCACGGTCAGCTCGGCGCCCGCGCTGTTGCCAATGCTCCAGCTCACGTTGCGCAGACCGTTGTGCAAGAAGGCCTCGCAGCCGGTTACCGAGCTGCGGCAATCCGGGATGGTCGGGCCCTGGTAGGACGAGGTGGTGTAGCTGTGAAACGACTTGCTTGGCTTGAATGCGTAGCTCAGCGAGAGTCCCTTGACCACGTCGAACAGGTTTTCGAAGTCGCGGCTGATCCGCACGCTCGGGCTGGCCGTGAACCACAGGGTCTCGGCCTGCGATCGCTTGCTGGTCGGCAGCACCAGCGCCAGATCCGCGGACAGGCCAATGCCAACCCACGGCACGGTCCACAGGCGGTTGCCGCCGAGGCTGATCAGGGCGTCGCCCAGCACCAGCTCGCTCTGGTGGTTGACGTCGTCGGCCATGGTCCACTCGTGGGCCACGTCGAGCGCGCCGTTGAAGTAGAACGTCTGGTTGAACCACCAGTTGGCATTGAAACCAAAGGTGGAGGCTGAATACGGGTTGTAGGTGGCGTCGGCTGCCGGTGTCAGCGACAGCGCACTCAGGGAATTGCGCAGCGTAAAAGAGGTGCCGCGGATCGGCGATTGCGGCTTTTCGGTGGCCGCCGAAGCGCTCGCCATGGTCGCGCAAACCGAAAGTCCGGCGAGCATCGTCGCGCACAACATAAAGCGAAACATCGCTCGAGTTTGTTGCCTTGGCGTCCGGGTCCAGCTCATGTTCAACGCTCCAGCAGCCTTTGGATCGGCCTTCTGCGTCGGCGGTCAGGTGAGCAAAAAGCGTACCCGCTGCCACCTCTCGGATTTGTTCGAGTTTTTTCAAACGACGCGCAGCGGCAGCAGAGGCCGGATCAGATGAGCCAGCGGCCTTGGCTACATTGCGCCACCTTGATACAGCCCCTACGCACGCTCAGCGCGTCCTCGATACAGGCCCGCATCGCCGAAGAGAGCGCGGCCGAAGCCAGCTGCGATCGGGTTGACCAGCGCACGGTCGGCCGCTTCTTGAGCGGCCCGAGCAGCGCGACCGCATAGCTCTCTACGACCAGGTCGCGATGGGTCAGGGCGCGCTCGGTACGGCTGAGTTTTCTTTCGATGCGGAGCGCCGCTCCGACGACTCGTGCAAGGGCGGCTTCAAGCTGCTGGCGGGTCGCACCGAGCGCGACTTCGACAGTCGGCAGTTCCCACAGGCCGCCAAACAGACCCGCTTCGGCGCGTCGGACGAGTAGCACTGCCGGGCCGCGCCTGGCCAGCGCCGCTGCCAGCAGCAACCGCTTGCGCTTGGCCCGCTGCCTCGGCCGCGGCACCTCGTCCTGACAGCCTGCCTTGCGGGCCGCACAGGATCGGCTGACCGGGCACCGGGGGCAGCGCGGACTGACAGGAACACAGACCAGTGCGCCCAGTTCCATCAAGGACTGGTTGAGGTCGCCCGGCCGCTCGCCCTCGACCAGTGCGCCGGCAGCGTCCTGGATCGCCGCGCGCACGGCTGGCGACTCCGGTGCCTCGCGCAGCAGCAACAGCCGCGAGAAGACCCGCGCCACGTTGCCGTCGACCAGCGGCGCGGGTTGGCCAAACGCGATCGAGCGAATCGCCGCTGCCGTGTACGGACCGATTCCTGGCAAAGCGCGCAGCGACGCTTCGTCATCCGGGATGCGACCCGCGTGCTGCTCGACCACGAGTCGCGCAGTGCGGTGCAGATGTCGGGCGCGGCTGTAGTACCCCAGTCCTGACCAGAGTTGCAGCACGTCGTCGAGCGACGCCGCGGCCAGCGCCGCAAGGTCGGGGAGCCGATCGACAAAGCGCAAGTAGTAGTCGATGACCTTGTCGACCTGGGTCTGCTGCAGCATCAACTCCGAGACCAGCACGTGGTACGGCGTCGGATCTTCGCGCCAAGGCAGGCGGCGGCGCGCAGCGTCGTACCAGGCGAGCAGGCGCGGCCGGATCCGACGGACTCGCCGAACAGCTGTCGGATTGCTGCTCACCTACAAGACCCCGGCCGGCGGGGGGCCGGAGCAAGCCTTCTTGTCGTCCCCTTCAGGGACGACGAGAAGACTTGCGCAGATCAGCGGGGCCCCGCCGAAAGTTGAATCAAGAAATAGCAGCAGCTGCCGGCGGCTCACGAGCATCATCTAGCGCCGCGGTCTCTTCTGCCCATGACGATGCTGGCGGCCGGGTCTGGGCGGCCGCGGCCGGTCGTCAGGTCGCGCTGCTGGTCGCGGCTGCGGTAACGCGCGCTCGGGTCCGCGCTTGCGCGCGATCAGTAGATAGTTGAAACCGCGCAAGAAGAAGTTGCCCTCGGCCGCCGCCGCGTGCCAGTTGCCGCGCTCGAGCTTCTGGTTGTAGCGGACCACGGTGACGACGTCGACCGGCTCGAACCGCTTGCGCAGCAAGGCGAACAGCTCGAACCCGATCGGGCAAAACGGCTTGCCCTTGCGAAACGAATCGCAGCAGTAGACGGCCAGGCAGCGGCCCGGCCGCAGCACGCGCTCGATCTCGGCAAAGACCTGATCCAGCGCCTGGTAGTAGTCGGCCGCCAGCGCGTCGAGCTTGCCGATGTCGCGCGGGTCGTCGCCGTACTCGATGTGGGTGGAGTAGGGCGGGTCGACGAACACGAAGTCGGCCTTGCTGTCCTCGAGCGGCAGCTTGCGCGCATCGCAGCGAAACACGTCCGGCCGGCGCTGGTACAGGTCGTAGCCCAGGGCGCGGCGGCCCAGCTCGCGCGCCACGTCGAGGGTGGTGCCGCTACCGGCCATCGGATCGATCACCAGATCCTTGGGCTCGGTGTAGCGCTGCAGCAGGTTCCAGATGATCCAGGCCGGCGTGGCGCCGGCGTAGGTCTGGTCGCCCTGGGACTCGTCGCCATACTGCTGCGACGCAAAGTCCCACAGCGTCGTCGTCATCAACTCTGGGTTTCGGTGGGTCATGGCCTCTTCTCGCAGCGAGATCGCAAGATGATATATTGCCGCTCCATGGCGCGCACCTACCAGCTCCGGCCCGGCCGACCTTCGCGCTTGCGCATCGACTACGACCGCGACCTCAACGACGAGCAGCGCGCCGTGGTCGAGGCGGGGGCTGGTCCCAAGCTGGTCATCGCCGGCGCCGGTTCGGGCAAGACCCGCGCGCTGACTTACCGGGTGGCACGCCTGATCGACGACGGCGTTGACCCCGAGCGCATCCTGCTGCTCACCTTTACCAACAAGGCGGCGCGCGAGATGCTGACCCGCGTCTCGGATCTGGTCGGCGCCGACGCGCGCCGGGTCTGGGGCGGCACCTTTCACCACGTCGGCAACCTGCTGCTGCGCGACGTGGCGCAGCGCATCGGCTACCGCGACAATTACTCGATCGTCGACCGCGAGGACTGCCGCGAGGTGATGAACAGCGCGATCGCGGCCGCCAACATCGACCACCAGCAAAAGCGCTTTCCCAAGGCCGACGTGCTGATCGACATCGTCTCGACCGCGGTCAACACCCAGCGCTCGATCGCCGAAGTGGTGGCGCGGCGCACGCCCTATTTCGTCTCGCTCAGCGACGGCATCCTGCGCGCGGCGCGCGCCTACGTCGAGCGCAAGCTGGCGATGAATGTGATGGACTTCGACGATCTGCTGCTCAACTGGTGGGCGATCCTGGCCGAGGCGCCGGACGTGGCGCAGCGCTGGCAGCAGCGCTTTGGACACATCCTCGTGGACGAGTACCAGGATACCAATACCTTGCAGGGAGCCGTGGTAGACAGTATGGCCGCGCAGCACCGCAACGTCACCGTGGTCGGCGATGATTGCCAGAGCATCTACAGCTTTCGCGGCGCCGACTTCGAAAACATCCTGCGCTTTCCCCAACGCTACCAGGACGCGCAGGTCTTTCACCTGACCGTCAACTATCGCTCGACGCCCGAGATCCTGGAGCTGGCCAACCGCAGCATCGAGCACAACGTGCATCGTTTTGAAAAGGAGCTGCGCGCGGTGCGGCCGCCCGGTATCCGGCCGGCGCTGGTGCCATGCCGCGACGTCTACCAGCAAGCCGATTTCGTGGCGCAGCGCATTCTCGATTTGCGTGACGAGGGGGTCAACCTCGAGGATATCGCGGTCCTCTACCGCGCGCATCACCACTCGATGGAGATCCAGGTCGAGCTGACCCGGCGCGGCATCCCGTTCCGGGTGCGTTCGGGACTGCGCTTCTTCGAACAGGCGCACATCAAGGACGTGCTCAGCTACCTGCGCTTCATCTTCAATCCGCTGGACGAGCTGGCCTTCAAGCGCGCGGTCAAGCTGCACGAGGGCATCGGCATCAAGTCGGCCGAGCAACTGTTTCTGGACCTGCGCGAGCAGCTGGCGCGCGGCGTCGACGTGGATCCGGTGCGCGCGCTCGACCGCATCGGGTTCAAGGCGGGCAGCCGCGGCCGCAACGGCTTCAAGCAGTTCTTGGCGCTGATCAAGGAGCTGGCGCAGCCGGCCCTGGTCAAGGCGCCGGGCGAGATGATCGCGACCGTGGCCGAGCGCGGTTACCGCGACTACCTGCGGCGCCAGTTCAGCAACGCCGAGCAGCGCATCGAGGACATCGAGCAGCTGGCCGATTATGCCGAGGCGTTCGCGGACCTGGCGACCTTGGTCAACGAACTGGCGTTGGTGTCGAGCTTTGGCACCGAGGACGTGGTCGCCGCCGAGGCGGCGGACGAGAAGGTGACGCTGTCGAGCGTGCACCAGGCCAAGGGGCTCGAGTGGAGCCGGGTGTTCGTGGTCTGGCTGGCCGATGGCCGCTTTCCGGTGGATATGGCGCTCAAGGAACCGGGTGGCGAGGAGGAGGAGCGGCGGCTGTTCTACGTCGCGACCACGCGTGCCAAGGACGAGTTGCTGCTGACCTTCCCGCTGGTGCACCGTACGCGCGACCAGACCCAGGTCCTGCTGGCGCGTTCGCGTTTCGTGGTCGAGCTGCCCGAGCCGCGCGGTGAAGACGATGATCTGTACGAGCCGTGGGCGCTGGAGGAGGTGCCGGCGCCGGCGGCGCTGGGACCGGCCAAGATACTGGCACTGCCGCGCAACCCGCGCGAAGATGACGCCGAGGACTGAGCACGAATGGTCAAGTTGATGAGCTGTCCCTGGGTGACGCGGCCGACCCACAACCGCAACGGCCAGCTCATGGTCGACCAGGCGGTGCCGCTCTCCTATGGCTACTGCGCCCAGGACGTCGACTGCGCCTATTGCGCGGGCACGGGCCACAAACCCAACATCCTGCTGCAGCTGGGCCGGCCGTTCACGACGGTGCCTTGTCCGTATTGCACCCCCGACCAGTACCGCAAGCTGGTGGTCAAGCTGCGCGGACCGGCCAAGCCGGTCGAACCCGAGGCCGACGCGGATGCCGATGCCGACCTCGATCTCGAGCGCGACGATCTGTGACACTTGCCCGGCGGTCCGGGCGCGGTATGATGCAGAGTTTTCGAGGTCAACGGGAGCGGAGCAGGCAATGCGTTCGGTGTCGTTTGCCCAGACCGATGTTGGGAAGAAGCGCCCGCACAACGAGGACTCCTTCCTGGCCAACGACGATATCGGAGTCTACGTCGTCGCAGATGGTATGGGGGGCCATGCGGCGGGCGAGGTTGCCAGTGCCGAGGCGGTCGACCAGATCCTCGGCATGATCAAGCGCGGCTTTCCGGCGGTCGAGGCCATGCGCCTCGATCCCAGCGACAAGAACCGCACCGCAGCCAAGCGCTTGATCGAATCGGCGGTGCAGGCCGCAACGTACATGGTGTTCGGGCTGGCCGAACAGGATCCCGAGCACAAGGGCATGGGCACCACCATTTCGTCCATGCTGTACTGCGGCAACCGCGCTTTCATCGCTCAGGTTGGCGACTCGCGCGTCTATCTGGTGCGCGGCGGCCAGTCGATGCAGATCACCGAGGATCACACCTGGGTCAACTGGCAGGTCAAGATCGGCGCCATGACCAAGGAACAGGCCGCGGTGTCGCCGCGCGCCAATGCCATCACGCGGGCGGTCGGTATCAAGGACTACGTCGAGGTCGACACTTTCGAGGTCGAGTGCCAGCCGGGAGACGTGTTTCTGCTCTGCTCCGACGGTATGCACGGCTACATCAAGGAAGTGAGCGAGATCCAGTTGCTACTGCGCGCCGACGGTCTCAAGCCGGCAGCGCAGCGGTTTATCGACCTGGCCAACCACCGCGGCGGCAAGGACAACATCACCGTCGTGCTGGTGCAGATCGAGGAGGGCGAGCGCGTTCTCGTCGGC
>Ga0315268_10004688_pt1 | contig 14796 bp, 13 predicted proteins | sample C1_top_MG_FD_204535 | JGI IMG/M metagenome (GOLD analysis project Ga0315268, IMG submission 204535) | Sediment microbial communities from Yellowstone Lake, YNP, Wyoming, USA - C1_top | ecosystem: Environmental > Aquatic > Freshwater > Lake > Sediment | place: USA: Wyoming | collected 2017-08-01
CCACGGCATCACGGAACTTGTTGTAGATAGACACTGCTCGGTTGGGAATCAGCAATTGGGCGTTGAGGGCGGCATTCAACGTCGCCCGGATCACATCCTGCTGCCGCTCGATGCGCTTCAGGTCGTTGGAGCCGTGGCGGACGCGCACGTACTGGAGGGCCGTTTCGCCGTCCATGTGCTGCAACCCGGGCTCAAAGTAGACCTCCTTGAGGTCGGAGCAATCGGTGGTGTTGCAGTAGGAAGGATCCCAGACCACGTCCTTGACGTCCACGTCGATGCCGCCCACCGCGTCCACCAAATCCATGAACCCCACGAAGTCCAGCACCACGTAGTGGTCGATTTTCATGCCAAAGTTGTGCTCGACGGTGGCCATGGCCAGGCCGGGCCCGCCGCCCGGGTAGTTCTTTAGCGGGCCGTATTCGTAGGCCACGTTGATGCGCTGATTGAAGTAGCTGCCCTGGCCGTCTGGGATCTCCACCCACAGGTCGCGGGGAATGCTGAACACGCCCGCCGTCTTGCTGTAGGGATCAACGGTGACCACGAACATCGTGTCGGTGCGGCTGGGGTCTCCCTTCGGCTCGTCCACCTTGCGGTCGAGGCCCATCACCAGGATGTTGATGCGCTCCTCGATGCTGGCCGATCCCGGCTGGCCGTTGTCGACGCCGGGCAGCTGGCTCAGGCCCGGCAGGTTGATCTCGTTACCCGGTAGGAAGAATTTGTCGGCCTGAGTGGCGACGATGAGGGCGAAATAGAAGGTGGCAGCTGCGAAGAGAGCGATCCCGAAGATGAGGAGAGGACTCCACTGCCCTCTGTGCCTCGGGCGCTCTCCCTCTCCGGGAGAGTAATCCTCTCGTTCGAATCCTCGGCGCGAATCCATTCAGGTTAAACTAGAACACTAGCGGCTCTAATGTCAACGGCCCAACCCGGCGCCCTCGGCTCCGCTCCGGACGGCAGCCGGTGCCCGCCCTGGGGCGGGCTCCTGCACCAGCGTCTGCCGGGAGACGATTTCTCCCGCCCGCAGGTAGAGGCGGGGCACACGCGCCGAGATGGCGCACAGAATCTCGTAGCTGATGGTGCCGGCCAACTCCGCCACCTCGTCGGCCCCGATCTGCTCCTCGCCCTGGCAGCCGATGAGCACCACCTCATCGCCCGTGGCCGCGTCAGGCACGTCGGTAACGTCCACCATGCACATGTCCATGCAGACCCGCCCCACGATGGGCGCCCGGCGGCCGCGCACCAGCGCGCAGCCGCGGTTCGACAGGCTGCGGGGCAGGCCATCGGCGTAGCCGCACATCACCAGGCCGATGAGACTGGGACGAGCCGCTCGCCAGGTGCGCCCGTAGCTTACGGGGTCGCCGAGGGCCAGGGCGGTCAGGCGGACGATCCGGCTCTTCAGGGAGAGGGCCGGCACCAGGCCCAGGTCTCGCCGCACCTCCCCTGGCGGGTAGAGACCGTAGATGCCCAGCCCCGGCCGCACCATCTCCAGGCTCAGCTCGGGCATATCCAGAAGAGACGCCGTATTGGACACATGCCGGATCGGTACCCAGTCCAACTGCTCGGCCACCTGCCGGAAGCGGCCGTACTGATCCAGAGTGTAGCCCTTGTCCGCCTCGTCGGCGGAAGCGAAGTGGGTGAAGAGACCCTCCACCTCCAGGCTGGGCACATCGCGGAGCCAGTCGGCCAGGGCCAGGGCGTCAGCCGGGGTCAGACCGTAGCGGTTGAGGCCGGTATCGACCTTCAGGTGGACGGCCAACCGCACGCCCCGCTGGGCGGCGGCGCCGGCCAGGGCCTCAGCAGTCTCCCGCGAAGCCACGGTGGCAGTGAGGGACAGGTCCACGAGCCGCGCAGCGTCCGTGGCCGGCGTGTGGCCCATCACCAATATGGGCGCACCGATGCCCGCCCGCCGCAGCTGCTCGCCCTCATCCACACAGATGACGCCCAGCCGGCCGGCGCCCGCCGCCAGTGCGGCGCGGGCCACGGTGACGGCGCCGTGTCCGTAGGCGTTGGCCTTCACCACCGCCATCAGGGCGGCGCCATTGGCTTGCCCCTTGAGCAGACGGATGTTACGGGCCACCGCGTCCAGGTCAACCTCTGCCCAGACGGGACGACCCTCCCAGACGCCACTCACGCTTTGCGGCATGTCGCTCCTGTAAATAATAAAACGCAACCAGGGAAGGAAAGGTTGTCGCTGCCGGCCGGGAGTCAGGGCACCAGAGCCCACTCCTCCGGCAGCCGGTACTTGTAGACGGTGTTGGTCAGGCTGCGGCCGTCGAAGACGCGGGCGCGATCGCTGCGGCGGATCTCCCGATACACGTTGATGATCTGGACGATGCGCTTGGCCCGCAGGTTGAAGATGATAGCTCCGGCCTTTACCGGCTGCAGGCTCGTCTCGCGGGTCAGGTCGTCCACCACCCGGAACACCGGATGCTGATACGGCGCCAGGGCCTGCAGAGCCGCGTGGATGGCCTGGCAATTCCCCTCAACGTTGCGCTCTTCGAAGACCGCCAGGCCGTCCAGGACGTAGTCCCGCAGGTTGTGATAGTAGGGCTCGGCCTGCTCCAGGAAGTCTTCGAGGCTGGTGGGGTTGGTTGAGCAGCTCGCCGCCAGCGCCGGCAAAGCGTCGCCATGCACGATGAAGCTGACAGTGCCCCGCCCATCCACGACAGTGCAACGGATTACGTTCACCGCACCTCCACCACCCTATCTGAGGAAGGCTAGCGCGCCAATAGGCGGGCTTGCCTGAGGCGTCGGACGTAGCGTAACATTTGCCTTCGAGCCCTGTCAACGACAGGGGCGATCGGGGGGCGCGCTGCCCACTCGCCCTTCAATCGGCTTCAACACCACACCCTGAAGGGTGTGGCATCTAACGAGTCCGATGCCGCCCCGTGAACGGGGCGGTCAAATACCTTCCAAACCTGCGTTCTCTGAGGGCCCATGAACCAGCGAAACGCGACTGTCACCAAGGCCACGGCAGGTCTATTAGTCGTCGCTCTGGCCGCCCTCCTGGCAGCGTGCGGCGGCGACAAGGCCGCGCCGACCACGCCTAGGACCCCCACTGTGCCACCGCGGGACACCGCTGTCACTCCCAAGACGACCGCCGTCACCGCCCAGGCGACGGGCAGTCTGGCCGACGCCCAGGAACTCCAGCGCGACGGCCAGCACGAGGAGGCCATCGCCGCCTATCAGGCGCTGGCCGAGCGAGGGAGTGGCCCCGACCAGCAGGAGGCACGCCTTGGTCTGGCCCGGTCCTACTTCACCCTGGAGCGGTACAACGACGCCATCGACCAGTTGGAGGCTTACTTGGACGCCAAGCCGACCGAGGAGGACGCGCTGCGCGCCCGCTTCCTCTTGGGCCGCGCATACGCCGCGCTGGGTGACGCCAAGAAGGCGCAGGACAACCTGCGCCGCTACATCGACAAGAACGGGCCGCTGGCCGCGTATGCCCGCCTGGACCTGGCCGATCTCTTGCGCGAAGAGGGCAAGCCCGACAAGGCCGTCGGCGAGCTGGAGGACGCCCTGGCGTCGGACGTGCCCGCCACTCTCGCGCCCAGTCTCCTCCTGCGGCTGGCCAACGGCCACGCCGAGGCCGGCGAAGACGCCCTGGCACTGCAGACGTACGATCGCCTCCTCCAGGAAGCCCCCGACTCGCACGGACCACTGGCACTGTGGGGCATCGCCACTGTCTCCCGCCGCCTGGGCGACGCCGCCCGCTGGGAGCAATCGCTATTCGAGCTGGTGGACCAGTATCCAGCGTCGCCCCAGGCCCTGAACGCTCTGGAGACTCTGACGACCGTCGGCATCACAGTGAACCCTCTGAGCCAGGCCATCGTCCTATACCGACAGGACGCCTATGACCGGGCTCTGGCCGCCCTGGACGGCTTCCTGGCCGGCCAGCCCGTCGCCGCCGACGGGGCTACAGCCCACTTCTATCGCGGCGTCATCCGTGAGAGCCAGGGGGCGCCGGACGAGGCGCTGAGCGAATACGAGGCCTCGCTGGGCCTGGACAGCGCCGGCCCGCTGGCGGGCGAGGCGGCCTGGGCTCGCGCCAGCCTCCTCCAAGATCTGGGCCGCACCGCCGATGCCGCCACCGCCTACGGCGAGCTCTGGCGCGCCTACCCTGCCTCGGAGCACGCCGCGGAGGCAGCCTTCCGCAGCGGCTTCCTTCCCTTCCGCGACGGCGATGCGGCGGCTGCCCAGGCCGCATGGAGCGAGTCCCTGGCTGCAACCCTCGATGCGGAGAGCCAGGCTCGCATCCACCTTTGGCTGGGCAAGGCCGAGTTGGCTCTGGGCGACGGCCAGGCGGCAACCGCCCAGTTTGAACAGGCGCGACAGGCCGGCCCCGACAGCTTCGCCGCTCTGCGGGCCGAGGCCTGGCTGGCACAGCAGGGAACGGCGACCCTCCCCGTGCAGGGCGACGCGACCGACGGTTCCACTCCCGCGCCGGACTGGACTGCGGTCGAGGCCTGGCTGGCCGCGAGTTGGGGGCCAGAGGCTGCGGCGCCCGCCTCGTCCGATACACTCCAGCCCGCCTGGCTGCGGGGGCGCGAACTCGACCTGTTGGGGCTGCAGCAAGAGGCCGAAAAGGAGTTCCTTGCCGCCCTCAACGAAAGCGCCTCCGACGAATGGGCCCTCTATCGGCTGGCCCGCTCCTTCGAGGACATGGGACTGACGCACCTGGCGGCGCGCGCTGCCGGCCGCTTGCTCGCTCGGAGCGACGCACCCCTGGCCGAGGCGCCGCGTCCGCTCCTGGAGCTGGCCTACCCCCTGGCCTACGCATCCCTGGCCGAGGCAGCCGGCCGCGAGAACGAAGTCTCGCCCCTTGTCCTGCTGGCCCTCATCCGCCAGGAGAGTCTGTACGACCCGCAGGCGACATCGGTGGCCGGTGCCCTGGGGCTAACTCAGGTCATCCCCAGCACTGGTAAGGACATCGCCGAGAAGCTAGGCCGCCGCGATTTCACCCCCCGCGATCTTCTGCAACCGTCCCTCAGCATCGAGTTCGGCGCCTTCTACCTGGGAGACCAGCTGCGGCTCTTCGAAGGGAACTTGTATCTCGCGCTGGCCGCTTACAACGGGGGGCCGGGCAATGCCCTGCGCTGGCGCGACGACCCGGCCGCTGTCGATCCCGACCTCCTGACGGAGACCATCGACCTGGAGGAAACGCGCAGCTACCTAGAGTTGGTGCTAGCCAACTATGCCGTCTACCGCTTCCTCTACGGCGGCGCAAGCCACCCCACGCTCCTTCCCCCTTGACACCCTCACCTACCTATGATAGAAACGGGGAGACTTGGGCATTCGTGTAGCAATGGAGGGTAATCGATCATGAGATTCAAGCGCATCGGCAGCATGACGGCTTTGGTAGCGGTTCTGGGCCTCAGCCTCGCTCTGTTCCTGGGCGCAGTGGGCAACTGGACAGCCGGAGCCGCAGGCACGGAGCACATCGTCAACTCGGACACAGGCGTCGGCGACCAGGCGCCGTGCGACGCCCCTGACTTCCCCAGCGTCACCGACATCGAGACTGTCATAGATGATGCCAGCGTCCACAACGGGGACACGCTGATCCTCTGCCCGGGCACCTTCGCCGCCGGTGCAGGCGGCGCCATCGATGTGGACAAGGAGCTGACCATCGAGGGCCTGGCCGCGGCCGACCGGAGCGACGTTGTCGTGCAGGGCTCTAGCCACGGGTTCGCCATCAAGGCCAACAACGTTAAGATAAGCCATCTTAAGCTGGTCGGTGCCGGGACCGACCACGGCATCCACTACGAACTTGGCCCGGCCGGCTTCGACAGCGGCGAATTCAGTGACCTGGAGATTACAGGCTGGCACAACGGCATCTACCTGAACATGTCCGACGACACCCAGGCCGGCCCCAACAACAACATCCACGGCAATGACATCGGCGTGGTCATCATCACCGACGCCCTCGGCGGCCACCGCGACAGAGTGTTCAGCAACACCATCGGGGCCAACACCGCTCAGGGCATCGTGCTGACCCAAGCCGACGAGGCGTACATCGAGGAGAACACCGTCGCGGGGAACGTTGGTGGCCCCCAGATATTGGTGAACGGGAAGTCCAACGTCTTCATCTGGAATAACAGCATTCAGGCCACCAACAGCCCCGGCATCCTGATCGACTCGGCGACGGCAGAAACCCTAGTGCAGATCGGAGGCTCGCCCGCTCACACTAACAACTTCACGGGCACCCTAGTACCGGGCGGCTACTACGTGTCGCTGGCCTGCGCATCCGAGAACACGGTAGACGCCACCTTCAACTACTGGAACGGCATCAACGACACCGCGGGCATCTCGCCAAAAGTCTTCAACGACGAGTTCGACGACCCGACAAGCCCATCCGCCGACTGCCCCAACCCGGGCGGCAGCACGAGCGCGGTGGTTGTCCACCCCTTCGTCACCGCCCAGTGGACGCCATCCCCAACACCCACGCCCTCGCCCACGCCTACGGCCACGGGCACCGCCACGCCGACATCCACGCCTACGCCGGGGGCCACGCGCACCGTCAGCCTGAGCCCCGCGGGCTGGCACGACCTCACCTGGTCCGGCCCCGACGCCACCGACCCGACCACCGCACTGACCTGCATCTCCGGCAAGTTCAGCATTGCCTACATGTGGGTGGGTACTAGCACGCCGCCTCAGTGGCTGCGGTATGTCCCCGGGCAACCCCTTCTGTCCAACATCACCGCACTGAACAAGTACGACTCATTGCTGGTGGATATCACCGCTTCCGGCGTGAGCTGCGTGATGCCAGTCGCCCCGTAGGCCCGATTCGGGCGCAGAGGAAGAGGGGAGGGCGTGATCACGCCCTCCCCTTTCGTATATTGCATCCCTGGAGTGGCTATGATATCATGCGCGCTTGGCCGCGCGAAAAATCAGCGGCAGCAAAGGGGGGGTTGAATGCACCTAACCATTGATGGTTACGGGGGAGACCCCGGGAGGCTGGCCGACGAGAATCTGGTGCGCGCGCTCTTGGACGAATGTCCTGACGAAATCGGGATGACCAAGATCGCGCCGCCGTACGTCTGCCCCTACTATGCCTCGCAGCCGGCCGACTGGGGCATCTCCGGCTTCGTGCTCATCGCCGAAAGCCACCTCAGCATCCACACCTTCCCCGCCCGGGGCCTGGTGTGGGCCGACATCTTCTCCTGCAAAGGCTTCGACGCCCAACGCGTGGTGGAACGGGTGAAATCCACCTTCGCCCTGAGCGATACGCGCCTCCACCTGCTGGAGCGAGGCCTCGAATACGCTGAGCAAGTCGCCCCCTTAGCCATCGCTCGCGACTCCTAGAAGGAGCCCCAATGGACGACCCCTTTCCCGCATCGGTGATACCTTTTCCCGTGAGCGAGCGGGCCAGCGCCGCCGAGCTGGTGGAGCGCATGGCTGGCACGGCCTTCCAGGCGCGCAACCTGGCGCAGGCGGCACACATCTGGGACGCCATGCTCCGGGACGAGGTTACCATCTTCCTGGGTCTGGCGGGCGCCATGGTGCCCGGTGGCATGCGACCCGTCCTCACCTACCTCATCGAGAAGCGGCTCATCGACTGCTTGGTGAGCACCGGCGCCAACCTGTTCCATGACCTCTACGAATGCCTGGGCCATCGCCACTGGCAGGGCCGCCCCGGCGGCGATGACGTCCACCTGGCCCGCCGCCGCGTCTATCGCTTCTACGACGTGCTGGCCGTGGAGCACGACTTCACGATAGGGGAGCGCTTCGTCACCGATTTCTGTCTGACCCTCGACCCCGAGCACAAGTACACGACGCGAGAGTACTTCGAGCTGGTGGGACGAGCTCTGATCCCGGTGGCCAAGCAGGAGGGCATCCTTACGGCGGCGGCCCGCCACGGCGTGCCCATCTACTGCCCGGCCGTCGGCGATAGCGTCTTCGGGCTCTGCCTGGCCGAGGCGCGCCACCGCAGCGGTCAACCCGTCACCTTCGATGTCATCCGCGACGTGCTGGAAACGGCCTGGATCTCCTCCCAGGCGCAGGCTACGGGCGTGGTCTACATCGGCGGGGGCACCCCCAAGAACTTTATCCAGCAGTCGGCAGTGGCCTGCTACATCTTCGGGCGGGAGCGGCCCGGCCACAGCTACGGGGTGCAGATCACCATGGACGAGCCCGATTGGGGCGGCCTCTCCGGCTGCACCTTCGAGGAAGCCCAGTCCTGGCGCAAGATCGCGCCGGAGGCCAGCTTCGTGACCGTGCGCTCCGAGGCGACCATCGCGCTGCCCTTGATCGTGAGCGCTCTGGCTGAAGGCAGCGCCGAGGCCATCCGCCAGCGCCGCCTGCCCGCCATTTCGTTCGAAGGGTTGGGGGACGCCTAGGCCAGCCATGCGCCGTAGCTGCAGGGCTTCAGCCTTGCTTTGGCAGCCCGCGGGGGCGGGGCAAGCGCCGCCCCTACGTCTGACCCATGACTGACGAGCGTTTCTTCCCCCGCACCTTCGCCGCGATTCCTGAGGAGTACGCCCGCTTCGAAACCGCTCGGGTCGTGATCCTGCCCGTCCCCTACGACCACACCGCCAGCGGCCTCCCCGGCTGCCGCGAGGGCCCGCGCGCCATCATCGACGCCTCCGAGGAGATGGAGCTGTACGACCTGGAACTGGAGAGCGAGCCCTATCGCGTCGGCATCCACACCCTGCCGGAGGTAGCACCCCTGGCCGGCGACCCGGCGGCGATGATCGACCGCATCGAGGCGCTGGTCGGCGAGCTGCTGGACGGTGGCAAGTTCGTGGTGACGCTCGGCGGCGAGCACACGGTGGCGGTGGGCGCGGCGCGGGCCTATCGCCGCCGCTTCCCGGACCTCTCGGTTCTGGCGCTGGACGCCCACGCCGACCTGCGGCCGGAGTACTTGGGCACCCCGTACAACCACGCCTGCACCCTGCGCCGCATCCTCGAGCTCTGTCCGGTGGTGCAGGTGGGCCTGCGCAGCGCCGAGCGCGACGAGCACGAGTTCATCCGACAGCAGAAGCTACCCTTCTTCACCGTCGGGGCTTATCGCGCCCTGGCCGATGGGCCGGGAGAGATAGCCGCTCGGCTAACGGCGGATGTCTACGTGACCATCGACCTGGACGCCCTGGACCCCGCCGAGATGGCGGCCGTGGGCACGCCCGAGCCGGGCGGTCTGCGCTGGGAAGAGGTGACGGCCCTCCTGGGCGGCGTGGCGCGGGAGCGGCGGATCGTGGGCTTTGACGTCACGGAGCTGGCGCCGCGGCTGGGCACGTTCGCCAATGCCCAGCTGGCGGCCAAACTGACCTATCGGCTCATCGGCCTGGCGCTGGCCGAAGGTTCCTGAGCTGCTCCAGGTGGGCACGGACGTGCACGGCCTGCTGCTCCGCGTACCCGCCCACGTTTATCGGGCCCCGCTCCTCGTGGCGGCCACCGCGCTGCCACTGCTCCTCGCTCAACCCCTCGAGCAGGTAAGCGCTGCCGCCCGAGAACGCCCTTAGGGCCGTCAGAACCAAGGGCATGCTCGCGTTCTGGTAGTCGCGGTCGCGGGCCAGAGCCTCCTGGTCGTACGACGAGATGAGGGGCTGGTCCTCCTCCACCATCCGGCGGATACGCTCTCCATCGATCTCCAGGGAGTCGCGCAGGTGGACGCACACCTCCTTGATGGACCACTGGTCGGGCGCCGGCCGACGGCGCAGGGTCTCCTCGTCGAGGCCGCGCACCAGCGATTCGATCTGGTCGGGCAGGGCGCGCAGGGTGTCCACGATCTCCTGGCGGCTCATGGCTGCTCCTTCCCCGGGAATGGCTAACTGGCGGCGATCTCGCCGTGACGGCGCAGGCGTTCCTCCACCTGCGCGCGGGTGGGCACGCCGGCGGTGCCTACCGCCTCCACCGAGACGGCAGCCGCGGCGGCAGCGAACAGCGACGCCTGGACCACATCGTCCGTCTCCAAGTAGCGAGCCAAAAAGGCAGCGGCAAAGACGTCGCCGGCGCCGGTGGGGTCGACCTCCCGCGCCGGAAAGGCCGGCACCTGCCGCCAGCCGCCGTTCCACCAGAGGCGGGAGCCACGATAGCCGAGGGTGAAAAAGAGGATGGTCACCTGGGCCGCCCAGCGGGCCAGCGTCTCTTCCGTCTCGGCCGGAGGCAAGTCTTCTTCGGAGACGAAGAGCGCCTTCGTATGGCGTAGGAGCAGGCTCGGCTGCCACTGACGGGGCGATAACTGGCCCACGCGGCCATCGGCGGCGAAGGTGCGCAGCCAGCCCTGGGCGGAGATCCCCACCAGCGACCCCGGGAAGCAGCGGGCCACCTCCTCCTCCACTTCGCCCACTAGCGGCCCCAGGAGGACGATACGGGCTTCGCTCAGCTCGGCCGGCACGTCGGCAGCAGTAATGGGTTTCGCTCTCGCCCAGACGTACTGAGTGCGGTGCCCGCCGCTGTATATGTTCTCGAAGACGGTGGTCCGATCCGAAGGCAGGCGGCGGACCTCGATCTCAGACGGCAGGCTCGACAGGTTCAGGTCTGCGGCGACGCGGGTGAGGATGGCGGTGCGCAGCCCGAGGCGCTGGGCAGTAAGGGAGGCGTAGGCCGCAGTGCCGCCCAGGCGGTGGCCGCCCGCCACCTTATCCTGCACCAGGTGGCCGACAACCAGGAAGTCGGGGGCCGGCATGCTCTCCCGTCGCCCCTAGCCCGAGCGGCGCTTCGGGGAGATGGCCACTTTGCGGGTCTCTCCCTCGCCCAGACTGGCGGTGACCACCTGCGGGTCGCCCGCCAGGGCCAGGTGGACGATGCGCCTCTCGTTGGCCGGCATCGGCTCCAACGTGATGGTGCGACCGCTGGCCTTGACCTTCTCGGCCAGGCGCTGGGCCAGTCCGATGAGGGCCTCCTCGCGACGGCGCTTGTAGCGCTCGACGTCCACGCTCACCAGGGCCTTCGACTTGAGGCCACGGCTGACCATGTGGTTCACCATGTACTGGAGAGCGGCCAGGGTGGAGCCTCGCCGCCCGATGAGGATGCCCAGGTCATCGCCGTTGACATCCAGGACAGCGCTGGAGCGGCCGAGGCCGTCGCCGGGCGTCTCGGGGGCGCGGGCCGTCACCTCGGCGTCAATGTCCATCAGCTCCAGGAGGCGCCGCAGGAAGTCCACCGACATCTGGATGGTGGCGCTTTCCGCGGCCACCTGCTCGGTGGTCAAGGGCTTGACCAGGACGCGGGCGTTCTCGCCGCCCAGACCGAAGAGGCCGGTGCGGCCTTCGCTGACGACCTCCACATCCACCTGCGAACGCTCAAGGCCGAGCTGCTGGAGGGCCTTGGCGACGGCCTCATCGACGGTTTTTCCGCTTGCCTCTACGTCTTCCATCTCTCACCCTCTTGCTGGTCTTGGCAGGAGCGGGCGCGGCCGGCTCCTCGTCCTCTTGCTCCGCCGGCGCGGACTCAGCGCGGTCACGTCGACGAGCGGCCGAACCGGGGGCCGGCGCCGGAGAGGAGAAGAAGGTCCGCCAGCTCACGTTCTTGGGCCCGTAGACAAAGTAGTACATGATTACCTGGGTGATGTTGCTCACCGCCCAGTAGACGGCCAAGCCGCTGGGCACCTGCTGGGTGAAGAACGCGAACATCAGAGGCATCATCCAGGTCATCATCTGGTTGCGGGCCTGGGCCTGGGGATCAGTTGTAGGGATAACGGTTAGCTTCTGCTGAACGTACATGGAAGCGCCCACCAGGACCGCCAGGATGAGGGTGTGGTCGGGCTGGCCCAGGTCCAACCAGAGGAAGTGGTTGTTCAGGGGCACCGCCGATTCGATGTAGCTCCAGGGGTAGAGGCGCTGGGAGAGGCCGACCACACTCTCAGGCGCGCCGCCCACTGTGGCCCTGAGGGATGCGTAGAGAGCGAACCAGATGGGCATCTGTACCAGCATGGGCAAGACGCAGCCCAAGGGATTGACCCCCGCCTGGCGGTATAGCTTCATCGTCTCTTCCTGGCGGCGCTTGGGGTCCTTGTACTTCTTCTGGAGCTCCTGGACTTTGGGCTGAAGGGTGGTCATGGCGCGCGTCGAGTGGATCTGGCGCAGGGTGAGGGGCGTGGTCGCCAGCCGCATGAGCAGGGTGAAGACGATGATCGCCAGGCCGAAGTCGCTGAACAGAAGGTTGTTCAGGATGATGAGCAGGTTGATGAGGGGATTGAGGAATACTACGTCCCAGACGGCGCTCACGGCGTCCCCACCTGAGTCGGGCTGGGCCCAGCAGCGCCGCCGGGCGTCGGGCTAGTCGCGGGAGCGGGCGTCGATGTCCCCGCCGCGGGCGTGGGGCTCGCAGTGGGCGTGGTGGCCTTGACCACGACCAACTGAGAGAAGGTGCCCTCCTTGGGCATGACCTTGAGGAGGGCACCGCCCTGGGCGCTGTAGTAGACCACATCGCCCTGCGGTAAGGGGTCGGCCAGGAGCGTCTTCCCCACCTCGATGGGGAGCGGCCAGACCAGCTCCCCGTTCTGGGGGTTGAGCCCAGCCACCCGGCCGCTGCGGCTGGCGACCACCAGCGTATCACCCACCAGGACCGGGGCCGCCCGGACCGCCGCCCCGAGGTCGAAGGGCTTGGGCCAGCGGGGTTTGCCGTCGGCTAGGCCCAGGGCGTAGACGTTGCCATCGAGGGAGCCAGCGTAGACTGTATCGCCTTCTACCAGCGGTCGCGTCCAGAACCAATTGTCGGCCTTGAAGCTCCACTTCTTTTCGCCGCTGGCGGCGTCGATGGCGTAGAGGCGGCGGTCGAATCCGCCCACCAGCAGCGTGCCGTCGGCGAGAACGGGGGTTGAGGCCAGACCGCCGCCGGCCTCGAAGGGCTTGGGCCAGAGCTGGTGGCCGTCCGCGGCATCCAGGGCGTAGAGTTTCTTGTCCATCGCGGCCACGTAGACCACACCGCCCTCGACCAGGGGCGTTGCCCAGATGTCGTCACCAGCCTGAAAGTGCCAGCGCTCGGCTCCCGTAGCGGGGTCAAGGGCGTAGAACTGGTTGTCGGACGAGCCGACGTAGAGAAGCCCCCCGGACACCACGGCGCCGCCGATGATGTGGCCACCGAGGTGGGCTTGCCACTCGGGCTGGCCGCTGGCCAGGCCCACGGCATAAAGCCAGCCATCGTAGGCGCCGAAGTAAACGGTCCCGTCGACGATGGCGGGGTTGCCGTAGATGCCCTGAAGCTGGAGCTTGGTGCCATCGCCGTGCTTCTGGCCCGCGGGGAACTCCCAGTCCACCTGCAGGGACGCGATGTCGACGGCGGCAAGCTTGCCGCTCTGGCTGTGGATCACCAGCCGCCCATCGGCAGGCGAGGGACCGGCCCAGCCGCTGGGCTGAGCGATTCTAACGCAGGCGGTGGTGAGAAGAAGGGTGGCCGCCACAACGACCAGCAGCAGCGGCGATCGAAGAAGCGCCGTGATTCGAATCTCATTCCCTCCCCGGGAGAGGCGTTCGCCGCAGGAGCCGCCGGTGCCGTCCCGACAACTGTGCCCCTAGGGCACGGGATCGTATCCGCCGGCGACGAAGGGGTGGCAGCGCAGCAGACGGCGCACAGTTAGCCAGCCTCCCTTCGCCAGGCCGTGGCGGTGGACGGCCTCGTATCCGTACTGGGAGCAGGTGGGGAGGTAGCGGCAAGAAGGCGGCATTCCTGCAGAGATGCGGGTCTGATAGATGCGGATGGCGGCCAGGACTAGCCTCTTCACTGTTCCTCTCCCGCCCGCTGCTGGACGGGCTCCCGTTCATCGAGAAGGCGAGCGCGAGAAAGCAGGTCGACTAACGCCTCTCTCAATTGTTGATACGTCGCTGTGGCGGCGGGCGGTCGTGCCAGGATTACCACGTCCCAGCCAGGCCGGACGGTCAGGGGACGTACTCCCTCGCGGAGGCGCCGTTTCAGCCGGTTCCTCGCCACCGCCTTGCCCAACCGCTTGCTGACGACGAAACCGTAGCGGTTGTGGGAGAGACCGTTTGGCAAGGTCCTCAGTACGAGAAACCGATGCGTCCAGGCGCGCCCCCTCCGGTAGACGGCGAGGAAGTCTCGGCGAACCCTCAGCCGTTCCCTCTTAATCATCTTGGCGGCCCGCCCAGGGGCCAAAATGCAAAGCTAGACAGCCAGGCGCCAGCGCCCCCTGAGCCGCCGCCGTCGCAGAACACCGCGACCGCCGCGCGTGCTCATCCGGGCGCGGAAGCCGTGCTTCCGCTTGCGAGGGATCCTCTTCGGCTGATAGGTCCGTTTGGGCACAACCCTCTCCGCTGCCACAACCTGCCCGCTCTCGGCGGGCAGGATCGCGCCCCATTATACGGCAGGCATTTCGGCGGGGTCAATCGAACGATAACCCCTGGGATATGTGGCGACAAGGGCCCAGCACCGGTTCCGCCGAGCCTGCGACGAGAACCAGCGTAGGGGTCGTTCGCGAACGACCCCTACGAACGTAGGAACGGATGCAGTGCGCAGTCCGTCACGCGTCCCGCCAGGGGCCCCAGAGGCCCCACATAAGGACGGCGCTGACGACTAGCCACAGCTCGATGGCGATGGTCAGTGGATCCAAGTTCCCACCCCCTCTAGCACCGGGTGAAGCCACACAGGGGGCAGCAGACGCAGCCTTCTCCGTGTACCAGCGGCCCGGCACAATCCGGGCACCGAGGGCTCTTCACTTGACCAGCCTTCCTCATGACCACGCCTCCTTGTTAGAACGCACGTTCGTTTCAGCACCGAGGGTAGCAGAACGCATGTTCGTTGTCAAGGCCCAAGGCCTCTAAAATTGCGGCCCTTGTTCAGCGCTGTTGCCCGGCCGGTTACAATGACACCGGCAGATGGTCATGCGGATCGTTATCGCCCCGCAGG
>Ga0315268_10004689_pt1 | contig 14794 bp, 13 predicted proteins | sample C1_top_MG_FD_204535 | JGI IMG/M metagenome (GOLD analysis project Ga0315268, IMG submission 204535) | Sediment microbial communities from Yellowstone Lake, YNP, Wyoming, USA - C1_top | ecosystem: Environmental > Aquatic > Freshwater > Lake > Sediment | place: USA: Wyoming | collected 2017-08-01
AGCCTCGAGGACATCTTCCTGAAGTTGACGACCCAAGACCTCAGCGAGGAGCCAGAAGTCAGGAGTCAGGAGCCAGAAGAAAAACGTCCGTAGTCCGTGGTCCGTCGTCCGTCGCACAAGGGGCGAGCGAAATCGCCAGGGTTGTAGGCGACGGACAACGCATAACGGGCGGAGGAACTACAGATTCTTCGCTGCGCTCAGAATGACATGTCATCGAATGGGTCACCCATTTCGGTTACGCGACACCAGTGACTAAGGACCGAACGAGGAATCGAACATGCGCAATGTCTTAGCCGTGGCCGGCAAGGAGCTTCGGGCTTACTTCCACTCGCCGATTGCCTACCTGGTCATGACGATGTACGCCGCCATCTGCGGCTTTGTGTTTTACAGCTCGGTGGCCTTCTACGTCATCCAGACGTTCCGGATGCAGGCCATGGGGGGCATGGGCGCACCCCCCATGAGCCTGAATGAGAACATCATTCGCCCCATCCTCGGCGGGGTGATTACCGTGGTGCTGCTGTTCCTGATTCCACTGGTGACCATGCGCCTTTATGCGGAGGAGAAGCGCTCGGGCACCATCGAGCTGCTCCTCACCTCGCCGATCACCGATCTGGAAATCATCTTCGGAAAATTCCTGGGCGCGCTGCTCCTTTACGCGGTGCTCGTCGCGCTGACGTTTCTTTACTTCGCCGTGCTCTTCGTCTTCGGCAATCCCAATGCCCAGCCCCTCCTGGCAAACGCGCTGGGGCTGCTGCTCTATGGGGCGGCGCTGCTGGCGCTGGGCATGTGGATTTCCACGTTCACCAAGAACCAGATCATCGCCGGCGCCGTGGGCATGGCGGCTTTCCTCCTTCTCTACCTGCTGGATTGGGTCACGGCGTATTCCTCCGGCACGGTGGGGAGTGTTTTTTCCTCCATGGCGCTGACGACGCATTTTGACAATTTCTCGAAAGGGGTCATCGCTCTGAGCGACGTGGTTTATTACGCTTCGGTCATCGTGCTGGGAATCTTTCTGACCGCGCGCTCCGTCGAGGCCCTGAAGGGGAGGCCGTAAGCATGACCTGGAAAGACCGTTGGGGAGGAAGCACGGGCCAGCGGGTGGCGGGGGGCGCGAACTTCATCGTCTATACGCTCGTCGGGATCGCCATCGTCGTCCTGGCCAACTGGTTCGTCAGCAACCACGACCACCGCTGGGATTTGACGCCCTCCAAGCGCTACAGCCTCTCGCCGCAGAGCCAGAAGCTCCTGAAGGAGCTGAACCGCGACGTGAAGATTTACGTTTTCGACCGCGAGCGGAGCTTCGGCGAGCGACGCGACTTGCTGGGAATGTTCGCTGCGGCGTCGCGGCGTGTGGACGTCCAGTACGTTGATCCCGACCGCCAGCCGCAGTTGGCCCGGCAATACGGCGTGAGAACTTTCGGAACCATCGTGGTCGCGGCCGGGGAGCGGCATTACGAGGCGACGGGCGACAGCGAGGAGGGCGTCACCAACGCGTTGATCCGCGTGCTCAAGGGGCAGCGCTCGGCTTGCTTCATCCAGGGCCACGGCGAGCGGAACCTGGACAGCTCCGAGCCCGACGGCTTCGACCGCGTGAAGAAGGCGCTCGAAAACGAGAACTATCAGACGCAATCGGTCGTCCTGATGCAGAAGATGGAGATCCCGGCCAGTTGCGCGCTGCTGGTGGTGGCCGGACCGCAGAACGATTACCTCCCGCCGGAAGTGGACACCCTCAAGAAGTGGATCGGCGACGGCGGGCGCGCCTTTTTCCTGCTGGACCCCGGGGTGGAATTGCCGAATCTCTCCAAGCTCCTGGCCGACTGGAACGTGACGCTCCACAACGACCTGGTGATCGATCTGAATCCCGTCGCTCAGGTTTTCGGCACGGGGCCCGAGTTGCCGCTGGTCATGAAGTACGGCTCCAGCCCCATCGTCCAGCCGCTCACCAACCGGATGACGCTGTTCCCGTTGGCGCGCTCCTTTGACCTGGGAAAGGATTACAAAGCCGGCGTGACCGCCGATTCCCTCTGCGAGAGTTCGGCGGACAGCTTCGGAGTCGCGGGCTGGAATCCGAAGATTCAGAAGATTTCCTACCGCGCCGGGAAGGACGAGAAGGGGCCGCTCAAGGTTGCCGTCTCCGGCACGGTGTCGGGACCGGCGGAGAAGAAAGAAGGGCGCTTCGTGGCGCTGGGCACGTCGCTCCTGGCGGCCAACCGCTACCTGGGCTTCCAGGCCAACCGGGACTTTTTCATGAATACGATTAACTGGCTCTCGGCCGATGAGGACCTGATCTCGGTCCGCCCGAAGCCGCAGGATTCCCAGCACCTGGACATGAACGCGCGGCAGATGCGCGGGCTCCTGCTGGGAGGAGTCCTGGGACTGCCCCTGCTGATTATCGTCGCGGGAACTTTGGTCTGGTGGCAGCGGAGATGAAGAAGAAATATCTCAACACCCTGATCGCGCTGGCGATTCTGGCGGGGATGTGGGGGGCATTCACCTATTACGACAAGCGCAAAGCCGCCCAGCCCACCAAGACCGAAGCCGCAGCGCAGGAAAAACTTCTGGCTCTCGACAGCCCGCACATCCAGACGTTCACGCTCCGCCCGCGCGACGGTGAAGCCTTGACCTGCCAGCGCGTGGGAGGTGCTTGGAATATTGTGGAGCCGCACCAACTGGCGGCGGACTCGTCGAGCGTTTCGTCCCTTCTCTCCAGCCTGACCGGCGCCACCGTGGACGAGGTGGTGGACCCGCGCGGGGCGGACCTCAAGCCGTTCGGCCTTGACCCGCCGGCCTTCTCGCTGGAAGTCTCCACCGACGCCAGGCCGGCGAAGTTCGAGCTTCACCTGGGCGACGACACGCCGACCGGCATGGGCGTCTATGCGCAGGTGGCGGGGAGTCCCCGGGTGTTCACGCTGCCGAGCTACGTGAAGACGTCGCTCGAGAAAAATCTCTTCGACTTGCGCGACAAGCGCGTCGTGACGCTCGACGCCGACCAGCTTCGCCGTATGGAGGCGTCCTGGAAAGGGAAGAAGTGGACGCTCGAGAAAAATCCCGAGGGCGTCTGGGACCTGGTGCTGCCGCCGGCCGTCCGCGCCGATCACTTTGCGGTGGAAGGCATGGTCAGCCAGCTTCGCGGGCTCAACATGCAGTCGGTGGTCTCCGAAAGCAAGAAGGATCAGGCCCAATACGGCTTCAGCTCGCCGGAGCTGCGCCTGCTCCTGACCGGCCCGAACGGAACCCAGACGCTGGAACTGGGCAAGAAGACGAAGAAGAAGGACGGCGATAACCGCACCTACGCCAGGAACTCCGCCCTCGAACCCCTCTTCACCCTGGGCTCGGATTTCGTGACCCAGTTCGAAAAAGATCCCGCCGATTTGCGTGAGAAGGACCTGTTCTCCTTTTCCTCCTTCGAATTGAAGCGGGTGTCGGTGACGACGCCCAAGGGCCCGCGCACTTTCGAGCAGCAGAAGGACAACAAGTGGAAACAGATCGCGCCCACCGCCAAGGACGTTTCCGCCGACAAGGTCACCACGCTGCTCATGCGCCTGCGCGACCTGCGAGCCGATTCGTTCCCGAAGGAGGGGAAAGCCGAAGCCTTCGGTTTCTCCAAACCCGCCTACCGGTTTGAGGTGACGTTCGGCGACAAAAATCAGAAGGAAACGGTGGAGGTGGCCCGGGTCGGCGACCACGTGTACGCGCGGCGCGCCACCGATCCGCTGCCCTGCCAACTTTCCAAAAGCGCGATCGAGGACGTTGAGAAGGCCCTCGGCGATCTCTGATGACATCCGTTATGGAGTCTTGATATATTCCCGGCTCCTGGAGCTTTCAGTCATCAGTTCTCAGCTTTCAGCAAGCCCCCGGTTCGTTTGGTGCGGAAGCCTGATGGCTGATAGCTGACGGCTTTTTTCCATGCGCATTACGAAAATCGAGACCGCCATTATCGAGTCCAACTACGATTGGACTCTGGTCAAAGTCCATACCGACAAGAGCCTGGTGGGCTGGGGGGAAGCGTTCTTCGCGCCCGGTCTCACCGCGACGCTGCGCGAGTTCAACGAATTCCTCCCCGGCGAAGACCCGCGCGACGTGGACCGGCTTTGCCGCCTGATGCGCACCGCGCTGGGCGCCACGGGGACGGCGGGCATGGGCTACCACGCCATCAGCGGCGTGGAGACCGCGCTCTGGGACATCGTCGGTAAAGACACCGGTCTTCCCGTGTACCAGTTCCTGGGGGGCAAGTATCGCGACCGCATCCGCATCTACGCCGACTGCCATGCCGGCTCCGGCCTCGCGAGCCTTTCGCCGGTGCTGCTGCCGCGCACGCCGGCCTGGATGGCGGAAAAGCAGGGGAAACCGTCGCGCAGGACCGAGCTGAGCACCAAGTATCACGGCGGGCAGAAATCCGAAGCGAAGGAAATCCGCGCGCAGGCCTACGCGCGGCGAGCGCTGGAGATGAAGCGCCGTGGCTTCACGGCGCTGAAGTTCGATGTGGACGTCCCCACGAAATACTCGCTCGACGATTACAACCGCGCCCTGACGCGGCGGGAAATCGAAATCATGACGGGCCTGGTGGGCGCGCTGCGCAAGGCGCTGGGCAGGGACGTGGATCTGGCCATCGATTGCCACTGGAACTACGGCGTGAACGATGCCATCAAGCTGGCGCGGGCGTGCGAGCCCTTCGACTTGCTGTGGCTCGAAGACCCCGTGCCGCCGGAAAACAACGACGCTCTCCACCGGGTGACCGTGGCCACCGAAACGCCCATCGCTACGGGCGAGAACCATTACCAGCGGCATCACTTCCGCGAGCTGCTGGAACGCGAGGCGGTCGATATCCTGGCGCCCGACTTCCAGAAGGTGGGCGGATTGCTGGAGGGCCGGCGGATCTGCGACATGGCCGACATGCACTACGTCGCCGTCGCGCCACACAATATCTCTGGCCCCATTGGAACCATGGCTTCGGTCCACCTGTGCGCCGCCGTCCCCAACTTCCTGGCGCTCGAGTGGCACGCGGCCGAGGTGCCCTTCTTCGATGACCTGGTGAAAGGCGGGCGCGGGCCGCTCATTGAGAAGGGCTACGTCAAAGTGCCGGAGAAGCCGGGGCTGGGCATCGAGCTCAACGAGACAGTCGCCTACAAGTATCGCAAGCGCGGCGAACCGTTTTTCGGAATGCGGAGTTAGGGATTGGGGATTCGGCATTCGGGGTTGGCACAGCATCTCTTCTTCGACGGCGGGACTTCGTTTCCGCACGGCGGCCTGTTTCCGTCCCGCAAGTGCGAGTAGGCAGGGACGTGCCCACGGGCACGATACCCGGGCGAAGGTCTCAGGGAACAGGGCTTCATTCTCATTCAGGATTCAGGGGGTGACGTGTGATGCGTGTTTCTCGACTCCCACGGCGATTGTTAGGAGTGCTCCTGGCGGCCTTCGCGGCGGCCCTTGCCTCTCCGGCCGCCGACCCTCCTGTCGTCATCAAGGGCGCCACCATCCTCACCATGGCGGGTAAGACGATTGAGGATGGCACGGTGCTCATCGAGAACGGCAAAATCGTGGCGGTCGCCCAGGACGTGCCGGTTCCCGCCAACGCGGTGGTCATCGATGCGCGGGGCAAGTACCTGCTGCCCGGGCTGGTGGATCCCCACTCGCACCTCGGGGTCTATTCTTTGCCCGGACTTCAGGCCAACTCCGACGGCAACGAGATGACCGGCGACATCGAAGCCCAGGTGCGCTCCGAGGACGCCATCAACACCGACGATCCGGAAATTCCCCGCGCCGTCTCCGGGGGCGTGACCACGCTGCAAATCGTTCCCGGGAGCGGCAACAACATCGGCGGCTGGGCGACCGTCGTCAAGCTGAACGGCGCGGAGACCGTCGAAGGGATGAAGTTTCCCAACGCCCCGCCCAGCATGAAGTGGGCCTGGGGCGAGAACCAGAAGCGCGCTTACGGCAGCAAGGGGCAGCCGCCCGGCACGCTGATGGGCGAGGCGGCGATCGTCCGCCAGAAGCTTTACGACGCCCAGAACTATATGGCCAAGTGGAAAGCCTGGGAGGAGGGCGGGAAGAAGGGCGCGCCGCCGGAGCGCAACCTGCAGCTGGAATCGCTCGCCGACGTTCTGGAAGGCAAGGTGCGCGTGAACATTCACTCCTATCAGGTCAACCATTTTGCGGCGCTTTTCCGAATTTCCGACGAATTTCATTTTCCCATCACGGCGCTTCACCACGCGCTGGATGCGTACATGATTGCGCCCGAGATCGCGCGGCGGCACATCGGCGTCGTGACCTTCGCCGATTCCTGGGGGTTCAAGGTGGAAGCCTGGGACGCGATCCCTCAAAACGCCTACCTGCTCTGGAAGAGTGGAGTCACCGTCAGCTTGCACACGGACAACCCGGTGATTGAAGAGCGCTACTACATCGAGCAGGCCTCCATCATCAACCACTACGGCATGCCGGATGACGCCGCGCTCGCGGCCGTGACCATCAATCCCGCGCGCATCCTGGGCATCGAGCGCTGGGTGGGCAGCATCGAGCCCGGCAAGGACGCGGATGTGGTCCTTTGGAACGGCCCCCCGCTCGAGCTGACCTCCAAGGTGGACCGCGTCTTCATCGACGGCCGGGTGGTGTACACGCAGGCGGGCGGCTTCCTGCCTTGGCGAGGCCGGCAGGCGGGCGTGCGGTTGCAACCGTAGCGTGTCGCGGCGCACGGCTTGTCATCCGTCGATTCCTTCAAGGCAAGGAGGTCCGGCATGATGCGAAGATTCTTTCTGACGTTTTGTTTGACGGCCCTGACGGGCTGCGCGGGCGCGTATGCCCAGGGTGTGGTGGCGATCACCGGGGCGCGCCTGCTGACCGTCACGCACGGTGTGATCGAGGACGGCACCGTGCTGGTCGAGAACGGGAAGATCACGGCGGTGGGCACGAGTGTGCGCGTGCCCGCGGGAGCAAGGAGGATCGACGCGAAAGGCAAGGTGGTGATCCCGGGCCTGATCGACGCGGGCGACCGCCTGGGTCTGGTGGAGATTCCCGCCGAGCAAGTGACCGTGGACTCGACGGAATACACCGACCCCGTGCAGCCCGAGCTGCGGGTGCTGGACGCGCTCAACCCGCGCAGTGAGTTGATTCGCGTGGCGCGCGCCGAGGGAATCACCGAGGCGCTTTCCACGCCCGCCGAAGGCAATCTCATCGCGGGCCAGAGCGCGTTGATCCGCCTGAACGGCGAGACCGTGGAGGAGTTGGTGGTGAAGTCGCCGGCGGCGCTGCACATCAACCTGGGTGAATCCAGCAAGCAGACCTACGGCTCGAAGGGCAAGCCCCCGGACACGCGCATGGGAGAGATCGCCATGGTGCGCCAGGCCTTCCTCAAGGCCCAGCACTATCGCGAGGAGCAGGAAGCTTACGCCAGGAAGCAGGCCCTCCTGAGCCCTGCGGGCGTCGGAGGGCAGGCGCAGAAGCAATCGGGCGAAGGAGCAAAGCCCGGTGACGAGTCGAAGCCTAGCGCGCCGCCCGCGCACGACCTGAAGATGGAAACACTGCTTCAGGCCCTGGACGGGAAGTTGCCGGTGGTGGTCGGCGCCCACCGCCTCAGCGACATCGAAGCGGCGCTGCGCCTGGCCGATGAGTTCCACCTGAGGATTATCCTCTCGCACGCCACCGCGGCCTGGCGCCTGGCGGACAAGCTCGCGGCGAAGAAGGTCCCGGTGATTGTCGGACCGATCCAGGAAGAGCCGTCACGGATGGAGACGCTCGACACGCGGCTGGATAACGCCGCGATCCTCCACAAGGCCGGCGTCCCCATCGCCTTCGAGACTTCGGCGGACAACGAGGTGCGCGAGCTGCCGCTCGCGGTCGAGTACGCGATCGGCAACGGCCTGCCGGAGGACGCCGCGCTGGCCGCGGTGACGATTAATCCCGCCCGCTTCTTCGGCCTCGAGGATCAACTGGGAAGCATTGACGTCGGGAAAGAAGCCAACCTCGTGGTGCTCGATGGCCCGCCGTTCCACGTCAAGACCCACGTAGTCACGGAACTGATCGGCGGCCAGGTCGTGGACCTCACGAACCACCAGACGGAGCTGTTCGAGTTTTACCGGAAGAAGTACGGGATTCAGTGAAGTGGGGGCGGCCTTCGGCCGCCCGCATAGCGCGAGGCCCCAGTCCCACGCCCCTGATTATTTATTCTTCCACACCGGCTTGCGCTTTTCGACCAGGGCGCGCAGGCCTTCCTGCGAGTCCTCGAGCGCGAACAACTGGTTCAGGTAGATGTCCTGGGCTTTCTTGAGGGCCTGGTCGAAGGGCAGCCAAGTGCCTTCGAAGATGACCTGTTTGAGGAGTTTGAGGACGGGGCCGCTCTGGTCGGTGATGCGTTTCACGACCGCGTCTACGGTCTCTTTCAATTGCGCGCGCGTGACCACGCGATTGACGAGGCCCATGGTCAGCGCCTGCTGGGCGTTGACGGGTTCGCCGGTCAGGAGGAATTCCATGGCGCGGCGCGGGCCGATGACGCGCGGGTAGACCACGGCGCCCATGGGCGGGAAGACGCCCAGTTTGATTTCCGGCTGGCGGAACTGGGCCTGGTCGGTGGCGATGACGATGTCGCAGAAAGCGGCCAATTCCGCCCCCGCGCCCGAGGCCACGCCGTCCACAACGGCCACCACCGGCTTGCAGATATCCATCATGGCGCGGAAGACGCTATGGAACGCGTCCATCATCTGGAACACGAGCTGGGAGGTGTAGCCCTCGGCGCCCACACCCAGCGAGAAATAGCCTTCGCATTCCGGAGCCGCATCGAGAAGAATCAGCCGAACGTCTTCGCGAATGTTCAGGCTGTCGATGGCCCGCGCCATTTCCTTGAGCATCTCGATGTTCATGACGTTCTGCTTGGGCCGCGCCATGGTGAGATGCGCGGCGGTCCCGGAGGCGTCGAAGCGGATGAACTTGTAGCCTTTTTTTCCCTCTTCCCGTTCCTGGTCGACGGGTAGTTCGGTGGGTTCGTCGGGCATGAATTCCTCCTTGACCTTGCCGCCGCACGGACCTTGATTCCCCGGGCGAGCGCGAATCCTGATTTCGAGAAGCCGTCAGGCCTCAGCCGGCAGCTTTCCGCCAGCGAACGCCTGCGGAGTGCTGAAAGCCGATGGCGGAGGGCTGTCTTACTTCAGTTTACTCCCGCACTTCCCGCAATAGTCAAATCCTTCCGGAATGCCTTTGGCTCCACAATTATCGCACCGGCTGGTGGGAGGACCCCAGAGAAATTCGCTGGACTCGCCGCGTCCGGCCCGCTCCCGGAGGCTGCGATGGTCCGCGGGGCGCTTTTCGATGAACGCCTGGATGCCCTCGTAGGGCTCCCAGGATGTGGCGTGGACGGCCAGCCAGTCGCGGGCGTGGCCGGCCGTCAGCGCCCAGCTTAGGTCCTTCCAGAAAGCCAGTTGCTGCCGGGTGTAGCGCGTGCATTCCGGGAACTTCTGGATGAGCTTTTTGGCCAGGGCCCCGACGGCGCGATCGAGTTGCCGGTAAGGGACTACCTGGTTCACCAGGCCCCAGGCAAGCGCCTGCTCGGCGGGAAACTCGTCCCCGGTCAGGATGATTTCGCGCGCGCGCCGATCGCCGACCAGGAGTGGCAGCCACTGCGTGGCGCCCCAGGCATCCACGAGGCCGACCTGAGTGCCCCCCTGGGTGAACCGGACGTGGTCGGCGGCGATGGCAAGGTCCGCCGCCAGATTCCAATCGTTGCCCCCGCCCGCCACGACGCCGTTCAGGCGCGCAATCGTGGGCTTGCCCAGGCGGCGAAAGAGCTCCAGCGCCTCGTGCAGCAGTCCCTGGTACTTCCAGAAGTTTCGCGGGCGGCGGAGAAACTCCTTGGAGAACTCGTGGGCGTCGCTGCCGGAACAAAAAGCCTTGTCGCCCGCGCCGGTCAGGACCACGACCGCCACACCGTCGTCCCAGGCGGCATCGCGGAACGCCTCGATCATTTCCTTCAGCGTCTTCGAGGAGTAGGCGTTGTAAACCTCCTGGCGGTCCAGCGTGAGGCGCGCCACCCCTTCCTTCTTCTCGTAGAGGATGTCGTCAAAATGGAAGCGGGATGCGGGTTGGCCGGAATACTCGGTACTCATCGATTGAGCTTTCCCCAGTCAGCGCTCAGCTCTGAATTCCAGAATCTAAAATCCAAAATCTAAAATGCCTCAAGCTCCAGTGCCATCCCCATGCCGCCTGAGACGCAGAGGGTGGCGAGGCCCCGCTTCGCGCGGCGCTTCAGCATTTCGTGCAGCAGCGTCACGGTAACCCGCGCGCCGGTGCAGCCGATGGGATGGCCGAGCGCAATCGCGCCTCCATTCACATTGAGCCGGTCGCGGTCGAAATGCATTTCGCGGTCGCAGGCCAGCACCTGCGCGGCAAAGGCCTCGTTGAGTTCGACCAGATCGTAATCGTCCAGGCGGCGCCCGGTTTTCTTGAGTAACTTCTGAACGGCCGGCACGGGGCCAATTCCCATGACGCGGGGGTCCACGCCGGCGGTGGCGTAACCCCCCAGGCGCGCCAGCGGCCGCGCCGCCGCCCGCGTGGCGCGTTCTTCCGAGACCAGCACGAGTGCGGCAGCGCCATCGGTGATGCCCGAGGAGTTTCCCGCCGTGATGGTGCCAGACTTCGAGAAAACCGGCGCGAGCTTCGCCAGGGCCTCCGGGGTGGAACCGAAACGCGGGTGCTCGTCGGTCTCGAAAATCCGTTCACCCTTCTTCTCCTGTACGGCGACAGGAACAATTTCGTCCTTGAAGCGACCGGATTCGATGGCGCGCTGCGCCCGCTGCTGGCTGGAGAGCGCGAACGCATCCTGCTCGTCGCGGGGGATGTGATACTGCTCGGCGAGCACTTCCGCGGTTTCGCCCATGATCATCTTGGAGACCGGGCAGAGAAAGCCATCCTGATACATGCCGTCCACCAGCTTCTGGTGTCCCAGGCGCGCGCCCCAGCGCGCCCCCTCGAGGAAATAAGGCATACGGCTCATCGCCTCCGTGCCGCCGACCAGCACCACGTTAGCGTTGCCCAGAACGATTTCCTGAACTCCGAGAACTATCGCCTTCAGGCTCGAGGCGCAGGCTTTGTTGATCGTGTAGGCGGGCACGCGCTCCGGGACTCCGGCGCGCACCGCGATTTGCCGCGCGGGGTTCGGGCCACTGCCCGCCTGGCGCGCATGGCCGAAGATCACCTCTTCGACGTCGTCCGCCGGGACGCCGGCCCGCTCCAGCGCGGCGCGCGCGGCCGAGGCGCCCAGGTCCGGCGCCGTGAAGGAGGCCAGCGAGCCGCCAAACTTCCCGATCGCCGTGCGCACGGCGCTGAAGATGAAGACCGCTCTCATGAGGGGGAGATGCTATCACAGCGGATTCACGGGGTGTAGCGAAGCGTTTTCGCCCCGCCACACCTTCCGCAGGCCTTCCCGGGGCAGAGGGCACGCGCCGGGATGGCGTGTGATAACATAACCCGCGAAGGAGCGTTTATGAAACGGGTACGATTCGTGATGCTCGCGGTCATTCTCGCGGCCATGACGGCGGGCGCAGGAGCCGCCAGCGAGCAGCTCTACGACGAGCAGGCCGACGCGCACAAGCAGGTGGACACGGCGATCGCGGAGGCTTCGCGCGCCGGCAAGAACCTGGTGCTCATCTTCGGGGCCAACTGGTGACCGGACTGCCATGCGCTGGATGCGCAGATGCACAAAGAGGAACTGGCGGCGATCATCGCCAGGAACTATGTCATCGTGAAAGTGGATGTGGGCCGGTACGACAAGAACCTGGACATCGCCGAAAAGTACAAGGTGCCCCTGAAGCAGGGCATTCCCGCCCTGGCCGTTCTGGACGCGCGCGCGAAGCTGCTCTACGCCATGGACCAGGGGCAGTTCGCCGACGCCCGCCACATGTCCTACGAAAGCATCAAAGCGTTCTTCGAGGAGTGGAAGCCCAAGAAGAGTCGATAGTCGAAAGTTGAAAGCAGGAGTTGGCTCCTTTCGACTTTTGACTTCGGACTTCCTTCGTGTCTTGGTGGTGAGGATTGCATTCACGCCGCGCCGAGCAGGGCGCGCCGGAGCGGCGGCTGGCGGTGCACGCGCATCATGGCCACGCCGATGCGGGGCAGGGCATCGAGTGAAGGAAATACCAGGTAGCGGCCTTCCCAGAGCGGATTGAATTTCTTCTTGAACTGAAACAGCGATTTGTACTCGTAAATGCCGTGGACGTTTTCGAAGATGAGCCGCACGCCGCGATCGAGCATGGAGAACTGGTCTTCGGGGCTGACGTTGGCGAGCGGGGCGTTCGCGAGGCTGGCGAGCCGGTAGCCCTGTTTCTGAAACTCCCGCAACGACTGCGCGATGAGGACGTCCATCACGAACTTGGGCGCGTGGGGCGCGTAGCGCATCAGGTCGAGCGCCAGGCTTTTCCCGCCGAACGGCCGCCAGGAGATAAACGCCGCCACGCGGCCGTCCTCGATGCCGACGGCCAGCTTCTGGTGGGCGAGGGCGACGGGGTCGTAGCGGCCCATCGTGAATCCCAGCTCGTGAATCCCTTTCCTCGACAACCACTCCTCGGAAATCCCCTGCAGCTGGCCTTCGAGGCTGGCGGGCGGGAGGCCGTCGAAGAATTCCACCTGCAGCCGCGGATGCTCGCGCTCGATCTTGTTGATGGACTGGCGCACTTTCTGCAGTTTCGTGCCGCGCAGGCTGAAGGTTTCGAGGGGAATCACAGCTTCTTCGGCAATCTTGAGGGAGCGCATCCCGCGCCGGCGGTAGAGCTCGAGGTGCCGGGAGCAGACTTCGTAGAAGCAAGGCGTCCAGTCGTGGCGGCGGCAGTAGGCAAGGAATTCATCCACGGCCGCTTCCACGGTCTCGGGCGGTCCGATGGGGTCGCCGGCGGCGATGGCGACGCCGGAGACCACGCGATAGGCGATCGTGGCGCGGCCTCCGGCGACCAGAAGGTGGTACTTATCGGGTTCGGTGGCGAAGGCCGCAAGCGATTCGCTGCCGAATTCGCGCACCAGGCCCTCGGCGGCCGGCAGCGCCGGGTCGAGCCGACGCAGGATGACGGGGCGCAGGAGCAGCCACACCAGGACCACACAGGAGCCGATGCTGAGCCAGGCGATGGAATCCAGGAACTCCCGCGCATGCGGGGTCTGGGGCTTCACGCCTAACTCATCGGCGCCCACCGCAGCGAGAAGCGTCGCATGCATCCCCTGCGAAAGGCGGAAGGGGGGATCGATCACGTGCCCAAGGTGATACTGGCCGAGCGTTCCGTACGTCAGGATGGCGAGAAAGAGCCAGGGGGCCAGGACCAGCGACCGGCGCACCGAGGCGGGATCACTGCCGGCGACGAAGAAGCGGCGCGCCACCAGCAGGTAGAGCATCAACACCAGGGGAGGAAGAATGAAAACCAGGTGGCGATTCCGGATGAGGTGGAGCAGTAAGGAGACGCCGGCGACCACCAGCGCCAATTGCCAGGCGCGTCGCTTGCCGCGCCCTAACCCGCGGCCCAGGCCGATCAGGATCAGGCCGGAGAGGACCAGCAGGGCGCGGCTGCCCTGGTGAACCTCGAGCGGCAACCACTCGGCGAGGGGATTGAGCCGGAGCGGGTGGCGGGTCCACAGGCCGTCGAGGAGATCAAACACGCCGCCCAACATGACCAGGGCCGCGACCACGCGGTGGACGATGTGCGGACGGATTCGCGGAGGCATAGAGGATTAGGGCGAAGGCTTCGGCACGGATTCGATCCAGGTTAAGGCGCGGTCGAGGGCCTGCCAGAACGCCTCACGCTGGCCGTCAAAGTGGTGGCCTCGGGCGTCGATTAAAACGAATTGTTTGGGTTCCTGGGCGCGCGCAAAGATTTCGCGCGCGGCGGCGACGGGGACGAACTCGTCGTGGGTGGACTGGATCATCGCCAGGGGCAGCGGCGCGAGCTTGCCGATGTAATCCTTGCTGTTGAACGTCGGCTCGTTAGGGACCTTGTGGGTGAGGTAGATGATCGAGTCGCTCCAACGCCAGGCCAGTTCGTTCAGCTCCGGCAAACCGATCGCCACCACGCCGCGGAGGTCGGGGCGCACGGAAGGATCCAAGCTTCCCAGCACCGCCAACCCAGCGCCCTCCGACCAGCCCACCAACACCGCGGACTTCGATGGGGATTGGCTCTTGGCGAATCGAAGGAGCGCGGCAAAGTCGCTGGTTACCTGCGCGGGCTCGAGCGCCTTCGGTTTCGAGAGGGATTCGAGATATTCCTTGGCATCCAGTCCGACCACGGGATAACCCTGGCCGGCGAGATGTTCGGCGATTTCGGTGATGAACAGGTGCCAGCCGCCATCTCCCGAGACGACGAGGGCCACCGGCGGGTCGGACTTTCCCGCTTGCGGGTCGTAAACGTAGAGCGTCTGCTTCACGCTGCGAATGGCGAAGCTCACCTTGCGCGGGCCGCGCGCTGCCGCGGCTGGCGCGAGGACCAGCAGGAAACAAAGGGCTGCGACAACAAGTCGCCTCGTGCGCATCGCCTTCATTATCGCATGGGAAAATGCCTGCCGGTGGGGGAGGCCGCTGAACTATCGTGTCTCTTCCTTGAGAACCTTGTGCGTTCCAATGCGACGCAGTATCAATTTCGCGCCTACCCAATGGAAGGTGATTCGGTAGGACATCGAAACGCTCGCTTCCCATATTTCCCCCGGACCTCGCATCTTCTTCGTTCTTAGTGATGGATATCGCGGGTCTTGGGAAAGCAGCAGAATCGCCTTTTCGGCGCGCGCCTGAATCTCTTTGGGAAGATTGTTGAAGTCTCGGGAGAAGGACTCGGTGCGGGAGATT
>Ga0315268_10004690_pt1 | contig 14792 bp, 18 predicted proteins | sample C1_top_MG_FD_204535 | JGI IMG/M metagenome (GOLD analysis project Ga0315268, IMG submission 204535) | Sediment microbial communities from Yellowstone Lake, YNP, Wyoming, USA - C1_top | ecosystem: Environmental > Aquatic > Freshwater > Lake > Sediment | place: USA: Wyoming | collected 2017-08-01
AAATCGCTGAACTTCCTGCGCAGCGCTGGTTTCAACGTGCTGCGCGGCGAAGCGGCCCGGGCCGGCGGCATCACGCTGACAGGCGTCGACGATCCCGGCATGCGCGGCTCCGCCGGGGCGGACGCGCACCAGGCGCTCGCCACAACCGGCGCGCATGACTACACCGTGCTGCTCAAACACCAGCCCGTGGTCGATGGCGACACGCCATTCGACCTGCAACTCTCGGGACACATCCACGGCGGCCAGATATTCCCGTTCGTCTATGTCACGCAGATGGTCTATGGCGTGCACACCGGCCTCACCCGGCTGGCCGATGGACGCCTGCTTTACGTCAGCCGCGGCGCGGGCACCTGGGGTCCGCCGGTGCGCCTGATCGCCCCGCCCGAGATCACGTTGATCACGATAACGAGCGCAAACAAGTGATCGGCAGTTGAATTTTTCCAAAACGACGCCCGACAATTCAGCATAGATTCTGTCCCTGCCTGCAACGTATCTTTTATACTGCCCGCGTGAACACGGAAGATAACCAAGCAGTCCCCGCCGCAGAGCGCCCGCCCCGGCCCGCCTGGCGCCAGGTATTCAGGACGACCGAAGGGCACATCCTGCTGCTGGGCATTGCCATCGCGCTCGCCGGCCTCGTCGCGATGGCAGCGGTCGCATTCTGGTCGCCGCAAACCTCGGAAATGATCGGCGCAATGAGCTTCGCCAGCCTGGCCTTCGGCACCGTCGTGTCCATGTCCATCGGCTATGCCGCCGGTTACGGGCACGCGCTGGTGATCGCAGTGAACATGTGGATGGAGACCGTCGTGGTGGTGCTGTTCTATCCGGTGTTTGTGCTGAGCGTGCGCAAGCTGGTCGTGTTCCCCAAACTCAAGCGCTTCATCGAACGCACGCAGGCCGCCGCCGAGCGCCGCCATGACACCGTGCGCCGCTACGGCATCATCGGCCTGTTCATTTTCGTCGGCGTCCCCTTCTGGATGACGGGGCCGGTGGTAGGCAGCGTGATCGGCTACATGCTGGGCTTCCCCGCCTGGCTGACGCTGAGCGTCGTGATCGCAGGCTCATTCATGACCCTGCTGATCTGGGCCTATCTGCTGTTCGGTCTGTTTACCCGCGCCGCCATCTTCGGCCCGTGGGCGGCCATGCTGATTGTCGGCCTGATCGTCCTGGTCACGCTCGCCTCCTACCTGCTCGAACGCCGCAGAAACAACCGCAAACCATGAACAGATCGCGCGAACTAAGTTTTCATCAGGGGCGAGCTGAACGGGATAAGGTGGCTAACTCGCCGTCTGCTGATTTTAGAAGTTACAAATGCAAACTCGTCAGTCAGCATAACTCTCCTGACCTCCCCGTCCACACTCAACATGTTCGCATTGACATATTACGCGTGACGTAATACTCTATACATCATGATCAAGTCGTTTACCTGCAAGGATACTCAGGCACTGTTCGAAGGGCGCAACCCGCGACGTTTTCGTGTGATTCAAGTGGTTGCAGAACGCAAACTGACGCAACTGGACGCCGCAGCCACACTGGGTTTCCTTCGCGCACCTCCGGGAAATCGTCTGGAAGCATTGCAAGGAGATCGCAAAGGGCAATGGAGCATCCGGGTGAACGACCAATGGCGTATTTGTTTCAAGTTCAAAAATGGCGACGTATTCGATGTCGAAATCGTCGATTACCACTAAGGTGACCAACATGGTGAAAAATAGAATGCGCCCGGTACATCCGGGAGAAATATTGCGCGAGGAATACATCGTTCCCATGGGCATGAGCGTCCACGCGCTGTCGCAAGCATTGCGCGTCCCCGCCACGCGGCTGCATGAGATTGTCAAAGAACGCCGCTCCATCACCCCCGATACCGCTTTGCGCCTGGCGCGCTACTTCGGCACGGATGCGCAGTCGTGGCTGAACCTGCAGCTGAGCTACGACCTGAAAATCGCCGAGGCGGAATTGAAGGACAGAATCGAGCGCGAAGTCGAAGCGATGGCGGCATAGTGTGCAACACCGGCCTCAGTGTTGGGGATGATGTGTTCACCCAAGACCTGGCCTGATTTTTCTGTTACCTTCCCCAAGGCCTAGATATTTCGTCATCCTCTTCTGCGAATACGGCCTCAGTTCGCGTTTTGCGGTAAAGTGCCTGCCTGCAATTCATACCGGCACACATTCATGAGCACAGAAGAGTTAAGCAAGGAACAGCGCATCCTGCGCATCATGCGCAAGACATTGGGCAACGTCGTCAAGGACGTCACGCCGCTGGGCGGGCGCACCAACCCGCTGACAGACAGCACCATCCAGGACATCAAGGATTGTTTCGCGCTGATTTCGGAGCGCGAACGGGAACTGGCCGAGGCGCTCAATTTCGATCAGGCCAAACCCTATTACGCGGACGGCGAACCGCCGAGCGCGAAAGTGATCAGCCTTGTCAGGCCGCCCCAAGAGTAGTTCGCAAAATTGTGGCTTGCGGCCCCTGCAAACATGAAAAAAATCGCCCCGACCAAGGATGAGATCGCGCTGCTGGAGCCGTTTCCCGGCCTTGCGCTGGAGCACATCCATGTGCCCGCCAGCAGCGACGAATTTGCGTCCGCCGCTGCCGAGATCATGGCTGCCGGCATCGTGGGTTTCGATACCGAATCGAAACCCACGTTTTCCATTGGAGAAGTCAGCGAAGGGCCGCACGTAGTGCAGTTTGCACTGCACGACAAGGCCTTCCTGTTTCAGATGCATCGGGCGGATGCGCTTCCGTTCCTGATCGAGCTGCTGCAATCGGAACAGCTGATCAAGGCGGGTTTCGACCTCAAATCGGACAGCGGGCATATCCGCGCGAAGCTGGACATCAGTCCCGGCGGGGTGGTCGATCTCAATACGGTGTTCAGCATGGACGGCTACCACAAACACATGGGCGTGCGCACGGCGGTGGCGATCGTGTTCGGGCGGCGCTTCCGCAAGTCGAAGAAGGTGACCACCTCCAACTGGTCGCAGCATCAACTCACGCCGCAGCAATTGCTATATGCGGCGAACGATGCCTACGCGGCGCTGAAAGTGCTGCAGGCGCTGGGCCTGCCGCGCGCAGACCTGCCCATCATGGGCTCAACGTGTTCTGCTGACAGCAATTCGAATTAACAGGAGAGCCGGGGCCGGCATCGCATTGCTTAGCAGCTAACCCGGCATCCCGTCTGCGCGCGGCTTGAACAGGATGGGGACGTAAATCCACACAAACATAGCAAAGGCGATCAGCCATGCCGCCTGCGCCAGGCCGATCCACAAGGTGTAATGCACCGGCGCGATCATCGGCAACAGCACCCGGGCAACGTAAACCGCGAACAAGGAAATGAAAATCGGCGCAAGCAGGCGCGAGTGCCGCTGTATATCGCGGCCGGTGTGGCCGAGCGCGATGCGCGCCATCATGCCTGCGGTGATGATACCGATACCGCCCACTGCGAACGCATGCAGCGCCAGAGAAGGCGAAAGGGATAAAAACGGCGCAATCGCCTTGAGCAGGAAGCCGAACGTGGCGCCGACATAGCCGACGAACAATACCCACAGCAGCGGTTTTTTCCAGATGCCGCCGGTATGCCAGCCAACCAGACGCAGGGTGTGCGACACGAACAGCAAACCGGCGAGCGCAGCCGTGGCCGGCGCATTCCGCCAGAACACATCGGCGATCATGAACAGCAGGAACACATAGATGCTGGTGCGATCTATCCACGCCCGGTTTTTCAATTGCACGGGATAGCCTACACCGCGCTCGATGAAGAACGGCAACACGCGCCGCGCCATACTGAATACCAGTGCAAGCAGCACGTACAATCCGGAATACAAACCCCACGCAACGCCCTGCTCCAGCACACCCGACACGCCGAGATAGAAACAGAGATTGGCCAGCATCAGCAGGATCAATTTGGACGCGATGCCGATTTGATCATACTGTTTTGCGCGCAGGATCGGGGTGAAGATCGCCGCAATGAGCCAGACATCGAACGCAAGATCAAGCAGCAGCATCAGCAATACCTGGCCGGGAATGAGCCACCCGGCCATGCGCGCCGCCAGCCACAGTGCTGTCAGACCTGCCAGCTCGTAGCCATGCAGCGTTTGCAGCTTGGTCCAATTGCGCACCGCGGTTAACAGAAACCCGGCCGCAACGGCCATGCCATATCCGAAAATCATTTCATGCGCATGCCACTGCATGGGTGAAAACGGCAAGCGCGGCGCGGGCCAGCCATAGGCATAGACGCCGCCCCAGACAAATATCGAGATCAGCGCATACACGCCCGCCAGCAAAAAGAAGGGGCGAAAGCCGAGGTTGAACAGGGCTAATTGGGGAACGGGCCGGGATGGATCTTTGATCTGCAAAATGTGACCTCCCATGAATTATCGGCTCGCGCAGCTTCGCATCATGCTTTCGCAATCTTATTCGCCAGAGCTGCCATCGCCTCGGCCGCGATCTCGCGCACTTCTGCGTGGACATCGTTGAGGCAGGGCTCGACATGCGCGCGTGCGGCCGCGCCGCCGGCGAGGCCGAGCAGGTGGCAGGCGTCTGCGCGCACGCGATGGTCGGCATGGCGGGTGAGCTCGGCCAGTTGCGGCAGCAGATTTTGCAGCGCCGGCGTATGGGCATGCGCTTCCAGCAGCGCGCTGACGCCTAGGCGCACTTCGAGCCGGGCGCCGGGATCGGCGACGACAGCGAGCAGCGGCTTGAGGCGGTGCGTGTCCGCAGCTATGAACGCCTTGGCCTGCTGGTAGCCGCCGTGCTGCAACAGGTGCGCAACATAGTGCGCAATCCCTTCTTCTCCGCTCGCCCAGCCGGCCCACTGCCGCAGCTCGGCTGCGCTGTGCGCGCCGGTGAGCGTGAACGGCCCGAGGCGCAGCCACGGCGCGGCGCGCACGCCGTGTTCCGCAGCCTGTTCGGGGTGCTCGGCCGCATCGATCACGATCAGCTTTCCGATCAGGCGCTGCCTGAGCAGCTCGTTCAGCCCCTGCAAAACGCTGGCGCAGTGCGGGCAGCCGGGGGCGACAAACAACAGCGCGTCAGGAGGTGCTGCAGTCATCGGGGCTGAAGATCAGAATCTTGCTTTTTCACCGCTTCGCAGCAGCCTTATACACCGTGTTGCGCTCGCGCTTTCCCACGGCGACAACCACGACCAGCAGAACTTTGTCGCGGACTTCGTACACAAGGCGGTAGCCCGCATCACGCAATTTGATCTTGTAACGATCTTTGTGACCTGAAAGGCAGGCTGAAGGTACGCGGGGATGCTGCAGCCGCTCGGCGATCTTTTTCTTGAACAACTCGCGCACGGAACCATCGAGTTTTTTCCACTCCGCCAACGCGTCGGGGTGGAAGCTCAGCTCATAGCTCATCCAGCTTCACCTTGACGAGGCGCTTGCCATCTTTCAGGCGCGCGTCGGCGAGTGCATTGAGTTCCGCATCTTCCAGCTTGTCCATCAATGCTTCGTATGCCTTGGCGGGAACGCAGTAGAAAGTCGGTTCGTTACGGTTGAGTATCGCTACCGGAAAACCTTCTCCCGCCGCGACCGTCGCCATCGGGTTCTTTTTCAGCTCGGAGATGCTGGCCGTTGTGGATGCCAGAATTGCATGTGCCATGATTGCCTCACAGTATCTTTAAGTGCACCGACAATAGCACTCTTAACAGGTCTTTACAATGCATCCACGCCCTATAAATCCAGCGGCAAATAGAAAAAAACGAAACGCCCCTGTTCGATGTCCACCATCAGCGTCGCGCCGTGGCTGATGCCGTAATCCACGTAACCCGGCACCGCGCCCGCAGCATGGCATTCGCTGGCGTGCTGCGGCGATTCGAAATCGCGGTCGCGGTCGTACCATGACAGCAGCATGTGCTCGCCGAGGCGGCGCGCAGCCTCGTCATGGGCCAGCTGCATCGCTTCCGGATGGTCGCGGCAGCGCGGCTGCGGATCGAGCTTCGCCACGGTCACCCGCGCAAGGTCGGCTGTTGCCGGTATCGCGCAAGACATCATTCCATCTCCAGATCGTCTTTCACCGCTGCCAGACCGGCCTGCGCGCAAGCCTCGTCGGTCAGACCGGAAGGCGCACCGCTGACACCGATGCCGCCGATGATGTTGCCGCCGATGTTGATCGGAATGCCTCCAGCCGCGATCAACAGTTCATCGATTTTCGGCACGCTGTAGGCGCCGGAAAATCTGTCCTGCAGCGCCGAGGTCGGCGAATTGAATTCCATCGCGGTGTAGGCCTTCTTCTTGCTGATCGGGATCGAGACATCCATCGCCAGCGTGTCACGCAACACGACTTGCGCATCCCCGCCGCGATCGACGACCGTCACGGTGATCTGTACGCCTTCCTTGCGGCATTTGGCGATCGCCGCATTGCCTATGCGCAGCGCGGTGTCCAGCGACAGGCGCTTGATATTCACCGTCAGCTGCTGGCCTGTGCTGCCTTCGGCCAATGCCGAATTGCCGGCAGCCATTAACATTGTGCCCAGTGCAGCCATGCTGACTATTCCGAATTTAATCCGCATATTCCCTCTCCCCTTTCCTCTGCCATTAAATCGCCCCGCAAGAGATCCAGGGCTATAGCGCGCGCACCTTCACCGTCTTGCCCTTGACCTTGCCTGCGGACAATTTGCGCACTGCCTCTTGCGCGATGTTGCGCGCAACCGCGACATAGGTGGATTGATCGGTCACGGTGATCTTTCCGACCTGCTCGCGCGTAAAACCCGCTTCGCCGGTGAGTGCGCCCAGCACGTCGCCGGGGCGTATTTTCTCTTTGCGCCCGCCGAGTATCTGCAGCGTGGCCATCGGCGGCGCCAGCTTCGCCTCCCCTGCACTGTCCAGCTCGCCCAGTTCATGCCACTCCGGTTTGATGCGCATCATCTGCGCAATGGCCATCACGCGGCGCTGCTCGGCGGGACTGCACAGGCTCAACGCCCAGCCGTCCTCGTCGGCGCGGCCGGTGCGGCCGATGCGGTGGATGTGCACCTCAGGGTCGGGCGTGATGTCGACATTGATCACCGCTTCGAGCTGCGAGATGTCCAGGCCGCGCGCCGCAACATCGGTCGCCACCAGCACCGAGATGCTGCGATTGGCGAACTGGATCAGCACCTGATCGCGTTCGCGCTGCTCCAGATCGCCATTCAGCGTCAGCGCCTTGATGCCCTGCTCCTGCAGCGCACCCATCAGCGAACGGCATTGCTGCTTGGTGTTGCAGAAGGCCAGCGTGCTCACCGGACGGTAATGCTTGAGCAGCGTGGCCACGGCCTGCAACCTGTCCTCGTTGTCCACTTCATAGAAGCGCTGGCGTATCTTGCTCTCTTCATGCTGCTCGGCCAGCTTCACCTCCTGCGGATCGCGCATGAACTGGCGCGCCAGCCGTGCAATGCCGTCGGGGTAAGTCGCCGAGAACATCAGCGTCTGGCGCTCTGCCGGACAACGCTTCGCGACAAACGCGATGTCGTCGTAAAAGCCCATATCCAGCATGCGATCCGCCTCGTCCAGCACCAGCGTGTTGAGCGCATCCAGATTCAGCGTGCCGCGCTCCATGTGATCCATGATGCGCCCCGGCGTGCCGACGACGATGTGCGCGCCATGCTCCAGGCTGGTGATCTGCGGGCGCATGGTGCTGCCGCCACACAGCGTCAGAATCTTGATGTTGTCTTCGGCGCGCGCCAGACGGCGGATCTCCTGCGTCACCTGGTCGGCCAGTTCGCGCGTCGGGCACAGCACCATCGCCTGCACCGCAAAGCGGCGCGGGTTCAGACGGGTGAGCAGCGGCAGCCCGAAGGCCGCCGTCTTGCCGCTGCCGGTCTTGGCCTGCGCGATCAGGTCGCGGCCCGCCAGCGCGATCGGCAGGCTGGCTGCCTGTATCGGCGTCATCGTCAGGTAGCCGAGCTGGCGCAAGGTTGCCAGCATGCCGGGCGACAGCGGCATCTCGTCAAACAGGCGGCCGCCAGCAGCGGATGAGGAGCGGGGCGTATCAGTCATGCGGTAGCTATCCCTGGATTGTTGTGCAATGCGCGCATTTTCACATGTATGCATAAATGGCATACACAAAAAAGCCCGGCATCGCCGAGCTTCCTGTTTGCAACCACCACATCATAAAACCGTAGCGAGCGGCTTGAGTGCAAGGCGCACGGCGCACAGAAACCGGAATGTACATACTGGTACATGAGGATTTCGAGCACCGGGCAACGCCGCAATCGAGCCGCGCAGTAGGTTTTATTTGTCGAACTTCATCACGCCGCCCTTGCAGTCCACCCTGATCGTGTCCTTCGCGGCAAAGCGTCCTTCGAGCAGCGCCTTGGCCAGCGGGTTTTCCAGTTGCGCCTGGATCGCGCGCTTGAGCGGCCTTGCGCCGTACACCGGGTCGAAGCCGGCGTTGGCGATTTCGGCCAGCGCGGCCTCGGTCACTTCCAGTTTCATCTCCATCGCGGCCAGACGTGTCTCCAGATATTTCAGCTGGATGCGCGCGATGGACTTGATGTTCTTTTCGTCCAGCGCATGGAACACCACGACCTCGTCGATGCGGTTGATGAATTCGGGGCGGAAATAGTTCTTCACCTCGCCCATCACCGCCAGCTTGACCACCTGATAGTCGTCGCCTTCCATCTGCTGGATCATCTGGCTGCCGAGGTTGGAGGTCATCACGATCACGGTGTTCTTGAAGTCCACGGTGCGGCCCTGGCCGTCGGTCATGCGGCCGTCGTCCAGCGCCTGCAGCAGCACGTTGAACACGTCCGGGTGCGCCTTCTCCACTTCATCCAGCAGGATGACTGAATAAGGCTTGCGCCGCACCGCCTCGGTCAGCCCGCCGCCTTCCTCGTAGCCGACATAGCCGGGCGGCGCGCCGATCAGGCGCGCGACCGAATGCTTCTCCATGTACTCGCTCATGTCGATACGGATCAGATGATCCTCGGAGTCGAACATGAAACCGGCCAGCGCCTTGCACAGCTCGGTCTTGCCCACGCCGGTCGGGCCGAGGAACAGGAACGAGCCATACGGGCGGTTCGGGTCGGACAGGCCGGAGCGCGAGCGGCGGATCGCGTCACTCACCAGGCGCACGGCTTCGTCCTGCCCCACCACGCGCTCGTGCAGCTTGTCTTCCATCTTCAGCAGCTTGTCGCGCTCGCCCTGCATCATCTTCGATACCGGAATGCCGGTCGCGCGGCTCACCACTTCGGCGATTTCTTCCGCGCCCACCTGGGTGCGCAGCAGCCGGTTCTTGGGCTTGTTCTCTTCCGCTAGCACCGCATCTTTCAGCCTGGCTTCCATCTGCGGCAGCTTGCCATATTGCAGCTCGGCCACTTCCTGCAGCTTGCCCTCGCGCTGCAGGCGCACGATCTCGGCGCGCACCTTGTCCATCTCTTCCTTGAGCTGCGCCGTGCCTTGCGCTGCGCCCTTTTCCGATTTCCAGATTTCCTCCAGATCGGCGTACTCGCGCTGCAGCTTGACGATCTCCTCTTCGATCAGCGCGAAGCGCTTTTTCGAAGCTTCGTCCTTTTCTTTTTTCACCGCCTCGCGCTCGATCTTGAGCTGGATCAGGCGGCGGTCGAGTTTGTCCATCACCTCGGGCTTGGAATCGATTTCCATCTTCACGCGCGCGGCGGCTTCGTCGATCAGGTCGATCGCCTTGTCCGGCAGGAAGCGGTCGGTGACGTAGCGGTTGGACAGCTCGGCTGCTGCGACCAGCGCAGGGTCGGTGATGTCCACGCCGTGGTGCAGCTCATAGCGTTCGCGCAGACCGCGCAGGATCGCGATCGTGGCTTCCACGGTCGGCTCCTCCACCAGCACTTTCTGGAAGCGGCGCTCCAGCGCGGCATCCTTCTCGATGTACTTGCGGTATTCGTCCAGCGTGGTCGCGCCGACGCAATGCAGCTCGCCGCGCGCCAGCGCGGGCTTGAGCATGTTGCCCGCGTCCATCGCGCCTTCGGCCTTGCCCGCGCCGACCATGGTGTGCAGCTCGTCGATGAACACGATGTTGTTGCCTTCGTCCTGCGCCAGTTCCTTCAGCACCGATTTAAGCCGCTCCTCGAATTCGCCGCGATATTTCGCGCCGGCCAGCAGCGCCGCCATGTCCAGGCTCAGCACTTTCTTGCCCTTCAGCGATTCCGGCACTTCGCCGTTGACGATGCGCTGCGCCAGGCCTTCGACGATCGCGGTCTTGCCCACGCCCGGCTCGCCGATCAGCACCGGATTGTTCTTGGTGCGGCGCTGCAGCACCTGGATCGCGCGGCGGATTTCGTCGTCGCGCCCGATCACCGGATCGAGCTTGCCCATGCGCGCGCGCTCGGTCAGGTCCAGCGTGTATTTCTTCAGCGATTCGCGCTGGCCTTCGGATTCGGCGCTGCCCACCGTCTCGCCGCCGCGCACCGTGCTGATCGCCTGCTCCAGCGGCGCGCGCGCCACGCCGTGCTGCTTCAGAATACGCCCGCTTTCGCCCTTGTCGTTGCAGGCGGCCAGTAGAAACATTTCCGACGCGATGAACTGGTCGCCGCGCTTCTGCGCTTCCTTGTCGGTGAGGTTGAGCAGGCTGGACAGGTCGCGCCCCACCTGCACCTCGCCGCCGTGCCCCTCCACCTTGGGCAGGCGCGACACCGCATCGGTCAGCGCCGTTTTCAGCGCATTCACGTTGCCGCCCGCGCGCGCCAGCAGCGAGCCCGCGCCGCTGTCGGCATCGTTAAGCAAGGCCAGCAGCAGATGCTGCGGCTCGATGAACTGGTTGTCCTGGCCCACGGCCAGACTCTGCGCATCGGACAGCGCCTGTTGCAACTTGGTGGTGAATTTGTCGAAACGCATGTTCTGCTCCCGGAAAATGAATTGGTCTGAACGCTAAATGGGGTGCCGCAGAAGAATTTCAAGGGCCGCTGCGGGGACATTTGCCCGGCAGCCCTCCGCAGCAAGCTTGCTGCAAACCTGCGGGCCAAACTGATAAACTGATCTTACGCTCAATCGCCCCTGCCATTTCAATGAAACCCCATCTGATCGACCCCGGCGCCCACATTACCCACCAATGTTACGCGCTGATCAGCACGCCCAGCATGACTCGCAAGCGCTTCCCCGAGGGAGTGGTCACCGTGGTGGACAGCGCGAACGAAGCCCTTGCTGGCGCCGACCCGGCAAACAATATCCTGCCAGCCTTGGTGATCGGGCCATCGCGCTCGTCCGAAGGCTTCCGCCTGTTTTATCTGGTTCGCTGGCTGGAATAGAAGAGCACGACCCGGCAAGTCACGGCAGCAAACCAAGTCGCTCACCCACGCCACGGTCGTGATTTATACTACGCCAAAATTAAAAATTCCTGGTAACGCGTCATGCCCTACTCCAATCTAGCCCAACATATTCAGGCCAATGTCCGCACTGCGCTGGAAGAGGACATGGGCAGCGGCGACCTCACCGCCCAGCTGATCCCGGAACACACGCCCGGCCATGCCACGGTGATCACGCGCCAGCGCATGGTGCTGTGCGGCACGCAGTGGTTCGAGGGCTGCTTCCGCGCGCTGGATGCGGACTGCGAAATAGTCTGGAAGGTGCGCGAAGGCGAAGTGGCCGAGGCCGGCCGGACGCTGTGCGAGATACGCGGCGACGCGCGCGCGCTGCTCACTGCGGAGCGCAGTGCGCTGAATTTCCTGCAGCTGCTGTCCGCCACGGCCACCGCCACGCGGCGCTACGCGGATGAAATCGCGGGCAACAAGGCCAGGATCATGGACACGCGCAAGACACTGCCCGGCCTGCGCATGGCGCAAAAATACGCGGTCACGGTGGGCGGCGGACACAACCAGCGCATCGGCCTGTTCGACGGCATCCTGATCAAGGAAAACCACATCGCGGCGGCGGGCGGCATCCGCTCCGCGCTGCAGGCCGCCTACAAACTGGCCCCGCCGGGTGTGACGATACAGATCGAAGTGGAAAGCCTGGATGAGCTGCGCGAGGCGCTGGATGCAGGCGCGAAATTAATTCTGCTCGACAATTTTGACACGGATCAAATGCGCGCCGCAGTCGCGCTGAACGCGGGGCGCGCGGAACTCGAAGCCTCCGGCGGCGTCAATCTGCAGACCGTGCGCGCGATCGCCGAAACCGGCGTGGACCGCATCTCGATCGGCAGCCTGACCAAGGATGTGCAGGCGGTGGATCTGTCGATGCGTTTCGCCACAAACACTTGAAAGGAACACCATGACTGATTCCGTGCATATCGTTTGCCCGCATTGCGACGCGGTGAATCGCGTGCCGGCGGCCAAGCTGGGCGAGCAGCCCACCTGCGGCAAATGCAAGGGCGCGCTGTTCAGCGCTCACCCGGTGGAGCTCAACAGCGCCAATTTCAACGCGCACCTCACGCGCAACGACATTCCGCTATTGGTGGATTTCTGGGCACCGTGGTGCGGCCCCTGCCGCATGATGGCGCCGGCCTTCGTGCAGGCGGCCGCTCAGCTCGAACCGCGCATGCGGCTGGCCAAGCTCAACACCGAGGAAGCGCAGGAACTGGGCGCGCGCTACAACATCCGCAGCATCCCGACGCTGGCGCTGTTCAAGGGCGGGCGCGAAGTCGCGCGCCAGGCCGGCGCGATGGACGCCGCCGGCATTGTGCGCTGGGCGCGCGCCAACGGCTGACATGGCCGCCCGCCTGTTGCTGCGCGGGGATGGCACAAGAATGCATCAACGCGTAGAATCAGCCGGATATTAATCAACAACAAAAGCAGCAATTTCAGGAGCAGGTATCATGAAATACACGCAGGGACGGGACGAAAGCGGAGAAATCCTGCGCCTGGTCATTCAGAAGATGGCCGGGCAGCCCGCGGCTTTCACGCCGTTCAATTATGCCGTGTGGTATGAGAATGTGACCGGCATCAATCCCTCACTGACCGAGGCGATTGGCCAGCTGCTCGCCAGCGGCCAAAAGCTCGACGATGAAGCAATCGAAAAGCTATACGCGATGTTCGTATCCGAATGCAACATGGAAGCGCAGACAGGGCTGAGGGAAAAAATCCAGCAGCTGTTGATCGAGCTCGCCGGATACACCGAAGAGACGGACAAGCAGGCGCACCACTTCGGCAACAACCTGCATTCATACGGCGAATCGCTGAAACAGAATCTCGACCCAGCCATGCTGAATGCACTGATCAGCAACATGAGCGGCGACACTGACAAGATGCGCGGGTCGATGCAGAACCTTCAATCCGAACTGGCCGCCAGCAAGCAGCAGGTGGTGAAACTGCACCAGGAGCTCGAATCGGCGCGCGGGGAAGCAATGATCGACCCGCTGACCGGCATTTTCAACCGGCGCGGCTTCGAAACCGAAGCGCAGAAGATACTCGGCGACAAGGCAGCAATCGACAAAGGTTTGTGCCTGCTGATGGTGGATGTCGATCATTTCAAGAAAATAAACGACACCTATGGACACCTGTTTGGCGACAAGGTCATCAGCGCGATTGCGAACGCGCTCAAGTCCAAGGTGAAGGGACAGGATTCGGTGGCGCGACTGGGCGGCGAAGAATTCGCCGTGTTGCTGCCGGAAACGACGCTGATAGGCGCCCGTGTGGTAGCCGAGCAGATTCGCCAGAGCGTAGAAAAGGGCAAGATCCGCCGCATCGACAACCAGGAGCCGATCGGCGGCATCACCATCTCCATCGGCATTGCCACATGCACCGGCAGGTGCAGCCTGCTGGAGTTACTCGACCAGGCCGACAAGGCGCTGTATGTTTCCAAGGAACGCGGCCGCAACAGGATCAGCGTGTTCGGTCAGGAATAAAGCCCCGCCTTAACCCGGCTTGCGCGCCACCAGATCGATCAGCGCCGACATGCCGTGATGTCCTGCTCCTTCGTGGATGACATCGTCGTGCTCGGAAAAGTGCAGCCACTCCATGTCGGAGAACGCATCGCGCAGCAATTTTTCCGTGTACATGTTTTCCGCGATGGGTGGGCCGCCGGTGCCGTATTCGAGCTGTCTCGGCGTATAGCCCTGCAGCAATAACAGCCCGCCCGGCTTGAGCGCGCGCTTGATGCCGGCGAACATCTGCTCGCGCAATGCCGGAGGCGCAAACTGGATGAATATCCCCGCCACCACATCGTATTTGTTTTCTCCCCATTGCCACCGCGACAGGTCGGCCAGTTCGAATTGAAGCTGCACGCCGCGCTGCGCCGCGAGTTTGCGCGCCTTTTCCAGCGCCACCTGCGAAGCGTCCACTGCCAGCACGTTCAAGCCTTGCTCCGCCAGCCACACCCCGTTGCGCCCCTCGCCATCGGCCACCGCGAGGCAGCTCATGCCCGGTTTGAGTAGTCCCCGTTGAGAAACCAGAAAGGCATTCGGCTCTGTGCCAAAAAGATATTCATCCGCTGCGTAGCGTTCGTCCCATACATTCATGCTCATCAAAAATCTCTTTCGTCTGTTGATCCGGAATCGACTTGCTTTGCATCATCCCGGCAAAACTGCCCGCCTGAATTTTAGCACCCTGTACCGGCGGTGAACTTTCTTCTACGTACCGGCCATTTCTTCTATCGCTTACTCGTGATTCAAATTGTCCAATCATGGATTTTTTCACTGCACTTCGCCAATGGGTGAAATCGCCCCATAGCCAGTCGTTCGTTTTTCCGCAAACGAGTCGGTCAAAATTTCGAAAAAAATAGCGTCCCAATTTTTTTGCCTCATCGTAATGAAATGAACGCCGCGTTCCGGAACAGCATCAAAATTCGTAGGGTGCAATAAGCGCAGCGCATTGCACCGGATGGCATGGAGAGGGAAAGATTCATACGGCGCAATGCGCTGCGCTTATTGTCGCCCTACGGTGTACGGCTTACGCGGGTTCAAGTAATCG
>Ga0315268_10004692_pt1 | contig 14789 bp, 17 predicted proteins | sample C1_top_MG_FD_204535 | JGI IMG/M metagenome (GOLD analysis project Ga0315268, IMG submission 204535) | Sediment microbial communities from Yellowstone Lake, YNP, Wyoming, USA - C1_top | ecosystem: Environmental > Aquatic > Freshwater > Lake > Sediment | place: USA: Wyoming | collected 2017-08-01
TACGGGTGGCACGATCCCCTGCTACTCGAAAACGTGGCGCAAATCCTGATTGATATGGTCTCCGGCTTGGAGCACCTGCACGAGAACGGCTACATGCACCTGGATTTCAAGCCGGAAAATGTGCTGGTGACGCGCAACGCCGGCGTGCGGCTGATTGATTTCGACCTCGCGCAACCGTTGCCGGAGAAGCCCAAGAAAATGTCGAAGAATCCCGGCACGCCCGCCTACATGGCGCCGGAACAATTGCAGCGGCTACCCATTGACGGGCGGGTGGACGTGTTCGCCTACGGCGTGGCCGCGTATGAACTGCTCACGAACCAGAAGCCGTTCCCGGGCGAAACGCCGGACGAAATTTTGCGGAGGCAGATGGACCGCTCCGCTTTTGTCCCGCCGCGACAGCACAACCCGGAAATTCCGCTGGCGATGGAAAAGGTGATTTTGAAATGCCTCGAACGCGATCCGGACAAACGCTATCCGTTCCTAAGCGTGTTGTCGCGGGATGTGAAGGCGGCGTTGTACGTCTGAACGGAGCAAGCAGACTCTTCCTTGTAGTCTATTATTTAACAAGAGAGCATGGCTCCAGCTGTTCTATTCCGGGAATTGCTTTTTTGTTTTTGAAGTGGCGCTTAACGAAACTGTGGATATTGCGTACTTGTTCGTCAAATTTGGGAACGGCTTCATCGGCAGTCTTAAACAACAAATCAACTATGATTTTCATTCTATTGTACTCGTCTTTTGAAACTTCAACCTTCGCCATTTTGGTTGCTGGGTCGAGGTTAACTGGCGGATGACGTTTTTCGAACTCTTCCTGTGCTGCACTGTATTTGTCCAAAATCTTTATTGTTTGCAGATATGACATTTGTGCTAGGTGAATTTCTTGGAGCATGTTGGCATCTTTTGTGTCAATGATGAACGTCAGTTCTTCAAACGATACCATTTCCGCATCTGCATGGACGTATTTGCCAAGTCTCATGTGTCGGTGCTCGTGGCTCCGGTGAGGCTCAAGAAAGCGTCTAAGGTTTTCAACTATGTGCCATTGAGAAAACAAGGCATACTGTGTTGCCAGTAGAGCGAAATGGTGTCGCTTAACTTCGTCTCGCTTTTCTTTGAAGCGACCGACCCAATAAGCGCCAAGTGCGCCGAAGAATGCGCCGAATAGTGAAGTGGCAAACGGAACAAAATCCTTAAAGGCGGAAGCGGTCTGTTGTGTATCGCTCATGCCCGACATTCCCGGAACCGTCACCCGCAGACAATTACAATGTGTTCACTTGTTCTCCGCCTCAAACGTCGCGACGATGGGCCGATGGTCGGAGCCTAGTCCCCAATTCGGAATCGTCGCCACGTAAGTCTCGTTCGTCACCCATTCGCGCGCCATGCCGGGGCTGAGCATGAGGTAATCAATCCGGCTGTAGGTGTCTTCCTTGCCGTAGTAGTGCGTCCACGTGATGTTCATCGGCTCCCACGCGGGATTCGGGTTGGGAAGATTGTCGCCGTTGTGCTCGGCGGGACGCGTGTCCACCAGCTTGTGTTTGCCGTGGCTGATGATCGCTTTCGTGGATTTGCTATCCTTGGTGTCGTTGAAGTCGCCCAGCACGACGATGTTGGCATTGGGGTTCGCGGCCAGGAGCGCGTCCACTTTGGCGCGGAGCAACTTGGCTTCCTCCAGCCGCAACTCAGCTTCGTCGGCTTCGGGCACGGGCCGGCGCGATTTCAAATGCGCGGCGAGCAGCGTGAAGGTGTAGTGGTCGTTCACTTTGATGTCCACCTCGGCAAAGCCGCGGCCCACTTGAAAGCGGCGTCCGCTGAGCAGAAAATTATCGTTCGTGTGCGGGTGGCGGGCGACGATGGGGAATCGGCTCAGGACCGCAACGTGGATGTTGGTGTCGAAGCCGGTCACGTGTTCCCAATACGGGAAGTCGAGTCCTTCGGCCTTGAGCGACCCGCGCAATTCCTGCAACGCGCTCGGGCCGCCCATTTCCTCGAAGGCGATCACGTCGGGTTTCATGGCGCGAATGCTTTCGCGGATCTTGGCCTTGGCCGCCTCGGACTTGGTGAACCGCCGCGATTCGGTGGTCTGGTCGAGGTAGTTCGCGACGTTGTAAGTGGCGACGCGGAACATCTCGGCCTGGAGTTGGACGCAAAGGAGTGCCGCGCTGAATCCGAGCGCAAGCCCGCGGTGAAGGGTTTTAGAACTCATGCGCGGTTAAATAGAGGCATGGCGCGCACAAGTCAAAGCGCAAGTTGGCCAGCAGCAGGCGGCTTAATAATTTTTGCAAATTCCGATTTGCTTGCTACCTTGCTGCCATGATCCGAACAAGCCAGGTTGACACGCTGCCGCCTCGAGCCACGGAGTCAAAGCATCGGCAGAAGTTGCACGACAAGCAAAGCGAACGCGACCACCGCGAGTTGCGCATTGACAAGGTCGGCGTGCGCAGGTTGCGCTTTCCGATTCAGGTCCGTGACAAGGCCCACAGCGTGCAAAACACGGTGGCGACCATCGGGCTGTTTGTGGATCTGCCGAAGGAATTCAAAGGCACGCACATGAGCCGCTTCCTCGAAGTGCTGAATGCCCACGGCAGCGTGATGCACGTGGAAAATATTCCCAACATCCTTTATGCGATGCAGGAGAAATTTCAGGCGGCCACATCGCATCTGGAGATGGAGTTCCCGTACTTCATGGTCAAGAAGGCGCCGGTCTCAGGCAAGGAAAGCGTGATGGACTACATCGCGCGGTTCGACGCGGCGGCGTGCGAAAAGGAAATTGATTTTGTTCTGACGGTGAAAGCGAACGTGACGACTCTTTGCCCGTGTTCAAAGGCCATCAGCGCCCGTGGCGCGCACAACCAGCGGGGAGAGGTGACGGTGCAAATCCGGTTTGCCAAACCCATCTGGATCGAGGATGTAATTGCGATGATTGAGAGCGCGGCCAGTTCAGAGTTGTATGCGCTGCTCAAGCGCGAGGACGAAAAGGCCGTTACGGAACGGGCGTACGACAACCCGGTGTTTGTCGAGGACCTGGTGCGGAACATTGCGGTGAAGTTGAACGCGCACCCGGACGTGACCTGGTACAAGGTTGAGGCGGAGAACCAGGAAAGCATCCACAATCACAACGCCTACGCGTGCATTGAGAAGGGCTGAGTTCCCCGACTCGGAGTGTGGGCGGAAAGGCCGTGAAATTTCCCTGAAAATTTTTGTGGCATATTTGATTTCCTTTGCTACATTCCCGCGCTCTCGAAAGAGTGGGAGTCGCTTGAGTTTGGTCAAAGGGCGAAACTCGGCTCCAGCAAATGGTTGAACTTGTTTGGTTTGAATCTGTGACAACGAATAAAAAAGCGATCAAAAAGTCGCCGCCGCGAACCACGCCGCACACGCCCGCCACGGCTGCGTCCATTTTGGGTCGCACAGCGGTCAAGACGCGGGACGATGGCGTGCCCAAGCGCGTCAAGGCGGAATGGCAGAAGTATTACGCCCGCCTGCTGGGACTGCGCGCCCAGTTGCTCCTGCAAATGGACGGGCTGGCCAAGCAATCCGCCGAGGAAGTCGCGGGTTACAGCCTGCACATGGCCGATTCAGGCACGGACAATTTTGACCGCGACTTCGCGTTAAGCCTGCTTTCGTCCGATCAGGACGCGATTTACGAAATCGAAGAGGCGCTCAAGCGGATTGAGAAAAACACCTACGGTGTCTGCGAACTGACCGGCAAGGCGATTCCCAAGGCGCGACTAGAAGCGATTCCGTGGGCGCGCTTCACGGTGCAGGCGCAGGCGCAACTCGAAAAGGAAGGGGCGCTTCGTCAACGACGGCTCGGCCAGCTCGGCAGTGTGGACTCCGCTGCCACGCCCGAAGTAGAGGAAGACGACGAACCCGAAGAAAAGACCAAGGAGAAGGAATAATTTATGCCGCGCGAAATCATCACCATCGAATGCACAGAGGCGCGCAAGGCGGGGGGGTCGCCGTCGCGCTACACCACCACCCGCAACAAGAAGACGAAGACCGACAAGCTTGAGCTCATGAAATACAACCGGCACCTGCGTCGCCACACGTTGCACCGCGAAATCAAATAAGTTATGCCCCGCAAAACCAACACCGAGAAACGCGACCGCCGTGGCGGCGCGCGCCGTGGCTATGGCGAGACCCGCATCCAACGCCCCAAGCCCAAGGTTGATTTCACCGCCGACGCGCTCGACTTCAAGAACGTCACGCTGCTCCGGCAGTTCGTGACCGACCAAGGCCGCATCCTGCCGCGCAAATACACAGCGCTGCCAGCGCACTACCAGCGCCGGCTCAATCGCGCCATCAAACGTGCGCGGCAGATGTTGTTGATGAAGTGATTTTGTTTTCGGCCTGCCAGTTTGCGGCGGGTTCGGTCTTTTGCGCGCAATTGCAAATCTATTGCGATTGCGCGTTGTCATTAACAGGCAAGCCGTGTAAGAAACTTTAGGCGGGTGGGACGGAGTTGCCGTTCTTTCATGCTGACTGGCAGCTCAGCGTTACCCCTCCAGATTTGCAGCGTTTTCTATGGACTACCTGACCTTGCTTTCCAGCATCGCACTCGGAGCGATGACGGTATTCTGGTTGCGGCTCGACGAGCCGAAGCATATCCGGCTCGTGAATGCGTTCACCGGCGCGTACCTGCTGAGTCTCACGTTGCTGCACCTCTTGCCCGAACTTTACCACGGTCACGGCGCGGCGGCGGCGCTCAGTCCTTTGCTCATCGGTTCACTGATGCTCGCCGGCTTCTTCACCCAGGTGGCGCTGGACGTGATTTCGATGGGCGTCGAACACGGTCACACGCACGCACTGCACCATGGAAGGATGCCTGCGGGGATCGTGGCGGGGTTGTGTCTGCACGCGTTCGTGGAGGCGATGGCGCTGGGCAATGCTAAAACACACTTTGACCCGGCTTCGCGCCAACTGTTGCTGATTAGCATCGTTGTGCACAATTTTCCCGTGTCCATCGCGCTGCTCGGAATGTTGTTGCAGAGTGGCATGAATCGCAGTCGGGCGCTCAGCTGGCTGGCCCTCTTTGCCGCGATGGGGCCGTTGGGCATGTTCCTGAGCGCGCACACCGGGCTGGCTTCACACACGCGCGAGTTGATGGCCATAGTCATCGGCATTTTCATGCACATCTCGACCACGATTCTCTTCGAGGCGAGCGATGTTCACCGGTTCAACGTGGCGAAATTGGGCGCAATCATCTTGGGCACCACCTTGGGCGTGGCCAGCGTGCTGGTGCATTGATCTTGGTATTCGAAGATCCCTGTTGTTTTTGTGGCAGCGAACGTAACGAGGCTTAAGCGAACGCGCCGACGAAAAATCACCTGCGCTTTGAACGCGACCTCGATAGTCTTGCAAGCGGGCTATACTGCTTCCTCTGTCTGCAAGTCGCTCAAGTGCAGGAACGACTTGATTTTTCTTCGTTCATAACGGTGTTTCAGGGCCTTCTTTGGCTGATGATCCACCTTGCGAAAGGGGTGCTTGGGATTGCGAATGACCTCAGCAATCACATCCAACGTTTTGCTCATCATAGCTGGAGTTTCGGTTTGGTTGTTCTTTTGCGTGAGCAATGCCTCGGGTCGTTCCTGGTCGCGGCCTGACGTGTTACCCGTTGGCATCGGCTCTTTCACATGCGTTGAGTATAAGACCAATGCAAGCAAAAGTCATTCAAAACTTTTTCTGGCGCAAAGGAAATCCCGACCGCAACGGGAAAAACGCCTAACGCAACGCCACAAAGGATACCGACCGCCACTCCTTCTCGATTCTGCTAGCCACGAGCCGCAGACCTGCTGCTTTGAAGGCTTTGGCAACTGAATTAAACTCCGATTTCAAAATTCCAGCTACAACGAGCCTTCCACCGGATTCTAGCCGTCGCACAATACGCTTTCGCTCGGCCACCAACAGCGTTGAAATCAAATTCGCGCAAATCAAATCGTAACGCTGCGTTGGACGGAGTGGGAGTTTCGTCAGGTCCTGCCGAGTGATGCGGAGTTTGTGCGACACATGGTTCGCACGCGCGTTGGCGCAGGCGACCCGCACGGATTCTGGGTCGAAATCAAGCGCGTGAACTGGCGAAAAGCCGAGCTTGGCGGCGGCGATGCCGAGGATTCCGGAACCCGTGCCGAGATCGAGAAATGACTGCGGTTGTCCCGGCATGCGGCAACGCGCAAGTTCATGCAGGCAAAATGCCGTGGTCGGATGGTGGCCCGTGCCAAAACTCAGTCCCGGGTCGAGCACGACCACCGCTTGGCGTTTGCGCGGGCGACGTTTGCTCCAGCTTGGTTTGATGAGCAGGGCGTCACCGATTTCGATTGGCTTGAAGTGGCGTTTCCATGATTCGGCCCAGTCCTCACGCCGGAAATGTGCTGCGCGAATTCGGCCCGACCCGACGTTCAATCCACAGCGTTTGATTCGCGCCAAGCCGTTGCGAAGCTTGGTAATTTTGGCAGAAAGTTCGGCGGGCCGCGCGTCGCAATAAATCGCCACTGTTGTTCTGCTGGTCGCGAAATCGGTGTGCGCGGTGGCGGTCTGGGCGAATACATTGCCGAGCAATTCCGCTACAGCATCTTCTGCTTCCAAGGTCGTGGTGATCGAAAGCTTCCACATCTGGTTGCTTAGGCGGTGGCAGGCAAATGATACCGCCACGGGGCGAAGTTGAGCAGCTCAATGCGCGTGCGCTCCAGCCCAATCGTCACTTCCGTGACGCTGGCGTAGTCAATTTGAAACACATCGGTCTTTGGAAACGGCAGTTCGAGCAAAATGGACAAAATCATGCGGGTCACGCCGCCGTGGCAGAAAATGGCCACGGTCTGTCCGACGTGGCCGGCCATGATTCGCCGCAAGCACGGTTCGATGCGGGCACGGTGGGTTGCGCCATTTTCCGCGTTGGGAATCGCGGCGCGCTCCAACTGGTCCAGCCACCCACTGGCGCCAACACCAAACTTTTGCTGCACCTGATCGTAGTTCAAGCCCGTCCAGTCGCCGAAATCTACTTCCCGCAAGTCGGGCATGACGATCGGCTGGGGTGCGCCGTTGTTCAACAGCGGGGCAAGCGTTTGCTGCACACGCTTCATCGGGCTGGCGTAAAACGCGTCCACGGGCTTGCGTCGGAGAAAATCCGCGAGCGCGACGGCTTGCGAGCGGCCGCGCGGCGAAATATCCATGTCAATCCTTCCGCCGAAGACGTGCTGGTAGCGCAATTCGACTTCTGCGTGGCGAATGAGGAGCAAACGCGTCGGTAAATTCATCTTGAACAGCGAACGAGGGCTGGTGAGGTCAAGGGCTGCTCACTTCAGCGCCGCTTCCTGCGCTTCGAGCAACTGGCGGATGCCCGCCTTGCCCAGCGCGAGCAATTCGGCCAGTTGCTTTTCGCTGAACGTCGCTTCCTCGCCCGTCCCTTGCAGCTCGATGAATTCGCCGACGGAATTCATCACCAGATTGAAATCCACGGCGGCGCTGTTGTCCTCGAGGTAACAGAGGTCGAGCAACGGCTGGCCACCCACGATACCGACGCTCACGGCGGCCACCGCGTTAAGGATTGGATTCTCCGAAATCTTTCCGTCTTCAATCAGCTTGCGAACGGCAAGTTGGAGGGCGACATACGCACCGCTGATGGCTGCCGTGCGCGTGCCGCCATCGGCCTGTAACACGTCGCAATCCACCCAGATGGTGCGTGGCCCGAGTTTGTCGAGGTCGAGCGCGGCGCGCATGGCGCGGCCAATGAGCCGTTGGATTTCCTGCGAGCGCCCGTCAATTCTCCCCTTGGAACTATCGCGCATCTTCCGCTGCAAGGTGGAGTAAGGGAGCATCGAATACTCGGCGGTGATCCAGCCGCCGGTGACGTTTTGCTCCTTCATCCAACGCGGCACGGTTTCCTCCACCGTGACGCCGCAAATGACGCGCGTGTTGCCCCACTCGATAAGCGTCGAGCCGGTAGCGTGCGGGGCGATGTGATTTTGAAAGCGGATAGGTCGCAATTGATTCGGCCGGCGACCGTCGGGGCGAACAGTGGGAATGTCTGAAGCTTGTACTTGGGCCATAAACGGCGGCGATGGTAGTCAAGCCACACAAGATGGCAACGATTAAAGCCAAATTCGCGTTGGTGGGACGCAACTGAACGTGACGTCTGGCAACTCAAATTGTTAACGCGGCATCACTGCTTCTGCTCCCTCTCAATGCTTGCGAACAGATTTTCCAGACTGTTCAACGGCGTGTCCTTCTTTGGATTCAGTACCTGGCGCAGATACTCGACGGCGTCAGGGATTTGGCGGATGGACTTGGGCAGGACCGCCCCGGCGGCATTGGCGTGGCCTCCGCCCTGGAGTTTCTCGGCGACCTTGAGTGCCTCGCCGTTGCGGCTGCGGAAGCTGGCGATCACCATGTTGTTGGCGCGGCGGAACAGTGTCACCAAGACCGGGTAGCGTGTGGCTTCCTGTTCAAGTAGTTGGTGGACGATGAGATTATTGTTGCCGACCACAGTGTCCACGTAACCGATGGTTGGACTTAGTTCAGCCACGTTGGCCTTGCTCCACTCGTAGCCCAGCGGGTTCTCGACACGGCGCTTGACAGCCATTACTTCGAGCAACGGATGATCAAGCAGTTTTTCGATTTCACCGTCGAGCAGTGCGTGGAGATTCCAAAACTGGTAATGCTTCACGAGGTTCGCGTAATCGCAAGCGATCAAAAAGTCGGGATCGTCCTCCAGGAACAAATCAGCCACATTGTTCAGATGCACGAGCCGGTCTAGAGCCGGCGAGGCGAGGTCGTGCTCGCGGCAAAGTTCGTAGCAGAGCAGCCCGGCTGACTTGTTCACGTCGTGAACGAGCGTGGAGTTCTTGGGCGCAGCCTCAGTAACATGGTGATCTATGACGAGCCAGTTGGGTTTGTCAAAACGCGTCTCAAACGTGAAATCGGTGACCCACGCGGCTTTTTCGCGCGGCTCGCGTTGCTTCCAGAAGTTGTAATGGTGGGCCTCGAGCGGAACATCCGTGTGGAAAACCTTCTTGGCCAACCGCTGCAACAATATTCCCGCGATCAATCCGTCAAGGTCGCTTTCGTGGGTGAAGATCACGTCAGGTTTCGGAAGGTGCGTCATCGTGCTCCCAGCCTAGTGGAAGCCGGCAACTGTGACCAGTGGGGAATTTGCCGGTGTTGGTAGGGCGCGTCACTCCGTGCGCGCCGCTCCAATAACTCAAGACGGCGCGCACGGAGTGACGCGCCCTACCCGTTCCCAAGAACGCCAAAATCAATTGATGACGCATGTGCTTGGTAAAGTCCGTCGCCCGAAAAATTTCTTTCAATTCACGCCTTGTTAGCATCACCATCGCAGAACATTTTATGAAACTGTTCGATTTGTCGGGAGAAGTGGCGGTGTGCATAGGCGCGAGTGGCGCGCTTGGTAGCGCTATTGCGGACGGGTTTGGCGAAGCCGGCGCAAAAGTCGCTGTGGTGTCCCGGCGGTTGGAAGCAGCGGAATCTCGTGCGAAAGAAATCAACGCCCGTGGTGGAACGGCGAAGGCTTTTCAAGCAGACGCGTTGGAGAAAGAAAGCCTCGCGAAGGCGCATGACGCCATCGTCGCCTCACTCGGCAGTCCAACCGTGCTTCTCAATGCCGCCGGCGGCAACAATCCCAAGACCACCGTCACCCCGGACAACCCGTTCGAAGCCATTGCCCTCGAAGACTGGAAACGCAATTTTGATCTGAATCTCGTCGCGGGCGTTTTGTTGCCGTGCCAGGTGTTTGGTCCGGGCATGGTCGCGCGTGGCAAAGGCAGCATCATCAACATTGCCAGCGTCTCGGCGCACATTCCGCTGTCTCGGGTAGTGAGCTATTCGGCCGCGAAGGCGGGCGTTCTGAGTCTCACAAAGTTTCTGGCGCGTGAGTGGGGGAGCAAGGGTGTGCGCGTGAATTCCATCACGCCCGGTTTCTTTCCGGCTAAACAGAATCGCGCACTGCTATTCAACCCGGACGGTTCGCCCACGGATCGCACCCGGCTGATTTGGGGACACACACCGATGGGCCGGTTCGGCCAAGCCAGCGAACTCATCGGCGCGGCCATTTTCCTCGCCAGTTCCAACGCCAGCGGGTTCGTCACCGGCTCGGATATCTGCGTGGATGGTGGATATTTGGCCCAGACGATCTGATTCAAACGGGCTTATTGCAAATTGTTCATTAAGCATTGGGCATTGAAAATTGAGCCATGAACTCGCAAGAGCTTTCTGATCGGTTATGGAGATTTGCTGCGCGCGTGGGAAAGCTTGTGGATGCTCTGCCGGACGCGCGATTGGGTCGCCACGTCGCGGGACAACTGGTGCGATGCGGCACGGCTGCCCCGCCAAACTACGACGAGGGCTGCGCCGCCGAAAGCCGCAGGGACTTCGCACACAAGTTGAGCATCGCGCTCAAGGAGTTGAAGGAAACGCGCGGATGGTTAAGATTCATTCCAATCGCAGAGCTGTTGCCTGAAAAGCGGATCACCAGCCTGCTCGATGAATGTGAACAATTGATTAAAATCGTCGCTAAGTCGGTTATCACCGCCAAGCGAAAGGGCCAACGTCCGCCAGAAATTTGAAATGAGCAATTTTTCGATGAGTAATTTGCAATGACATTTATTTCTGAATCCACTTTCCCGGGTCGGCTAACCGACGAGCAAGTCGTGGAGATCGCAGCCAAGGCGTTGCCCGTTGCGAACTACCGAGGCAAGCGCGTCTTGCTCATCGTGCCGGACAATACCCGCACGGCGCCAGTGGGGTTGATGTTCAAGACTCTGCATCGCCAGATCGGCGGCGTGACCAAGGCGTTCGATGTGCTGATTGCGCTCGGCACACACCAACCAATGAGCGAGTTGGCGATTTGTCAGCGGTTGGAAATTTCCGAATCGGAGCGGCGCGACACCTATGGCCGGGTCAAATTCTTCAACCACGCTTGGAATAATCCCGCGGCTCTAAAACAGGTGGGCACGCTTACCACCGACGAAATCAGCAAACTCAGCGACGGCTTGTTCGCGATGGACGTGCCAGTCGAGGTCAACAAGCTCGTTTTCGACTACGACCAGGTCATCATCGTGGGGCCGGTATTTCCGCATGAAGTCGTCGGGTTTTCCGGCGGCAACAAGTATCTGTTCCCCGGCGTGGGCGGCCCGCAGATTTTGAATTTCTTCCACTGGCTTGGCGCAGTCGTCACCAACCCGATGATCATCGGCACGAAATGGACGCCCGTGCGCCGCGTGGTAGATCGCGCCGGCGCGATGGTCAAGGTGGACAAGCTTTGCTTTGCGGTGGTCGTTGACCCGCAGAAAAATCTCGTGGGCTTGTTCGCTGGGACGCCGGAGGCCGCGTGGGACGCGGCAAGCGACCTTTCGGCGAAGGTCCACATTGTTCTCAAGGACAAACCATTTCACACGATTCTCTCCTGCGCGCCGCCGATGTATGACGAACTTTGGACCGCCGGGAAGTGCATGTATAAGCTTGAACCCGTCCTTGCCGATGACGGCGAATTGATTATTTACGCACCGCACATGTCGGAAATCTGCGTCAGCCACGGGCGGCACATCGAGGAAGTCGGTTACCATTGTCGCGACTATTTTTCGAAGCAATGGGACAAGTTCAAGCACATCCCGTGGGGCGTGCTGGCCCATTCGACCCACGTGCGTGGCATCGGCACATTCGAGAATGGCGTGGAGAAATGCCGGGCCAAAGTCACCCTCGCCTCGCAAATCCCGCGCGCGAGATGCGAAGCCATCAACCTCGGCTACCGCGACCCGGCAACCATTCGCGTGGAAGATTTCGCGGACCGTGAAAATGAAGGCGTCCTGCTCGTGCCGAAAGCTGGCGAGATGTTGTACCGACTGAAACATCCGCCGAAGTGGGCAAGCGGCGGATAAATTCTACTGTTCGCCACTCAGCGAAAGTGATAACCTTTGGATGTGGAAAAAGTGGCCCGCATCTTCCGTTCGTTTGCCGAAGCCGACCAGGCGGATTTCGAATACTATCAATCGCTCACACCAGAACAGCGGCTGGACATCCTTGGCGAACTGATAGCGCGAGCACATCCTGATATTGTGAAGCAACGGATGGAACGGGTTGGTCGCGTAATCAAACTCCAAGAAGATTAAAGACTCGTGCGAAACAAACTGGCCACTGGTCGCGGACAAGATTTGGCGGATGTGGAACGGATTGACGGGAAGAAATGAAAGGTCTTGCATTCAACCCCGTTGGGATTGGGAATACGGATTGACCCGGGAAGCAAGTTCCGCGTAACCTTGGGCAGATTGATTGAATCCCGTTGGAATTTATTGGTGTGAAAACGACTCGACAAAAGATCGAGCCGACAATAATTTTCCGTTTTGTTGTTTGACGGGCGACTATCATGCGGCGACTTGATTCACCATTTTTGACCGCAATGCACAAATGGATGGCACGTATCTTTGTTGCCTTCTTCTGGATCATAGTCACAACGGATTACATGTCGGAAAATCCAATCCGACGTGAAAAGCTTAAACCCATTTTATTTTATGTCCTTCCACCAATTTCGATCGTCGCCCTTTGGTGGTCTTCCAGATTTAAAAAAGTGGTATTGGATAAAGACACCTTGATTGTCTCCGATTCCAGACGGGAGGCGCGTATCCCAGCATCGGCTATAGAAAAAATTTATAAGCGACGCTTGGGCAGAGAACCTGATTCGATCACGATCAAGTTTAAATCGGGAACGGAATTTGGACGACGTGTTCGAATCATGGTTGGAGGTTCGGGCACATATATTGATCGAGTTATAAAGATATTGCAGGACGCGAAGGAAGGAAAGGATTCCGCCGCAAAAATCAATCATGTTTCGCACGAGTCCGTGCAAACGCCGAATCAGCACGAGAAAGAAATCATCGTGCGTGGATGGGCAGACGAGGAGTTGTCCCAAATTCTCACTGACTTTGCCAATGGGTGTGGTGATGACCTTGGCAAGGAATTTGACTATGAAGTTTGCCCTCACAACCAAGGAGCGACGCGCATTACCTTTCCACACGACATTCCTCCCAAGGAGTTTTCGTTTCTGGTCAATTATCTGAACTATCCAAAGGATTACGATTTGGCAGGGCGCTCTATTTCCGTAACCGGCTACGTGACGTTGACGGCGGATTTCCATTTGCCGGACAAAAGTCTGGTTGGGAAAAGAGCCGTGTTTTATATCCCGTCAGATGATAAGGATTATGATTTGGTTTACATTCGTGTGGGAGACGGAACTTACAAAAATTCGTTTGCCTCCCTTCATTGGAAAAAGGTGGAGGATCCTCGCAATCCAATGGGCATCGATATTCATAACGGTTAACAGAATTTAGGCGCTCACCGCTTCTTTTTTCTCCGGCTCAACCCACTTGTTATGTTCCTTGATGAGGTCAATGAGCCGTTCCACAGCTTCAGCTTCGGGGATGTTGAATTTGATTGGCGTTTTGCCGACGTAGAGATTGATCTTACCGGGTGCGCCGCCCACGTAGCCGAAGTCCGCGTCGGCCATTTCGCCCGGGCCGTTCACGATGCACCCCATGATGGCAATCTTCACGCCCTTGAGATGCTCCGTGCGCGCCTTGATGCGCGCCGTCACCGTCTGCAAGTTGAACAGCGTCCGCCCGCACGACGGGCACGCGACGTAATCGGTCTTGAACGAACGGCAGCCTGCCGCTTGCAAAATGTTGTAAGCCAGCCGCAGCGATTGGCCCGCGCCGGATTCGCCGCGAATCAAAATCGCGTCGCCAATTCCATCCGCCAGCAGCGTGCCGATGACGACGGACGCGCGGAGCAAGGCGATCTTCGGCTCAAGCGGTGTAGCGTCGGCGCTGTGCGCCGATGAATCAAGCCGCAGGTTCGACGCTACAACGGGATTAAGACAATCTTTCAGCAGAATCGGATTGTTGCGGCCAAGCCGCTTCAATTTCGCCGTGAGCAAACGAAACGCGGTAATGGCCGGAAGATTCACCCCGTCCTTCACCGTCACAAGTTGCGTGTCGCAGTTGATGTCGAAGTCCTGCGTTGGGTCGAATTCAGCGACGTTTAGGTCTTCATAAACCGCTTCCGGCTTCACGTCGTCCTTGGGGCGAATCTTCGGCGCAACCTTGTCCCACGTCGCGCGCGTGACGACGACGCGAATGAGTTGTTCGCCGCCGCACTTCGTATTCTCATTCAACTCGATCTCTGGCGTCTCGCGTCGCTCGAAGTGGAAAGGGTCGAAAGAAAATGACGAATGACGAATGACGAATGACAAATTGGTCAGTTTCGGAATCTGCGCCAGCAAATCCCGGCAAACCTCGATTTCGCGCGGGCTGTCTTCAGTAAGCGAGACGCGAATGGTGTCGCCCAGGCCATCGCAGAGCAGCGAGCCGATGCCGATGGCGCTCTTAATCCGGCCATCCTCGCCTTCGCCCGCTTCGGTAACGCCGAGGTGAATCGGGTAATTCCAATCCAGCCCTTCCTGTTCCAACCGCGCGACGAGAAGGCGGTAGCACTCGATCATCACCTTGGGGTTGGATGACTTCATCGAGAACTTGAAATTGTGGAAGCCATGCTTGCGACAGATGCGGGCGAATTCCAACGCGCTCTCGACCATGCCCAACGGCGAATCGCCGAACCGGTTCATGATGCGGTCGGAGAGCGAGCCATGATTGGTGCCGATCCGGAGCGCCCGCTTCAGCCGTTTGGCTTCGAGCACCAGCGGCGTGAATTTTTCTTCAATGCGCTGCAACTCGGCGGCGTACTGTTCGTCCGTGTATTCCTTGATCGCAAATTTCTTCGAGTCGGCATAGTTACCC
>Ga0315268_10004693_pt1 | contig 14788 bp, 11 predicted proteins | sample C1_top_MG_FD_204535 | JGI IMG/M metagenome (GOLD analysis project Ga0315268, IMG submission 204535) | Sediment microbial communities from Yellowstone Lake, YNP, Wyoming, USA - C1_top | ecosystem: Environmental > Aquatic > Freshwater > Lake > Sediment | place: USA: Wyoming | collected 2017-08-01
ACTCAAACCGCTCAGCACGGCGGTTTTATCGCCCGCCTCGTTGCCGATTTGCACTTCCACCGGCCGGTAATGGCCGCCGTTTTCGGCCACCATGACCATGGCGCCCTTGCCGGTACGGATAATCGCCTCGGTGGGCACCAGCAGCACGCTTTGCTTATTGCTGTCCGCCAATTGCACCTGGGCAGTCAGCCCCGGGCGCAGATAGCCATGCTTATTCGGCAATTCCACACGCACTTTCAGCGTGCGGGTATCGAGGTTGGCCTCCGGCAGGATATCCGTCACACGACCTTGGATAACTTCTCCCGGCAGCGCGGGCAGCCGCGCCTGCGCGCTTTGTCCGACGCGGATTTGCTGGGCCAGTGCTTCGGGCACGGCGACATCGAGCCAGACCGTACTCAAGCCATTTACCTTGGCCAAGGTCTGGCCGCTGGTCACGGTCATGCCGGCGCGCACATCGAGTTCGCGGATCACGCCGCCCATGGGAAAGCGCACGGTCACCACCGGATGCGGTACGCCGCTGCGTTCCACCTGCCGGATCAATTGCGACGGCATCCCCAGCAGTTGCATGCGTTGCCGCGCGGCGTCCGTCAGCGCCGCATCGCCGCTTTTTTTCAGCGCCAGAAATTCCTGTTGCGCACCGCTCCATTCCGGCACCAGCAAATCGACCAGCGGACTTCCCACTGCGACCACGTCGCCCGGCGCACGTGAAAATACCCGCTCCACGAATCCCGCTGCGCGCGCCTGCACGATGGACACATCGCGCTCGTTGAAAGCCAGCACGCCGCTTGCTTCCAGCTTTGGCGTCAAGCTGCCCCGGGTGACGCTGGCGGTGCGCATGCCCAGGTTTTGCGTGACTCTCGGATCGATTTTGACCGACGCGGCATTACCGTCTTCATTGGCATATTTTGGTACCAGCGCCATGCCCATGGGCGATTGACCCGGCTTGTCGAAATGCTGCTGAGGGACCATCGGATCGTACCAGTACAGTGCCTTGCGTTCGCTGCCGGATGGCATTGGAGCGGCTTTGTGTTGCGCCGTGCCTTGGCGCATGCCCAGGCGATAGGCGCCGCCGGCTACGGCGGCAAGCAGCGCCAACAAGGCGGTAGCGAGGATAATTTTTTTCATGGAGCAATCTCCTGTGGGATCACGAATTTGAGTTGCGCCCAGGTGCGCGCCAGCTCGCGCTCGGCATCGCGTTGCGCGAGCACGCTATCGAGCAAGGCCTTGCGATTATCGAGCACAGTTTCGAGCGAGGCGCGGCCGGCGCTGTATTCGATGGCGGCGAGCGCGGCGCGTTGCGTGGCCAAGGGCACAATGGTTTTTTCGATGCGCGTGGCTTTTTCGCGCGCGGCGCTCCAGTCGGCGAACCAGCCGGTGATTTCGGCTTGATGCGCGCGTATCATCGCTTCGCGTTGCGCGGCTAATTCGTCCAGCCGCGACTGCTTGGCGGTGCGTTCCTGATACTGCCGGTTTTTGGGAAACAATGGCAGATCGAAACTAAATTGGATGCCCGCCATATTGGAATAGGCTGGGCCGCGTTGCGCGTAATACACCTCGGCCGACCAATCAGGGCGCGTCGCCAAATCCGCCAGCCGTACTTGCGCGGTGGCGGCATCGATTTCACTTTGTAGGGCGACCACGTCCGGATGCTGTTCCACGATCATGCCGATATGCGATGCGAGCGGCGGCAAGCTGCGTAGATCCGGTAGATCGCCGCTGGGGCGCTGCGCGGCGTCGCCGACATAGCGTGCCAGCACCGCTTTGGCGCGCGCGATATCGCGTTCGATATCGGTGGCGCGATCTTGCATTTGCGCGTAGACCAGGCGCGCGCCGATGGCGTCCGCCGCCGTGGTTTTCCCGCTGGCCACGGTGTGCTCCAACACACTCACCTGGCGCGCGCTCTCCGCAAGTGCGGCCGTCATGTCATGGCGCGCGCGGCGCGCGATGGCGAGATCCAGCCAGGCGCCGGCGGTTTCGCGTTGCAATGCGGCAAGCGCGATTTCGCGTGTCGCGGCATCGCGCTGAGCGTCGGCCAGGAACGTGTCGGCCTTGAGCGCGCGCTTATCTTGGCTGACATATCGCTGCATCACGCCGATGCGGCGCATGGTCATAAAATCGCGTGTCAGGCTGCCCTGGTCCGGACCATCCACCGGCACATTGTCCACGCCCAGCGTGAGTTGCGGGTCGGGCAATTCGCGTGCCGCGACGGCCATGGCTTGGTTCGCGCGCATGGCGTGCCGCGCCGCATCGAGCTGCGGCGCATTTTGTTGCGCGCGGCGCAAGGCTGCATTCAGGGTTAAAGGAGCTTCTCCGGCGTAAGCCGTAGCGGAGAGCGCGATCATCAGTAGCGCAAGCGTGTTGCGCGGGGTAGGGCGAAGTAACATGATTTCCTCACGGCAGGTCGATGATAAAAGAACATCGGCATAGCGCCGGGCGGCGCCGGGTGAGGGTGGATTTATTCTCTAAAGCGGCAGAATTGAATCGCGAGCGGGGGCGCGGTGCAATGTCCCGGATCGATGCGAGCGAGCAAAAGCCGTTCAGGGTGTTCCTGCGCGGCGGGTGCCCAACTGAGCGCCGCGGGCAGCAGCGCCATGAAGGCGGGGAAATGCGCATCGCTCGATTGCGCGTCGGGATGGCAATGCTTGGCGCATAGCGGTGAGGACGAATCGCTCGCCGGGTGGCACGGCTTGCCGGCTTGGCTCATGCCCTGCATGCCATCCATTTGCGGGCAAGCATAACTGGCGAGCGCCCACTGCGAGGTGACGATCATTACACACGCCACCAGCGCGGTGAGCCAAGAACGCTGTCGTTTGCGTAGCCGGAAATACATGGGAAATGAGTATAACACCGGTGCCATGCTTTGCTCTATCCGCCGCGTTTACTTGACCGTGACTTTGCCGATCATGCCGGCTTCGAGGTGACCGGGAACCAGGCAGGCATAGTAGAACTTGCCGGGCCGGTTGAATTGCCAGGCGATCTGTCCGGTCTTGCCGGGCTCGACGCGCGTCATCGAGGGTTCGTCGTGTTCCATACCCGGAAATTTCTTCATCAGTGCCGCGTGCTCTTTCAACTCGGCCATCGTGCCCAGCACCATTTCATGTTTGACGGCGCCTTTGTTGACGATCACGAATTTCACTTTCTCACCGCGCTTGACGTTTATTTTCGGCGGGTTGAAGCGCATCGCGTCGCTCATTTCGATGTGGATGATGCGGGTCGCCGCGGCGGGATCGGCGGCGATTCCAAACGCCGTCTGCTCGGCTTGATTAGCCGGCTCTTTCCCGTGATGGGCTGCATCGGCGTAGGCGAAAGACGCGGCATAGGTGGTCAGTGCCGCGGTGAGGGTGATGCAAATAAATTGTTTCATGAGGCTTCTCCAAGTCAGGGGGTTAAGTTAACGATCATGATTCAGCTATCGTTCCATTCATAGGTGGCGCTCCGGACGCGCCGAAAAACGACAGGATAGTGACGAGCAGGAAGGAGCCGCAGACGGCGCATCCGGCTGCGCCCGGCACCACTGGGAGCATCATTTTCTTTCCTTTCGTTGTCGCGATCCGTCGCGCCTGACAGGATGAGGATTTCTTCAATTAGCCCGAATGGTCTTCAACACCTCTTTCAATTTCCGGAAATTCGACTCCGTCCCCGCCCTATCCTTGGCATCCCCGGTGGCGTCCAAGCGCTCCGCCAGGGTGGCAACGAACTTGCTGTTGGCTTTGATCTGCGCCACTTTGCCGGCCGGCAAGGCGCCGGAACGGCTGGGCAACGCCGCCACGAGATCGCGGATAGCGAAGGCGTGATGGTGCACTTCTTCAAACTTACCGGTTCGTATCAGTGTGTCCAAAATTGCAGTTTCTTTATCTATTGACTGCCAAATAGCCTGGCTGGTGGCCGGAATTTTCACCTGCGCTTCGGCTTTTTCCGCTGCTTGAGCGAGCGGGTTGGCTAGCAGGCTGCCGGCCAATAGCGTGCCGAGAATAAGGGCTTTGGAAGCTAAAAATTTCGTGAATGCGGTTTTCATGTGACGGTCTCCTTGGCTTACATTGAGGGATTAAGTTTGGCTTGACGTCTTTCACGCCATTGCTCGACGCGGTTGTAGACCGTGGGCACCACAACCATGTTCAAGAAAGTCGAAGTGAACAGCCCGCCCAATACCACTTGGGCCAGCGGCCGCTCCAACTCCTTACCGATGGGTGAACCCCACAACAGCGGGATCAAGCCCAAGGCCGCGGTCGCTGCCGTCATCAGCACCGGCACCAGACGGTCAAGGGTGCCTTGCACCACGACTTCCTGCAAAGGTTTGCCTTCCTTGCGCAATTGATTGTAGTGGGTGACCAGGATGATGCCGTTGCGGGTGGCGATGCCGAACAGCGTGATGAAACCGATCACCGCCGCCACGCTCATGTCCGCCCCGGCGAGATAGAGCGCAACGATGCCGCCGATCATTGCCAAGGGCAGGTTGAACAGCACCAGCAGCGCCTCGCGGAACGTGCCGAATACCTTGTACAGCAGCAGCACGGCGCCGAACAGGGCCAGCGCGCCGAAGCGCAATAAGGTCTGATTAGCTTCACGCTGGCTTTCGAACTGGCCGCCGTATTCGATGTAATATCCCGGCGGCAGTTTGACTTCGGCGTTAATTTTAGCCTGCGTGTCGCGGATCACGCTGGCCAAATCCCGTCCCTGCACATTGAAGGCGACGACGATCAAGCGCTGCACGCTTTCGCGGTTGATGGCATAAGGTTCGTCCTGTACCGTGACGTCCGCCACTTCCCGCAACGGTATCTTGGCCTTGCCGTCGGGGTTCAGGCCGGGCGCATCCACCGGCATGTCGCGGATCGCCTCCACGCTGTTGCGCGCCGTAGGTTCCAGCCGCACGTACAGGTCAAAGGTGCGGCGCCCTTCCAGCACGCTGGACACGGTTTCTCCGTTCAAGGACATTTGGATGTCCTGCGCCACGTCTCCGACCGCAATACCGTAACGGGCGGCTTTGGCGCGATCGATCTTGATCGTCACTTGCGGCACGCGGATTTGCTGTTCCAGATTGATATCCACCGCACCGGGTATGCCGTGCAACAGCGTCTGAACTTGTTGTCCCTGTTGATACAGCGTGGATAAATTGTCCCCGAAAATTTTGATCGCGACCTGGGCGCGCACGCCGGATTGCACCTCATCCATGCGATGTGCGATGAACTGGCCGACGTTGAATACGACACCCGGCATGTCCGCCAAATCCTGGCGAATCCGCTTCAGCAAGACATCGGATGACATCGTGGGGTCCTTGGCAAAATCCAGCCGCACGTCAAATTCGCTGAAATTGGGCGGCTGCGCATCTTCGTCCAAGTCGCTGCGCCCAGCGCGCTGATCAATCGAGACCACCTGCGGGTACTTGAGCAGATCCTGACGCACCAAAGCGCCCAGACGCATCGACTCCTCCAGCGAAGTGCCGGGCAAGGTAGTCATGGCAATGATGTAGTTGCCCTCGCGAAACTCGGGCAAAAAAGACAGGCCGAAATACGGCAGCAAGGCCAGCGCCGATACCAGTGCCGCGAGCGACAGCCCTACCACCCACCAAAATCTGCGCAAGGCCAGGTTAAGGAGGCGCAGAAAATGGCGTTTCAGCCAGAGCACGAAACGGGTCTCATGCTCTTGTTCATGGTTGTTATCAGCCGGCGTGGTATCGGCCAGCAATTCGCGGCTGCCCATGGCATGCAGCACCACACCCTCATCCTGCGTTTTTTCCTTGTTGCGCACGAGCAGCAGATAACACAGGGCGGGCACCATGGTGACCGCCACCGCCAAAGACGCCGTTACCGAAGCGATGTAGCTCACGCCCAGCGGGCTGAAGATGCGGCCGGCCAGGGCTTGCAGAAAGAAGATCGGCATGAAAATCAGGATGACGATCAAGGTCGCATATACCACCGAATTGAGAATTTCCTGCACCGCGTCGAACACCACTCCGATCGGCGGCAGAGGGTGGGCGACATTGCGGTTCAGACGCAGCCGGCGCACCACGTTTTCCACCGTGATAATGCCGTTGTCCACCACTTCGCCGATGGCGATGGCCAAGCCGCCCAGCGTCATCGAGTTGATGCCGATGCCGAACGCATGCATCACCAGAATGCCGCCGACAAAGGAAGCCGGCATGGAAAGAAACGTGATAAACGAAGCGCGCCAGTTCATCAGGAACAGGAACAGAACCGCGATCACGATGAGCGCGCCTTGCAGCAGCGATACGTTGAGATTGTGAATCGCCGCCTCGATAAAGTTCGCCTGCCGGAACACTTGCGTATCCATCTGCACGCCCGCGGGTAATCGTCCCTTGATTTCCGCCAGCGCTTTTTCCACCTTCTCCGTGGTAGTGACGGTATCGGCGCCGTAGGCCTTGGAGATGGTTCCGATGACCGCATTTTTCAGCGCGAAAGCGCCGTCGCCGCGCTTGATTTCTCCGCCGAAAGCGACCTGCGCGACATTGCCGATGGTAATCGGAACACCGTTACGAATGACGATAACGGTATTCTTCAGATCCTCGAGCGAGGTAATGCGCCCAACCCCGCCGACAATCAACTCCTGCCCAGGCTTTTGTAGAAATGCGCCGGGCACATTGGTGTTGGATTTTTCCAAGGCCTTGCGTACTTCTTCGGCGCTGATCTGATAGGCCAGCATGCGGCTTGGATCAAGGCGCACCTGATATTGCTTGACCTCGCCGCCGATCGACACCACCGAAGCGATCCCTCCCAGCGCCAGAATGCGCGGGCGGATTTCCCAGTCGGACAGCGTGCGCAACTCCTCCGGAGATAAAGTATCGCTCGTCAGGGCATACTTAATCAGCCATCCCACTGCCGAGGTGACAGGCAGCATCACAGGCGGCTTGGTGCCCGCGGGGAGCCGTCCGGTCACGTTTTGGACACGCTCGTTAACCAGTTGCCGGTCCAGATAAACATCGGTATTCGCGCCGAATACGACGGTAATGGTGGACAAGCCCACGGAGGTCTTGGAGCGCACGCTGCTGACACCCGGCGTACCGTTGATCGCGCTCTCGATCGGATAAGTAACCAGCGATTCCACATCCTGCGGCGCCATCCCCGGCGCCTCGGTTTGTATCACCACCTGCGGCGGCGCGAACTCGGGGAAGACGTCCACCGGCATACGCTGCAATACATATCCGCCTACCGCGAATAAGATGAGGGTGATAGCCAGGACAATCAGACGATTGTGCAGCGACCAAGCGATCAAGCGGTTGAACATGATTATTCTCCAGCCTTAGGCTGACCGCCCGTGAGCCACATGGTGTAGATTTGGCGATTACCTTGGGTCACGACTTCATCGCCCGGCACCACGCCATCGGTGATTTCGCTGTATTCATCGTCCTGGGCGCCAATGCTGACTTCCACGCGGTGATATTTGCCGCCTTCGCGCACAAACACGAATTTCTCGCCGTTGGCTTCGATGATGGCGCTGTTGGGTATGGTCAGCGCCGCCGCGTTGTGCTGCAAAACAACACTGGCGCGCGCGAACATATTGGGTTTGAGCAGGTCCTGCGGGTTGGCAAGCTGGATCCACACCTTGACGGTGCGGCTCAAGGGATCCAGATTCGGATCGATCAAGGTGATCTTGCCGATAAACACCTGCGGGTAGCTCAGCACCCGGACGCGGGCTTCCTGTCCCCGTTTGATCTTGCCGATATCCTCTTCGTACACCTTGCCGACTACGATCACCTGCGAGCGGTCGCTGATATGAAACAGCACCGTATTGGGCTCCACCGCTTGGCCAACCACTGCATTGCGGGCGTCGATCACGCCGCTCATGGGCGCGCTAATGGTCACGCTGGGCGGCGGATCGCCCACCAGACGGGATTGCACCAGCACTAAACGCTGGCCGCTCCGAACACTCTCTCCCAAGTTAGCGTACAGGGCCTTGATCTGGCCACTGATGCGCAGGCTGACGTCGGCCTGGCGATTCGGGAGTAACTGCACCTCGCCGTTGAGATTGAGCAAGGTAGATAACGGACGCGCGCTGGCGGCTGCCACCCGCAAGGCAATCGCCTTCTGCTGTGCGGCGCTCAACTGCACCGGACCGCGCGCCCCGCCGCCGCCGACTTCGATCTCTCCTCCGTGCGCAAAGGCGGAGGGCATGCTGCCGGGGGTAGCGAGCAGCAACAGAATAATCAAGCCACGCATCCGTCTAAGCAGGGGCGCGCTCATAGGGTGTTTCGCTAAATTTCGCATCGTGTTTCCTTCATGATGATTCTAGGGTGTCTCTGGGGCGGGCTCTTTAACGGATCGAACGTACTCGCCCGTGGCGATACGCAATCTCGCCAAGGACTGAAGGTATTGATCGAGCGTATTCAGGTAGGCCATGTTTAACTCGCCCTGCTGGCGTTGCGCCTGCACGACTTCGACGATAGAGATCAAACCCTGGTTGTAGCCCTGCTGGGCAAGGCGCACATTGCGCGCGCTCAGCGCCAACATGCTGCCTTGGTAAGCCGATACCGCCTGCTGCAGACGCTGCGCTTCCGCGTACGCACTGGCCACCTCATTGCTGATGCTCAGCTTGAGCGCCTCGATGCGCGCGTCGGCCTGCGTGCCGGCAGCAGCAGCCTCGGCGATGCGCCCCTGATTCTGATTCCGCAACGGCAATGGAATCGACAGGCTTAAACCAAGGGCGCGGCTAGTTGCTTGAGACGGCGCGCCGTCTATCACCAGACGGCCTTGTTCCAGCCCCACGCCCACGGTCCAATCTTCCCAGCGCTGCGCGCGCGCCAAAGCCTGGCCGGCCCGAGCGCGATCGGCGTTCAGCAGCGCGAAGCGCAAGTCGGGGCGCACTGCCAAGGCCTGACGTTGCTGCTCTGCCAAGCTCGGCAATGCTTCGCTGCTGGGCAGGGTATCGTCTACTTCAATCGCTTGTGTTGCAGACCTGCCGAGGAGTTGGTTCAACTGCGCCAGTTGCGTCATGCGCTGACTTTGTAACAAGGCGCGCTCCTGCGTTAAGCGCTGTAACTCGAGTTGCGCTGCGTTCACATCAAGTTCGGAAACTTCGGCGGCCTTGAAACGGTTACGCGTACCCAGTACCAGTTTTTGATCGGCATCGATCAAACGTTCGCGCACTTCGATCTGCCGGTTCAGCGCCAGTACGCGATAAAACCCGGAGGTGACATCGCCCGCCAGCTTGAGTTCGGCTTGCCTGATCTCGGCCAGGGCCAAAGCCACATCTACCCGCGCCACCTCTTTTTGCCGGGCAATGCGTCCCGCCACCGGGAACTGTTGGCTGATGCCGACGCTCGCGGTGTACTCGCCCTTATTGCCAAAAAGAAGATCGTTTCTCGCGGCAATATCCAGCCGTGGATTCGGCGGCAGCCCCGCCTGCAACAAGCGGGCGCGCGCTTGTTGCACGGCATAGCGCGCCGCCTGCAAATCTTTATTGCTTTGCACGGCGATATCGATCGCTTGCGGCAGAGTCATCCCCGCGGCGCTGGCAAACTGGGTGACACCACTCAACAAGGCGCCGCCGGCAAGGAAAATCACGAGGCGCAATGACGCCCGATTGATCCAGGGTAATGGCATATAACGTATCCCAAAAAATTATTTCAGCACGAAACAACAGGTGGGCCGGGAATACCGTCGGAGGCGTTAAGCCAAGCAGCTTAAGCGCACGTCAAAGATGAACCCAACCCAAACTAGGGAGGGAAACTCAGCGAGGAGGGGCGTTGGGCCAGAGAGAATTGGCGATTAAGCCATGGCCGGCTTTGCCAGGGGGATCGGTGCTAAAAAAGCGCGTCTTGGCAGGGGTGAGTAGAACAGCGAGGGTAACAAAAAGAAAGGCGGGTAATACATACATCAGATGTTGCAGCGATATCGGGATATTACCCGCTTTGGAGAATGCCGGCAGATTTTGCAGGACGGTGCAGCAATCATCCGCGGGTTGCGTGCCGTCATCGTCATGCTCTGAATAGCCATTATGCTCGTGCGCAAGAGCGGCGCCCTGCGCTTGATGGGCCGGCGTTTGGGCGAGGTCGCCGTAAAAGCAAACCGCCAAAGTAAATACCCAGCTTACCAAGGCTATTCGCGCAAGACCGCGTAAGCTGCCCGCTCCCCTGTGCTGCGGAGAGGCTGATAGGTTTAGGATAAAGTTACTTGGTAGCATTAAACTATAATCGCGGATTTAAGGCATTGATTGGCTAACCTACCAATAATTGTCATTCGTGTCAAAAAATTGCTTCATGAAGCTTCTCCAAGTCAGGGAGTAAGTTAACGGCCGTGGCTCAAGCTTTCCATTCATAAGCGGCGCTGCCCTTTGGTTGCCGGTACCAGCCCGGATCTTTGTAGTCGTCGCGCGCCAAGTCCTTGCGCACTTTCACGGTAGTGAACATGCCGCCCATTTCGATCGCGCCGTACGGGCCGCGCCCGGTCATCATCGGCAGCGTGTTCTCGGGTATCGGCATTTCCATTTCACCCATATCTGCCATGCCTTTTTCGCCCATCGTCATGTATTCCGGCACAAGCTGATTAATTTCCTTGGCGATCTTGCGCTGATCGATGCCGATCATGGTGGGCACGTTGTGGCCCATGGCGTTCATGGTGTGATGCGCCTTGTGGCAATGGAAGGCCCAATCGCCCGGCGCATCGGCGATGAATTCGATCGCGCGCATTTGGCCGACGGCGATATCGGTCGTCACTTCCGGCCAGCGCGCCGATTTCGGCACCCAGCCGCCGTCGGTGCCGGTCACTTCGAAATCGACGCCATGCAGATGAATCGGATGGTTGGTCATGGTCAAATTACCCATGCGAATGCGCACCCGGTCGCCCAGCCGCGCCACCAGCGGGTCGATACCGGGAAAGGCGCGGCTGTTCCAGGTCCACAGATTGAAATCGGTCATGGTGCTGACTTTTGGCGTGTAGCTGCCGGGGTCGATGTCGTAGGCATTGAGCAGAAACACGAAATCGCGATCTACCGGCATGAAACCCGGATTTTTCGGGTGCACCACGATGAAGCCCATCATGCCCATCGCCATTTGCAGCATTTCGTCGGCGTGCGGGTGATACATGAAGGTGCCGGATTTTTTCATTTCGAATTCGTATACATAGGTTTGGGCTGGCCGGATTTGCGGTTGATTGAGGCCGCCCACGCCATCCATGCCGTTCGGTACCAGCACGCCGTGCCAGTGCACGGTGGTGTGTTCGGGCAGGCGGTTGCTGACGAAAATGCGCACCTTGTCGCCTTCTACGCATTCGAGCGTCGGCCCCGGCGATTGGCCGTTATAGCCCCACAGATTGGCCACCATGCCGGGCGCGATTTCGCGCTTCACCGGCTCGGCGATCAAGTGAAATTCCTTCCAGCCGTTTTTCATGCGCCACGGCAGCGTCCAGCCGTTGAGCGTGACCACGGGATGGTAGGGACGGCCGTTGGGTGGCAGATGCGGCTGCTGCGTGGCCGCGCTGTCCATCATCGGCGCTTCGGGCAGCGCCGCGGCGCCGGCTTTGGAAACCAATGCCGCGCCTAAAAAAGCGGCGCTGGAACTGCGCAGAAAATCGCGACGTGTGACCATAATTAAACCTTTCTTTTTAGTATCCGCCGCCGCTCGCGGCAGGCAGGAAGAGTGATGGATTCGCGGCGCGCGTCATGCCGCCGCCGGGGCCGGAGAGCGCACCCTGCAAATCGGTGTCGGCGATCCAGTAATCACGCAGCGCGTCGATATAGCCATTCACGCTCATGACTTGTTCGCGCGCATCGGCAATCAATTCGAAGACGCCGATCAGCATGCCGTTGTAGCGCAGCATTTGCTCGTCGGAAATCTTTTTGCGCAGCGGTACGATGTCTTCCTGATAATGCTTGGCCACGTCGTAGGCGGTGCGATATGCCTGATACGCTTCACGCGCCTCGGAGCGCGCATTGATCGCGGTCTCGGCGGTGCGATTGACTGCTTGCATATAGGCGGCTTCGGCCCGTGCCACTTTCGCGTCGCCCCAGTCGAAGATCGGCAGTTGAATGCCGATCTCGTAGCCGGTTTGGCGCGGGGCGTCATTGAAGGTGTTGTGCTGGTAACCGAGATCCAGCACATCGACGAAGCGCGTGGCCTTGGAGAGCCCGATCGATTTCGCCATGCCGAGCGCTTCTTGTTTCGCCATCTGCACATCGAGCCGGCTTTGCATCGCGGTGGCTTCGACTTCCTGGCGCGCCGCCGGCTGAGCGGGCAGCGGCGGCAGGCGTTCCGGTAGTTTGAATGCCAGATCATTACCCCATAATCCCATCAGGCGCGTGAGCTGTTCGCGCTGCGCGATCGCGTTTTGCTTGGCGCGCGCCAGTTGCGCCGTGGCTTCGGCATAGAACAACTGTTCCCGCATTTGGGTGAGCTTGCTCCAATTGCCGACGCGCGCCATGCGCTGCGCCAGTTGCGCGCTGGCTTCGGCGGCGGTTTGCACCTGCTCGGCGTATTGCAGCGTTTGTTGCGTGGCGACAGCGTTGAAATAGGCGCGGCGCGTTTCCGCCGCCAGCCGCACCACATCGCCCGCCGCGCCGAGTTGCGCTTGCTCGAAGCGGCGTGACGCGATTTCGGTTTTGAGCGGGATGACGAACAGGCCCAGCACATCGAGCGTGAAAGCGCGATCCAGTTCGATCTCCGGGCCGCGCGTTAAGCGCGCAAAGTAAAAGCCGGGATTGCGCAGCCGCCCGGCCTGGACTAAATCCGCTTCGGCGATTTGCAATTCGCCCAGGCTCGCTTTGAGGCCGGGATTATTGAGCAGCGCGATTTGCACCGCGTCGTCGGCGGAGAGCGGCTTGGCCAGCAGCGCGCGCACCGGTTCCGCCGGCAGCTTGCCGGGTGCCGGGCGCGGTACTTGTATGCCGGCGCCGAGCCGGGCTTGCGCTTCGCGCTCGACGCGATTGAATCCGCCGTCGGGCGAAAAGCTGGCGCACGCGCCGAGCGTGAGCGTCAGGGTGGCGGCCGCCAATAATGCCGGTCGCGGGAATGCGCGATGGATGAGAAGGTGCATGCTGTCTCTTTATTTCTGGAATCCGGTGATGACGAGGGTGCCGCCGCTTTTTTCCATGGTGACGCCGACTTCATCGCCGACCTTGATCTGGTCGAGCAGCTTCGGATCCTGCACGCGAAATATCATGGTCATGCCCGGCATGCCGAATTTGGGGATTGGGCCATGCTTGAGCTTCACCTTGCCTTCGGCCGTGTTGATCGCTTCGATGCGTCCGTGCGTGTCGCTGGCTGCCGCGGGGGTGGTAGCTGGGGCGGCTTGCGCCAACTGCACGGGCGTATCCAGCGTGACTTTGCGTCCGCCGCCTTGGGCCGCATGCGCGCCGTGGCCGCCTTCCGGCTTGCGCACGGTGACTTCCAGTTGCGCGGGCTGCGCCGTTGCCGTATCGGCGAAGTCACCGTCGGCGGTAAACAGCGCTTTCCAGGGTAGTGGCGGCGCGTCTTGCTGTGCGCGATAGCCGGAGAACGCGCTTTCATAGCGCAGTGGCGGGGTGGGCGCGGCGGGGTCGGTCACTACCGCGGGTGCGCTCGATTGCGCGTAAGCATTAACGATTAGCACCATGCCGAGCAAGACGGTGCGTGGAACGATATTCAAAGAGGTAAACATGGTCGAATCCTTTCATCGCGTGAAATGCAGGCGGATTAAATGATTACCGCCAAACCGGATGCAGGGCAGGGTGCAAGGCCTCGCGCGCCATGGGAAAACGGCGCTGCGTCAACGAAGCGTGAACAGCCCTTCCCGCGTTAAACGCGCGCGAGCGGAGGGGGATCGAAAATCGGCAGGGTAATCGAGAGGAAGTGCGTGGCCGGCGGCAGGCTGTAAGTGCGCGCTACCGGCAAGGTAAAATCGGCGAGCGTGGAGACCAGCCCGGGTGAATAGCCGGAATAGCACGGCCCGCAGTGGTTGCAGTCCTGAGTGCTGTGCTGGGCAGGGTGGCCGGCGCCGTGATCGGCTGGCATGGCATGAAGGCTAGACGGGCTGGCCCCCATCGCGCTGGAGGCAGCGTGTGACGTCATATGCGGGCATGCCACCATGGCCAGGGCGCCGGTGCTGAAAAAAGGCAGCCAGGCCACGAGAAAAAGCGCCGCGAATCGCTTTACAGACTTATGCAGAGTTTAACCCTAGCACGGCCAGGTGTTGCGCGCAATATCCATCAGAGCACCTCATTTTTTCTTGGGCGCTCTGATTTGCTCTTTGTGCCATAGGCAATGCCATGCTGCTCAAGATATTGCCGGATCAGATGCCGGACCACTTGTGACGGCGTCAGGTCTTGTGCGGCGCAAAGATCGTCGAAGGCTTTTTTCTTCACCGGGTCGATCAGCACGGTAAGCCGGGCCTGCGTGAGATGCTTTTGAGCATCCTCCCAATGATCCTTGCCGGCTTGCTGGTGTTTCGTGGGGTGCAATCCGGAGGTATGGCCATTTCCTTTGCGGTGACGACATCATCCTCATCCTCATGGCTGTGCGGCTTGGCATGGCAACCGTCACACTAGCGCCCGGTTTTTGTAGGACGGCCTCATAACATGCCGCACATGCCGCGCCAACCAAGGAAACCATGACAGAGTGAGAAATGCATTGGCAATATTGAACCTTCAAATTATAATTGAACGCACATACATAAGGATGAATCGTTAGACATGGAATCCAAAACTGCCCGGCTCACCACCTTGATCGATCCGGTAAAGAAAAAAGCCTTCGAGGATCTTTGCGCCGCACAGGATTTGACACCCTCGCAGGTTGTCCGACAACTTATCCGTGAATATCTGGAGCGGCATGGGAAATCTTATAGCACCAAGAGCCGAGTTGGTATGG
>Ga0315268_10004694_pt1 | contig 14787 bp, 10 predicted proteins | sample C1_top_MG_FD_204535 | JGI IMG/M metagenome (GOLD analysis project Ga0315268, IMG submission 204535) | Sediment microbial communities from Yellowstone Lake, YNP, Wyoming, USA - C1_top | ecosystem: Environmental > Aquatic > Freshwater > Lake > Sediment | place: USA: Wyoming | collected 2017-08-01
TGAAGCAGCCATTGCCAGGCAACGGCTGTGATTCCAAACAATTCCAGGTAAAGCGTTGCATCCGCGAGAAAATATTCAGCTCCTTTATCCGTGAAAACCTGAATGAGATGCCGGGTGACCTCCTGAAGCTTCGTCAGGGAGTCGTTCAGTTGCAGCGCACAGGTCCTGAGTTCCGGGAATTGATCGGCCTCTGCGATGCTCTTTTGAATTTCCTCTATAAAGAGCATGAACGCCTTTCCGTTTTGTGCGACGACTTTACGGCCCAGCAGATCCATGCCCTGAATTCCGGTGGTACCTTCGTGGATGGGGTGGATACGTGCATCCCGGTAATACTGCTCGATCGGATAATCGTCGCAGTATCCGGAACCGCCGAAGCACTGCAAGCCCTGGCTTATGGATTCTATGCCCATTTCGGAAGGGTAACTCTTTGCAACGGGTGTCAGAATCTCCAGCAGAAGTTGATATTTTTCCTTTTTGTCGTCAGGAAGCACTTTAATCATATCGACATATTTACTGCACTGCATGATAAGAGATAGTGAGCCTTCTACTATAGCTTTTTGAAATAACAGCATGCGCTTGACATCCGCGTGTTCTATTATGGGAATCTGCGGCAGGGTTGGGTCTTTTTTTGCGATACCGCGGCCCTGACGGCGTGTTTTGGCATAATCAAGAGAGGCATAATATGCGGCCGTAGCAATAGAAACGGCTCCTATGCCGACTCCAATGCGCGCCTGGTTCATCATCTGGAACATGTACCTCAATCCATTGTGGGGCTCTCCAACGAGCCATCCACGGCAATTGTTTTTGTCTCCGATGGCAAGCTGCACAATCGGACACCCCCTGTAGCCCAGCTTGTGATATATCCCGGATGTGATCACATCGTTTGAAACAAGACGGCCGTTTTCATCGATTCGGTTTTTCGGAACGACAAAGAGAGAAATCCCTTTTACCCCGGGAGGAGCATCCTTGATCCTTGCCAGCATGAGATGGACTATGTTTTCAACCCCGTCATGATCTCCGGCGGAGATAAATATTTTCTGACCGCTTATCAGATAGTACCCTTGCGCGGTCGGTTCAGCCGTGGTGGTGATATCTGTAAGGGATGAGCCTGCTTCAGGTTCCGTCAGAGCCATGGTTCCCTGCCATTTGCCGGTAAGCATGTGCGGTGCATAAGTGTTGAACAGTTCTCTGCTGCCGAAACTTTCTATCAGGTGTGCTGCTCCGGCAGACAGCCCGGGGTAAACACCTGCCGAATAGTTTGCCGCCGCGAAAATAAAGTCACAGGCATTCGCGATTAAATGGGGAAGCTGATTGCCGTCTTGTTCATAAGGCATTCTGCCTGTTATCCATCCTCCCTTGCCGAATTCATTCATTATGGTTTTTACGGAAGAATGGACTTTAACTTTACCACCGGCAAATTCCGGAGGATTACGATCCATCACAGTAAATACCGGGTAAAGCAGATTCTTGGACAGCTTCAGCGCTTCTCTTATGACCATATCGAATGTTTTCCGATTGTGTTCCCTGTAATAATCGTACCTGGTCAGGGATTCGGCATCAAAGACCTCATACAACAAAAATTTCAGATTTCTTTCGCTTACAAATTTCGCAGCCATAATTATTTCAATCCTTTTTCGCGGATGTGACCACCACATCAGTGGTCTGGTATAAAATTGTATTGCGTTCCGTTGTAACAATCAATATCCTCAAAACACTGAAAATTCAATCGCATTTTCAGTGTTTTATTGATAACTGAAGAGAATCTTTGAATATTTATACGCACCAATTGTTATCCGTTTTCCACTGCTGCGGTAATAACGCGTATAAAGGCTATGATTGTTGGTCGAGGTCCGCCGGTCGGCTGTTGAACGGATTCGGCAAGTAAAATGCTGATTGACAGAAAATGCTTTCAGACTTATATCCAATGGTCAAGCTTGGGATGTTTCAAGCTTGACACTACATTTCAGCCATCATCATAGAATATCAGTGAACTGACAGGAATTATTAGAAATGGAACTCACGGCAACCCTGAGCAAAATAAGAAAAGAATTATTCTATGGTTCGTCCAATTATACCAAAAACCAACCAGATCTATTTGTTCCCCATCGCTTCCAGATGCTGGCCCCTTCACGGGTTGATTCTTTTGTTGAGACACTGAAAGAAAGCATCAAGGAAGAAGAAATACTACTATATTTTCATCTTCCGTTCTGCTTTTCTGAGTGCCTGTTCTGTAATTCATTTCCCCTCAAAGTTGATAAGCAGATCCAGCAGGACTACCTGCAACATTTGCTCAAAGAGATAGAGCTTTTTTCAAAATACGGCATTTTTGATGGAAAGAAGGCTAAATGCATCTACTTCGGGGGGGGAACCCCAACCTCTTTTTTGAACAGTGATATCAAACTTATAATCGACAAAATCAGATCATCAATCGATTTGTCAGAAAATTGCAATATTACATCTGAAGCACACCCATTAACGCTCAGCAGTGAAAAACGGATAGAGGAACTGGCAAATATCGGCCTTAACAGAATCAGTATTGGCTGCCAAACCTTTGATCAGGACGTGCTTGTCCATTGTAACAGAAGTAATACTGAATACCAGATAAAAAAGATCGTTAAGACCGCTCAGGAATCCGGCTTGGCCATAAACATTGACATGATGACCGGTCTTCCCGGACAGACTATAATGAGTGTAAAAAAAGATCTTGAAATTCTGAAAGAAATACGCCCGAATGCGGTTGAATATATCAGGCATGAAATTGTAAATCCACTCGTAGTCGAGTTATACAGGACACGGCCGGACCTTATCGTTGGGGATGATATCCTTTTTGAAATGGTGTTCATTACGCAGGAATGGATGGAAAACCTGGGATATGAGCAAAATGGCCGTTTCAGCAATGACAAACAGTGGGGATATCGATACCATTGGTTGAAAGAGATGCCTATTATTGCTTTCGGTTCGCGCACGAGATCCTACACCAAGACAATCTGCTACGACAAACATGAGGACTTGTCCACCTATACGCGGATGATAAGCAAAGGGATTCTTCCGATTGGAAGGTATATTCCTCTTTCTAAAAGAGAGCGGATGTACAGGTCACTCATCCTGGGCCTGCAGCTAAAGAGCGGACTTGATATCAAGATCTTCCATGACACGTACAGTGAAGATCCCTTTGATGTGTTTGGTCCTTTGCTTGCGAAACTTAATGAATATGGTTGCCTCAAGCAGGATGCAGACTCAATAAGTCTTATGAAATACGGTGCCTATTTTGTTGAGGATGTCTGTGATTTTGTAACTGATGCAGCATTAAAAGATGAATCGGGTGACCTTGTGAGGGCACCTCATTCCGGTGGGAACAGATATTCAAGTTTGATACAGGAGGTGTAACTTGCCCTCCCTGCTTTGCCTCTTTCTTTTCTAAAATAACTGTTGCTGTAATTTTATTTGAAATCCATTACATCCCGCAGTTTTTTGAATTCGTCCTTTTTTATTTTTTCCAGAATCAGCAGGCTCGCGTTCGAAGCCGCCTTCACGGCCATCGGCATGCCGCCTCCGTATTCGGCCCAGTGTCCGCCCAGAAATAAATTCTTAACCGGTGTTTTGTAATGAGCGAGCCGGTTTTTAATATTTTTATCCGTCGGGCTTGTTCCCATAGTGCTTCCGTTGCGATTTCCGGTGTACCTCCAGTATGTGACCGGAGTCGCAATTTCAAGAACTTCAACATGCTTTTTAATGTTTATGCCGAGTCTCTTCTCGACTCTTTCGATCAGGATATCCGCATATTCCTGTTTAAATTCCCTGTATTCTTTTCCGCGCTCGAAATTTTTACCCGTTTTCCAGAAATTTCCATAATCGATGCGGGCTGAACAATGTATGATCATTGTCGATTTTCCTTCAGGGGCGAGCGATTTATCTCTTGCTGAAGGGGACTGGACAACAAGAGAATTTTTATAAGGGTCTCCTCCGGTATGATCATTTCTCAAAATATCATCAACCGTCAGATATATCAATTCTCCATGTAATCCAAAGACGGACGCATCACAGTCGAGCCCGATAAATACGGTTACGCTGGAACAATACAGATCGGCTTCTCTTAAACGGCGGATCAGTTTGACCGGCACTGCGCCTTCAGGAAGCATTCTCTCATAGAGATTTTCAACATCGCAGGCCGCAATTACGTATTTTGAATGAATAACCCTGCCATCGGGAAGGGATACTCCGGCGGCCGTTTTGTTTTTGACCAGCACCTCTTTAACGCTGCTGTTTAAAAATATCTGAGAAGACGAATTTTGAATTTTCCCGCACAGCCATTGTACAAAAACCTCAGCACCGCCCTCCGGTGGAAAGAGCAGGTCTTTAACGAAAACCCATCCGATCGGCATGATTATGGACATGAACTTTTCTTCACCGCAGAATATTTTTTTTATGTCGTTATTTTTGAAGTATCTGTCCAGTCCTTTTTCAGCGGAAATCCGCAAATATTTCCACGCAGGAACAGCCCAGCCGATCATTTTAATTCCGAAGATCAGTCTTTCAATCTCAGGCATGGTTTGGTTCGCACGCAGGCATCCGTTTAATTTGCCGAAGTGGATGCCTATTTTTCTGCAGTCCTCAAAAAACCTATTTATACCTTCCTTCTCGCCGGGATAATCTTTTATCAGCCGGTCGCGGAGTTCATAAGGATTACCGGTAAGGAGATAGTCGAAAGATTCGCCCTTGTATCTGCGGATACGATCCATCGTTTTGCATTTCGGATAATCAGATCCAATGTATTCGAATATCCTGCTGACAAATCCACCCTCATTACAACCGTTTAACCATTGAATGGAGCTGTCAAAGACAAATCCCTTTCTTTTAAATCCCATGAAGTATCCGCCCGGTTTTGGCTGCTTCTCCAGCAGCACGACCTTAAGGCCCGATCTTGCGAGGAGGGCTGCTGCCGTAAGTCCTGCTATCCCGGCTCCTATGACTACAACGTCGCATTCGGAAGGTAATTTGTTGTCTGACATGATCTTTATTTCCGCTAATCAGTAATTTCTAATGACGCCAGCTGTTGTGGTAAAAAATCTATCCGCGCTGAGCTCAGCGCATGCTTTCAGGCTGAGTTAAAACCTGGGGCAGATTCTGCAGACTGACGGAGGCAGTTTGCTTAACATGCGTTCTCTATGGTCGACCATGATTGAACCGTTCCAGATTTCTGTAAACGGCTTCGTAAAAATATTTCCTGCGATCTTTTCCGGCTGACAGTCGCACACGGATATATCTCCGGCGACATTCACGGGTACCGTCTGCCATGGCGAGGCACACCATGAACGTTCCTTTGCGCGCCGGTACAAATGATCCGGCGGTATGAGGAGAAATTGCCCGTATCTTTTCCATAACCCGAACTCCTCCAGCGCCCGCACCGAAAGGACGGGCAGTTTTTTCGAAAAAGCGGATAGAGTCGCTTTTTTTACTGCGGCAGCAATTTCGGGATTGATGTTTTTCCACAGGGTCTCTTCCCTATTATGTTGAAAGTTCAAATCCGTCAACATGAGGATATGCACATTGAGATCTGAAACGAGATTTACAAGCTCTTCGAGACAGGGCAGGGTCTTTACTGAGACCGCAGAAAACACTGCAGTCGATACTGTCCCCTTTTTTTTCGCAGCCCTTGTGAAAAGCCGGATGTTTTCAGTTATTTTTTTAAGGTTGCTTCCTTTACGGACAATCTCCGCCGTTTTCTGGTCGGGAGCGTCAAGGCTGAAGGCAATGGAATGAAGGCCCGCATCCAGAAGGGTCTGCCCCATTTCTTTATCGAGGCACATGCCGTTTGTCACCAGTCCGACTCTCCTGCCCCTTGATACGGCCTCGGCCACAATCCCGGCAGGATTGTGGTGAAGAAGCGGTTCGCCGAGCCCGACAAGAGTTATGCGATAAGCGTGCGGAAGAAGGTCCAGAATCCGGGCAAATGTTTCTTGCGGCATATCCTGTGCCGGATGAGGCAGTTCCGACCTTATGCAGTATGCGCATTCCAGATTGCATCTGGTGGTTATCTCTATGTTTGCAAATACCGGTTCTGTCGATATTACCGGAAACAGTTCAGGTTCGCGGCCTGCAGTCCTTTTCCCGCCAGGGGAGCCTGCTATGTGGCGGCATGAGGAAGGTGATACCCGGAGAAATTCCGCAAGCTCAGGCTCAATCGCTGCAATTCCGGAGGCGGTATTCAGATCGTCCGGTTCGGGTCCGGATATGACGTCCTCAACAGCCCTGATGACAGCATCCGCAAAAAATACCATGCCGGAAGAGCCGGTCAGGTGGTGTCTTCCCGACGGGATTATTACAACCCGGACGTATGTTCCAAGGCGCTCTTTCCAGACAAAGGCATGCTCGGGCGGGACCAGTTCGTCCTCTTCGCCGTTTAATATCAGAACGGGAAACGGCGTTTCAAAAACCAATTTACTCTGCCGGTTGATAAACGAAACCAGTTTTGCCGTGGAAGAAAACGATATTGCTTTTCCGCCGTCTGAATGAATGCTCCATCGTTCTAAAAAAGATATATCAATATCTGCAGGGATTCCGATTAAAATCAGAAGATCCGGCACAATCCCGGAATCTCTGAAGTAACGGAGAAGAAGGGTTCCCCCTGTGGAATGTCCGATATATATCTGTTTTCTTCCCGGACCGGATAGCGATCCGAATTTGTCTGCAAGAGTCTTTAGATACAGGTCTTCGTCAAAAGGAGGGACTTCATGCAGATCGCCATGCCCAGGCAATTGAATACTTTCTATCTCAGATTCAGGAAATCGTCCGGACAGAATCTTTTCCAGGGGGAGAAGATCAATCGGAGAGCCGGAATAGCCGTGCAGCAGAAATAAGTTTGCTTTCATATGCTTTTTGAAAGAATTGAAGCAATTGACGAAGCCCCGGCGTATTTATTAACGGTTTCACTTGCCCGCGCGAGCCGTGCTTCCAGATCAGGATCTGAAACGAGTTCGTCAATTGTTTCCGAAAGTTGAAGGTCGGTTATTTTTGAAAAAGCGTCATGGTATACACGCGGGTTTCCCCGGAACGGTTGGGGTGGCGTAATCCGTCTTCCGCATCCCATCCTCTCAAGACAGGCTCCGTTATGATCCTGTTCAGGATGAGACGGAAGCACAAGGAGCGGAACCTTGTGACGCAATGCTTCAAATATGGTCATCTGTCCTCCGTGTGTCACAACCAGAGAAGCGTAAGGAAGAATTTTGTCCATGCAGCAATAAAGGGATTTCATGATTCCGGGATGATCGGGCAGGCTGTTTATTAAACCGGTTTGTCCTCCAGCAGCAACAAATACTTTATAATCCAAGGCAAGGAGAATATTTACGATACGAGCTACCGCCTGATGAGGATGCCGGCATGTCCCGAATCCGACTACGCAGAATTTTGTATCCTGATACCGTCTCTCCATATCCCCGGCACCGTCAAAATCGGTCCATCCATTCCATGTGACAGGACCGATGTGGAAAAGATCAGGCTGCGGCTTTATCGGCATAAATTCAGGAAAATCCCACAGGAAAGTCCGGTCGCCCCTGAGCATGGAGCGGGCATCCTTTATCCCATCGAGCCCTAACCGCAGAAGAGCTTTGCTTATCTTTGCTCCGGCATATCCAAAGAAGTGATACATGTTTTCCTTCTGGGTTTCAAAACCGGGCTCACCGTTTATAAAACCAAGCACTTCGTTTGAATCGGGAAGCATGCATCCGCATGCGAAAGAGTCGAAAGGGACTCCCGCAAGCCGCGATGAGGCTTTGGATGTAAAATGAAAGGCGCCCATCACTCTGTCCGGACTTGATTTTTTAATTACATCGGCTTCCGCCCTGATGCACGCTTCAATCCGTTCAGGCTGCCTGAACCACTCCGCCGTAGGAAGGGTTGAGTCGTCTGCTTCCTGTATATCGGGCACTAAACTGAAATCGATGCCTGCTTTGTTTAAAAAGTCTGTAAACTTTTTTGATGCGGCAAGAATGACCCGATGCCCCTCATCTATAAGAGCCTCCCTTACGGCAAGACATTTTACAACATGAGAAAGAGAGTTGCTTCCAGCAATAAGAAGAAAACGCATGGTTATTTATCCGTTTGCCATCTTTTGATTTTTCCGCTCGCCGTTTTTTCAAGTTTTTCTACAGGACGGATTTCCTTAGGAACTTTGTATGAAGCAAGAAGGGGGTAACAATACCTGCGGATTTCGTCAGTGTCAAAATCAGGACTTGTTCCTTCTTTAAAAACAACCTTCGCACAGGGCAGTTCACCGTATCGCGGATGGGGGAGACCATAAACGAGAGATTCTTTGACGGCCGGGTGCCGGTTCAAAACGGTTTCCACGTCTTCCGGAAATATTTTCATGCCGGCAAAATTAATTACGTTTTTATCCCTGCCGAAAATATGGAGAAAACCGTCTTCATCAATTCGGCCGAGGTCTCCCGTGCTAAACCAGCCGTCGGATAAAACGCTCTTTCTGTTCTTCCACGGAGAAAAATAGGCGTCGAAAAACCCTTTTCCTTTTATAAAAAGCTCACCGACGCCTTCTTTGTCCATGTTCTCTATTTTTATGGAATAATCAGGCAGAACTTTGCCTGCCGAGCCCCTTTTTGACGGATTTTTTGAAAGATTGATGAATGGAAGCCCGACTTCAATTATTCCGTAAGCTTCTGAAAGCTCAACTCCGAACTTGTCGTAAAATTCATTGGCCGTTGAGTGCGGCAATTTCATTGCCGTTGAAACGGCAATGCGGACACCGGAGAAAAGATCCGTTGGAATACCGTCTGAATTGGAAAGAAGATTATAATGAAAGGGAGAAGCGTATGTGAATGTTCCTTTCCGGAGTTGTATATTCTCAATGAACGATTCAGGAAAATCATTTCCGCAAAGAACAATAGTTGAAGCCCTTCTTAAGAAAAGGAGAATGGTCACAACAAAATGATAGCTCATTGAAAGCACCCATATGACGACATCTTCAGGAGTCATGCAGAGCGCCCTGTCTGCGGCGTCCGTCCTTTCGATTATCGATTCGTGCGACAAGAGAACGCCTTTGCTTGCGCCGGTTGTGCCGGAAGAGAATCTTATGAATGCAGGATTTATGGCATAATATTCTTCCGGAAGAAGATCCTTCGTTTTTCTGTGGAGCAGGAAAAATTCCCTGCCGCCGTTAAACCCTGAAAAAAATGGTTCGGCATCCGCTTCGGTATATGCCGGTTTGTCGAAAATGTGGCAATTGACATCTATCCTGTTTAAAACAGCATCCGTTTCATCCCATGAAAGAGAAGACGAAACCGGAACAACCGCCGCTTTTACCGCGAGTATTGCAAGGCTTATAATGATGTAATCAATAGAGTCGTTGCAGAGCAGGGCGATCCTGTCCGCCGGTTTAATCCCGTGATTTTTCAGCCGGGAAGCCAGATTTTCAGCGGCATTAAGAAGTTCGAGGTATGATATGCTCTGATTTCCCTCGATAACTGCGGTTTTATCGCCGTAACCCGCGGTCTCATTTTTTATGGTTTCAAAAATGTTCACCCGTTTTTCTCCGGCAAGTAATCCTTGTATATGTTGTAGAGCGAGAAAACATATTTTGTTCCACCTGAAATGGCCCTTACCAGATCTTTAAACGGAACTTTAACTTTATTGACCCGCAAAGGATTGGCCCGCATCGCAAGGCTGTTTAACCTTCCGAAATGCTGGTAAAACAGCTTTATCGGGAGGCGGGTCGGTAGCACGGAATGCATGCAGTCGTAAAACCTGTAAGGGTCACAGATGAATCTGTCCTTGTTGTCGTACCAGAACTTTGTGCCGGGGGAAGGGGAGAGGACGGTAAAGGCAACTTCAGCAGGGCGAACGTATTCAATCTCTTTTTCAAGCCGCCTGAAGTCTTCAACCGTAAAGTCGGGATGAACTATGAAAGCGGCATGGAGGGCTATTCCCAATTCCTTCAGGAGTGCAACCGCCTTCCGGTTCGTTTCGACATCCGTCTTCTTCGAATATTCATCAAGGCGGGATTTGTCCATCGATTCGATGCCGACATATAGAAGATCGAGTCCTGCCTTTTTCCACAACCTGAAGACATCCGGGTGTTTTACGATTGTGTCGCTCCTTGTCCAGCTTATGTATTTCTTTCTGATTCCGCGCTCTATAAGAAGCTCTGCTATTCTATTAATTCTTGATGGGTTTAAAAACATTTCATCATCGACGAAATAAACATGTCCTTCGGCAAGGCCCTCTATCTCATCCACAACATCTTCAGGGCTTCGCTGCAAGTACTTGCCGTGCATAAGGTGTGGAATGACACAGAAAGAGCAGGAAAAAGCGCATCCTATTGAAGTTCTCAGGCTCGCAACCTGCGGGAACATCGTGTCAAGCTTTCCATCCGGTGCTGTTGTCCAGACGCAGAAATATCCGGATCGACGGACAAGATCTCTTCTCGGTCTGGGTATCTCTTCTGCAGACGGATATGCCGGCGGAGTGAGCCCGGCGGTCTCATCAAAACTGATATCCCTGGGAGAAAGGGCGAAATTACCATAATGAAGCTGCTCCCGGTTTTTAAAGCGGCGCACAAGTTCGCGCATCACGATCCCGCCTTCCCCCCTCACAATGATGTCGATCTGATCAACGGCATAATCTTTCGGGAGAAGAGTCGCATGGACTCCCCCGACGACCGTGATAATCCTGCCGTCATGATCCTTAACCGTTTTTGCGAGATTTTTTACAACACCTACATTGGTGCTGTAGGCTGTAAATCCGACCATGTCGGGAGAAATCCGGGTAAGAGCGTTACGGAAAGCTTCAACCGGATTTTTTTCGAGGCCCAGATCGAGAATGAATGCCTCGTCTTCCCTGGGAACTCCGCCTGCCACAATTTCAAGCTCAAGAGGTTCAAGATGTACGAACTTTTCCTGAAGCAGCTTCGGTGCCCGGAGTTCAGGATAGGGTTTTACAAGCAATACTTTCATAAACTAATCCTTATAACAAATTGAGATTCTTTACCGCCGCAAGCCCGGCCTGTTCGCCAAGCGATATGCACGTTCCCATGACCCTCGTTGATCCCAGCGCCTCACGGGATGCTGAAATACAGCGCCCTGCGCAATAGAGATTCTTTATATCCCGTGATTTGAGGCATCGCAAAGGTATTTCGTACCATGCGCCCGGTTCGAGATACCTGTATGTTGGGCCTTTTTCTCTGTCCCACAGCTCTACTGGCCATGCGCTTTTTACAACGCCGTCATGAAATTTGCGGGCTGAAAGCACATCTTCATCTGTAAGGGTGTATTCCCCTGTAATGCGAATACCGTCGCGTTCGGCTATTCCGGAAGACATTTCCGTGATACGGGAATTTCTGAAAGAATTTATTGAATTTGCCAGAATGTTATGAACCGCTGCGGCATATTTTTTTGCCTCACTGATTCTTTCAGGGCTGTCGCCCGGAGGGATGCTTATAAGGCAATACCCTTCATCAGCGACATCGCCCTGATAAAACCTGGCATATTTCAGATAAAAAGGAATCTTCTTTTCAGCAGCAGCCTGAGATATGTAATAGGGAACACTCACGGGCGTCATATCGTTCAGGTCTTCAATTCCTTTTATTTTGAAACAGAAGCCCGCAAGCTGGCGTTCATCCGGCGAAGAAATATCGTAAGCGGCCCCGCTCAGGCGGATTACCGTCCCGTCTCCGCTGCAGTCTATCACAGCCTGTGTCGATATTTCGATTTCATCGTTATTGCTCCGTGCAAAAACATTTCTTATCCTGCAGTTCTGGACTTCGACTGCTACAACTTCCGTTTCATATAAAAGGTCGAGTCCTGCCTGCTTTTCGCTCAAAAGTCTTAAAGTCTTTATAAGATTTCCCGTTGTAAAAGGAAAAAGAGAGACTTTGCCCATCTTTACCGGTTTAGTTCCGGGCGCAAGTTTTTCGAGTTCCGTGCATATTCCATCTGCGATTCCTCCGTTTAAGGTGCCGCCCGGATGAACAGGGCCGGAAGGATACAATCCGCAGATATAACGGTGCATGCAATTAACGGCGGTTCCGCCGGGAAAACCGTTTATTTCCACAAGGATCGTACGCGCCCCATCGCGTGCAGCGCGCACGGCTGCCGCTATGCCGGCAACACCGCCTCCGGCGATAAGAACATCGCATGACAGACGCATCTTTTTATTCCACACCCAGACGGGATTTAAGCGATGTTAAAATAATCTCCTCTTCATCTTTGCTTAACATTCCGTCCAGATAAGAAAGAATTACATTCAGTTTTTCATTCGACTGCTGAAAAAAAATACCGATTCCAGGTGGAACAGGTATTCTCGGCATATGAAATATATTTGTTATTTTATTTTCCATGAAATAAGGGGATGTGTATGCCGTTTTCCCGACATACGAAAAACAGAAAGAGGCTATTTCTCCCTTAAAATATAATTTCAAGAGGCGGCCGAGAAGAGAAGCCGGGGCAATCCGCATCAAAAGGCTTGCCTTGCAGATGTCTCCGGGAAGGTCCGATTTGACTTGAGTGTACATCTGTTCTTTTATTGATTTCAGTAAACCCTGGAAATTGCCTGCATCGGATGCTCCCGCTTTAAAAATGAAAAAAGAGACATGATTGAAAAACAGTTGCTTTGTTATTTCTTCCTGCTTTCTGGTATCGATTGAAACGGGAATCACATAATCGCCGGATGATATTCCGCGGCCTGTGAATATCTCGTGCAATGCGTAAACAGAGGCTGCAAGGGCGTAAGGCATAAACATCAGGTACCCTGCTTCATTGAAAGCATTTTCAGCTATTGCTTCCGTTTCCTTCCTGCCGAAGGAAAGAACCCTGAATTTGAAACCTTTTTTACCTGAAGGGAGAGGAAAGACGCGGGGAGTCGCCTTTCCCGCTATTTTGATAAATGCCCTGTTTACACGCTGTCCCGCCTTGAACTTATCCATCCACCTTGAAAGATGGGCCGGTTCTGTAAAGACCATATTACCGAAATTCTCCCTCCCGTCCCATTCCTTCTGGAACATGTTGAGAAAAGCCTCAGCGTTTCTTGCATCGAAAAGAAGATGATCGAAGGTCATGGCTATATAGCTTCTGCCGCCGCCTGTAAGAATATGAAAAGCAATGTGCTCTCTTTTGTTTTTAAAAAGAGTATTTACTCCTTTTTCAAGACTTTTTAAAATAACGTCAAAAGATTCGCCTTCCTTTACTGTCACGGTATCAAGAGAGATTTCAGATTTTTTAGCCGGGGGAATTTTCCAGTAAGGGGCGAGGTTTATGTCTCTTGAGAAATAGCCGTTTACTATGGGGTGCTTTTTTATAAAGGTATTCAAAGCATTACCGATCTCAAAGGTATTTACATCGCCTGCAACCTCTATGACCACCTGGGACATGAATCCGGCCCCGGTCTCCTTAATGGTCATGTGGTTTAAGACATGAACAAGCCAGTCGATCCCGGTTAAATGTCGTTTGCTTTTGGAATACGGCAAAGCTATCATCGACTCAATTCCACAGCCCCTATTTTTGATGAAAGGGATCTTATCGTCCTGAAATCATTTCTGGTGAGCCCCGACTCCATCAACTTTATTTTAAATTTTTTTTCAATTACCACAAGAAGCTCGACAAAACCGAGGGAATCCATTCCCATCTCATGAAGCGGAATTTCCGGTTCGATCAAACCCGGATCTTTCGACAATATTGCCGCAACTTCCCGTATAAGCGATTCTTCAATAACCTTATAACTTTCTTTATCCATATTATTCCTTAGTTTTATTCCCCGATTTAATGCCGCCTTCCGAATTGACTTTTGACCTGGAAACCTTGAAAAGCGGAGCCGGGTCAATCCTCTCGATTTGAAAAACCTTGTCATCTTTGAAATATACATTTACCTCACTCGGGCGCGAGTACCAGTAATACCAGATGTCGCTCGTCAAAAGGGGTGTCTTGTGAGTTGGAGGATATCCGTATGCCATGAGCACCGCTTTTTTGCTCATTCCCAGAGTTATAATGCCATTTTTTATATTTTCACGGTCTGCTTCGGTTGCCTGGTAGTAGTCACCGACTCCGGCCTGAACCGCTTCAACGGAAAAATACCGGTTGAAAAGTTCATCGGTGCTTATTGTACTCGTCTTATTGTCGTTGATGAGCGTGAACATCTGCGCACTTCCATCAGGCGTAAACTGTATTTTTTCGCCCTTAATTGAGTGAATTTTGACTGTTGTCCCAATCGGGAGAATGGCTCCCCTGTGATAATTCGTGGATAAGATTCTGTTCGGATGCTCATACCAGACATTTGCCTTTGTATAGTATGTTTTACCGGATAAGTTATCCGCGTAAAGAGGAGAAGAAGTTAAAGTCAAAACAACCAGAATAATAAGGCTTATAAAGTTTTTGCTGTACAATTTCATGGCTGACTCCTTATTTTTGCATTTTTATAGTAGCTATTTTTACCTGACTGCAAATTTTAACACAGTTTATGTGATTTATGCCTGTTTCCGACGTTGCGGAACATAATTTAATTCCCGAAGGATTATCCGTAACAGGGCATTTGTATGCAAGCTGATTTTTTAACATAAGTGAAGCGGCGGCAAAGTTGAATGCGCTTCCGATCAGCATGCTTCCGAAGATAGGCGAATATCCTGCCACAGTTGAATTTGCCGTTTCCCTGTAAAGAGTTTCATCTCCGGTCATTCCGTCCGAATCTATTATTGTGATATCCGGTTTGCCGTTTGTTTTGCCGGAAAAAGATATTCCGGTCACTTCACCATAATTATTTTGACATTTTTCTTTTGATAACATGAAAAAAGCC
>Ga0315268_10004695_pt1 | contig 14784 bp, 11 predicted proteins | sample C1_top_MG_FD_204535 | JGI IMG/M metagenome (GOLD analysis project Ga0315268, IMG submission 204535) | Sediment microbial communities from Yellowstone Lake, YNP, Wyoming, USA - C1_top | ecosystem: Environmental > Aquatic > Freshwater > Lake > Sediment | place: USA: Wyoming | collected 2017-08-01
CCGCCTCATTCGCGCAAGCCCCACCGGACCTATCCACGCCTAGGCCTTAAGGCCTATCCAGGAGGGCGACGAGTTCGACGTGCGACGTCTGCGGGAAAAGGTCGACCGGCTGCACGCGCTTGAGCACGAAGCCGGAATGGGCCAGGAAGTTCGCGTCGCGCGAGAAGGTGGCCGGGTCGCAGGAGACGTACACGAGCCGCCGCACGCGCTTGTCCGTGAGGAAGCGCCGCACGGGCTGGGACAGCCCGATGCGGGGCGGGTCCACCGTGACGGCGACCTCGGCGGTCAATTCCTTGGCCAGCTTGGGCAGGACGGACTCGGCCCGGCCGGCGCGGAAGCGCGCGTTCTTGACGTGGTTGCGCTCGGCGTTGCGGTACGCGTCCTGGACCGCCTCCCGGTTCTCCTCGACGCCGACTATTTTCGGGAAGGAGTCCGCCATCCAAAGCGTGAGCGTCCCGACGCCGCAGTACAGGTCCAAGCCCATCGGGAACTTCCGGCCGCCCTCGCGCATGGCGGTCTTGGCCTCGTTGTAGAGGATTTCGGCCGAGGGCGTGTTGACCTGCATGAACGCGCCCGGGCTCATGGAGAAGCGGAAGCGCCCCATCGTCTCCTCGATCTCGCGCGCGCCCCACAGGCGGCGCCACTGCTCGCCGATGACCACCGACGTGCGCTCCTGCTGGACGTTGACGTGCAGGCCGATGACTTCCGGGTGCTGGGCGCGAAGCTCGGCCGCGAAGGCCTCGCGCTCGGAGAACTCGGAGCGGGTGACGACGAGAGCCACGATGGCCTGGTTCTCCACGTTGGTGCGGATGTAGAGGTGGCGCAGCCAGCCCTTGCCGGTCTTGCCGTCGTAGAAGGTCCAGCGCCGCGCGATCGCCATCTTCTTGACCGTGTGCGCGATGCGCACGGACAGCTCCGGCTGGATCGGGCACTCGCGCATGTCCACGATGGTGCGCGAGCCGGCGGAGAAGAAGCCCATCATCGGACCGTGCGGGCCGTCGCCGAAGGGAATCTGGACCTTGTTGCGGTAGCCCCAGGGCTTGGGCGCGGCGCGCGTCGCCCCGACCAAGGTCTCGGCGTCGGCGAACTTGCCGATGCGCTGCACGCAGTCGACGACCAGCCGGCGCTTCTGCTTGAGCTGGGCCTCGTAGGCCAGGTGCTGCCAGTCGCAGCCGCCGCACGAGGGGCCGGGGCGGTTCGGGGCGGCGTGGTGCGGGCAGGGCGGGTCGATGCGGTCCGGGCCCGGGGTCAGCACGCGCTTGATCCGCGCGCGGGCGAAATTGGACTTCTCGTCGAAGATCTCGACTTCGAGGCGATCGCCGGGCGCGGCGTGCGGCACGAACACCACGCGGGCGGAGCCCTCGGCCCGGGCCACGCCGTCGCCGGCCGGGGCCATCGCGTCCACCTTGACCGTCAGGACTTCGCCGATGCTCATGAAGGGCATGGTACCAATTTTATAGAATCGCCGCATGAAGCTCAGGGGCGCGTTCCTCGTTTCGCTGGCGGCCGCGCTGGGGGCCTGCGTGCCCTACCCCGCCGAGCTCCTGCCGGACGACGCTCGCGGCAGCTCCTTGCCGGCGATCGTCGAGGGCGTCTATCCGGGGCTGGACGCGGGCGCCGGGGAGCAGCAGAGCCTGCACTTCAAGGTCAAGGCGTACGGCGCCGACGTCGCCTCCTCCGTCTCCGAGATGTGCGAGGCCGCGTACACCCGCATCATGAACGACACCGGCCTGTACTCGTTCCAGCCGCGCGGCATGTACTCGATCGTCGTGTACGGCTCGCAGGACGAGTACCGCAAGAAGACCGGCCAGCCGGAGTGGTCGTCGGGCGCCACCGTGGGCAACGCGATCTACACGTTCTACTCTCCGCGCCTCAACGGCGTGCTGTCCCACGAGATGAGCCACGTGATCTGGTTCGAGTTCATGAACGGGCGCCTGACCGATCAGCAGCGCTGGGTCAACGAGGGCCTGGCGGTCTATGAGGAAGCCAAGGCGGGCAACGGCGGCCGCGAGCTGTTCTCGAGCTTCCTTCCCGCCTTGCGCTCGGCTCCGGCCCCGATGGACCAGCTGCAGAACCTGGCGCCGAACACCGAGAGGGCCTACGACGCCAGCCTGTGGTACGCTCAGTCCGAGAGCATGATCCGCTTCATGATCGAGAAGGGCGGGCGCATCGGCTTCGGCCAGTTCCTGAGCGCGATCCGCGACGGCGCGGGCTTCGACGCGGCGATCTACGCGGGCTTCCCGGGCCAGTGGCGCACGCTCGCCGACTTCGAGAACGACTGGAAGAGGAGTCTCCTATGATCCCGAAGGACGCGGCCGGTCCGGCCCGGAAGGTCGTGCTGCCGGTGCGCGGCATGCACTGCGCGTCCTGCGTGGCGAAGGTCGAGGACGCGCTGAAGCCCATCCCCGGCGTGCGCGAGGTCAGCGTCGACCTCCCGTCGCGCACGGTCGCGATCACCTTCGTCCCGACCCCGGGGCGGCTGGAGGTCAAGAACCTGCGCCGCGCCATCGAGAAGGCGGGCTACGACGTGCTCGGCGAGAGCGAAAGCCGCACGCAGGCCGAGTCGATCAGCCTGCTGTCCCAGCAGGACGAGCAGGCGAAGCTGCTGACCCGCCTGCAGGCCGCCGCGATCCTGTCCGTGCCGCTGATGCTGGCGCACTGGCTGAACCTGTCCGCCTACACGGCCCTGCTCATCGCGATCCCGATCCAGGTCTGGGGCGGCTGGCATTTCCATCAAGGGCTGTCGCGCGCGCTGCTGCGGCGGCGCGCGGACATGGACGCGTTGGTGTCGGTCTCGACCTGGTCCGCCTTCTTCTATAGCGCCTACGTGGTGCTGTTTCCGGAGACCTTGCCCGCGGCCGCGCGCGTGACGCAGTGGGACGCGGTCAGCGGGCTGATCGTGTTCGTGACCTTGGGACGCTATCTGGAATCCAAGACGCGCGGCAAGACCAACGAGGCCGTGGTGAAGCTGATGCGGATGTCGCCGAAGACGGCGCGCGTGCTCCGCGACGGCCAGGAAGTCACGGTGCCGCTGCGCGAGGTTCTGGTCGGCGAGATCGTCCGCGTGCGTCCCGGCGAGCAGGTCGGCACCGACGGCGAGGTCGTTTCCGGGCGCTCGACCGTGGACGAGGCCCTGCTCACCGGCGAGAGCCTGCCCGTGGAGAAGGCTCCGGGCTCCCGCGTCTGGGGCGGGACGCTGAACAAGAACGGCGCGCTCGAGATCAAGGTCGCGCGGCCCGGCGACGAGTCGGCGCTGGCGCGCCTGGTCGAGTCCGTGCGCGAGAGCCAGTCGACCAAGCCCAAGATCCAGCGCTACGTGGACAAGATCGCGCGCTGGTTCGTGCCGGGCGTGATCGCGCTCGCGATCCTGGTGGCCGCGGTCTGGATGCGCTGGGGGCCGGAGCCCCGCTTCCTCCTCGCGATGACCTGCTTCGTCTCCGTGCTGGCCTCGGCGTGCCCCTGCGCGCTGGGCCTGGCCACGCCGCTGGCGGTGGTGGCGGGGATGGGGCGGGCGGCCGAGATGGGCGTGTTCATCCGCAACGCGGAGATTTTGGAGGAGGTCGGCAAGCTCGACGTGGTCCTGTTCGACAAGACCGGGACCTTGACCTTGGGCCGTCCCCAGGTCGCGGGCGTCATCGCCGCGCGCGGGACCGAGGACGAGATGCTGGCCTGGGCGCAGGCGTGCGAGGAGAGATCCGAGCATCCGTTCGCGGCGCCCATCCTGGCGCTGGCGCGCGAGCGCCGCGTGAAGTCCCCGCCCGTGGACTCGTTCGAGGCCCTGCCCGGCCGCGGGGTGGTGGTCCGCTCCGGCGCGCGCGTCGTCCGCGCGGGCAGCCTGCCGTGGCTGAAGGAGGTGGGCGTGGCGATCCCGTCGGACGACGCCACGCGCTTCTCGGAGGCGGGCTCCTTGCTGGGCGTGGCGGTCGATTCCGACTTCCTCGGCGCGTACCGCATGGAGGACACCTTGCGTCCCTCGGCCGCGGCGGCCGTCCAGGCGCTGAAGGACCGGGGCCTGGAGGTCTGCCTGGTCTCCGGCGACCGCAACGCCGCCGCCTACCGCGTCGCCGAGCAGGTCGGCATCGGCAAGGTCTTCGCCGAGGTCCGCCCCGAGGAAAAGGCCGACATCGTGCGCCGCTTCCAGGAAGAGGGCAAGAAAGTGGCCATGGTCGGCGAGGGCTTCAACGACGCGCCCGCGCTGTCGCACGCGGACATCGGCATCGCGCTGGCCAACGGCACGGACGTGGCCATCGAGTCCGCCGACCTGACCTTGATGAACCCCGACCTGACCTACCTGGCCAAGGCGATGGAGCTGAGCCAGCGCATCCGCGCCGTCATCCGCCAGAACCTGGCCTGGGCGTTCATCTACAACCTGGCGCTGATCCCCATCGCCGCCGGCGCGCTGTACCCGAAGTGGGGGATCCTGCTCCGCCCCGAATACGCCGGCGCCGCGATGGCGCTGAGCTCGATTTCCGTCGCCCTGAACTCGCTGCGCCTGAGGAGAAAGGATGTCTAAGAAAGAGAAGCAGCCCCTGATTTACGGCTACAACCCCGAGCTGTCCCTGTCCGGCGCCGACGCGCCGCTGCCGCCGATCGAGACCTGGCCCAACCAGTACCGCGGCTACGAGATCAAGATCGACGTGCCCGAGTTCACCTCGGTGTGTCCGAAGACGAAGCTCCCGGACTTCGGCGCGATCACGGTGCGCTACCTGCCGAACAAGGAGTGCCTGGAGCTGAAAAGCTTCAAGTACTACATGCTCGGCTACCGCAACATGGGCATTTTCTACGAGAACGCCGTGAATCGGATATGCGACGACGTCGCGAAGGCGACGAAGCCCGTCTGGCTGGAGGTCGTGGGCGTGTTCACGCCCCGCGGCGGCATGCGCTCGACGATCACCGCCCGCTATCCGCGCAAGGCCTTTCCGCCGCGTTGAAGCGAAGCCTCCCGCTCGGCCTGTTCGGGCTCGGCGCGTTCCTGCTTCTTTGGAACTTGGGCCGTCCCGCGCTGTGGCAGGACGAGGCGGAGACCGCGCTGCGCGCCGAGTCCATTCTGGACGCGGGGCTTCCGCGCATGACTTTGCGCGGCGTGCTGGTCACCACGCAGCCGACGCTCGCCGTTCATGAAGGAAACGCCGCGGGCGTCTGGACCTGGAACACCTGGCTTCCGGCGTACCTGACCGCCGCGTCGTTCGCGGTCCTGGGACGCACGCCGTTCGCCGCGCGCCTGCCGTTCGCGCTGGCGGGCGTCCTGGCGTTGTGGCTGTGGTGGCGCTTGTGCGCCGACGAGGCGGCGCTGGCCCTTCTGGCGCTGTCGCCGGCGTTCCTGTTGTTCTGCCGCCAGTCGCGCTACTACGCCTTGGTCGCGCTGGGCACGGTCCTGGTCCTGAGCGCGTGGCGGCGGCTCCTGGAGAAAAAGCCGTACGGCGCGCTGGCCGTCGCCCTGTCGCTGCAGTTCCTGCTCCATTCCTGCTTCGCGTTCTTCATGACGGCGGCCGCCGCGCTGGCGCTGGACGCGGCCCTGCGCCGCGACGAGTGCCCGCGCGCCGGGCGCTTCTGGCTGTGCGCGGCCTTGACGGCCGCCTTCGCGGCCCCGGCCGTCTGGTACTTCCGCGTCTGGGACCGCCCGGGCAACCATCTGTACGGCGTCGTCGAGTCGCTCGAGTTCCTGAAGACGTTCCTGCTGTGGCTGGCGGCCTTCGCGGTCCCGCCGGCGCTGATCGCGGCGGCGTTCTATCGCCGTTGGATCCTGATCGCGCTGGGCGCCGCTCTGCTGTGCGGTCTCGTCGGCGAGGGCCCGTGGTCTTTGGTTTGCGCGGTCCTCGTATGGCTGGCGATCCTCGCCGCCGCGGCCGCGGAGCCCGCGCCGCGCGGCGCGATGAATCTTCGGCGCCTGTGCCTGCTTCTCATTTTCGCGACCTTGGGCCTGCTCGCCTTCGGCGCGGCTGAGCCCTACGGCCGCTACCTGGCCGGTGTGCTTCCCGCCGCGGCGTATCTCACGGCCGGCGCGCTGACGGCGCTGGGGCGCGGCCGCCCCGCCGCCGTCGCGGCGCTGGTCGTCCTGTGCGTCTCGTCCAACCTGATATTTCTCGCGCCGCTGAAGGCCGCGCAGTTCCTCGCCGCGCCGTCCGAGCCCGCGCCGTCGGTGTCCGGCATGATGCGCCAGCGCCTGCGCGACCTGCCGCCGCGCTCGGACCTGTGGAACTACGCCCGCGGCGCCGGCGCCGAGGGCTACGTGGAAGCCGCCGCGGCGGCGATGAAGGCGGGCGGAGGGGCGACGTTCTTCTCCGACGCCGACGCGCTGTCGCTGATGTTCGCGACGCGCCTGCGCCCCGTGTATCCCGACGAGTTGAAGACCGTCGAGCCCGACTGGATCCTGCCCTCGCCGTGGCTGAGCCTGTCGCCGGACGCCGCCGCGCGCGTGCGCGCGCTGGCCTCCTCCGGCCGCTACGAGGCGGTTCTCGTCGACGCGCCGCGCCTGATGTGGCAGAACAATCCCGATCCGCTGTTCCGCGGCGCCGCTCCGCGCCGGGGCCCGCTTCCCTTGTTCCGCCGCCGCGTGTTAAGATAGCCTCATGATTCTCGCGGCAGCCCTCGTCGCGGCCCTCGCCGCCGTTCCCGCGTCCGCCCGCGAGTCGCCGCCCGCTTCGGCCGCGTTCGCCGTCGCGAGCGGCCCCGCCGCCTTCTCCGTGACGACCGACGCGGCCGCCTCGTCGGGACGGGTGGTGGCCCGCCGCCTCGGCCTGGACGGCGGCGTGCTGTGGGAGGACCGCTACGGCGCCGGGCGCAACGAGGAGGCGGTCGGCGCCGCGGTGACCCGCTACGGGGGCCTGACGGCGGTCGGCAACAACGACGCGGGCTGCTGGCTGGCCCATTGGTCCTCGCGGGGCCGGCTCGACTGGGACACCGCGCTGAATTACGGCTCCGCGTGCCACGCGGTGCTCGTCGACAGCGCGGGCAACACGTACGTGCTCGGGACGACCACGGTCGGCGACGGGTTCGACGCGACGCTGTGGAAGTTCGACCACCTGGGCGGGGCGGCGTGGACCTATCGTCCCAGCGGGTCGATCTCGCATTACGCGTTCGCCCTGGCGCTGTCGGCCGCGGAGGACGTCGTGACGGCGACGTTCGCGACCAGCGGACCCAGCGGCTGGATCTACGACACCTTCGACGTCGACTCGTCGGGCCGGCGCCGCTGATTTGATTCGACGCGGCGGACATGATAAGATAGTCCCGTCGCATCGGCCCAGTTGGCGCAGTGGTAGCGCGTTCCCTTGACATGGGAAAGGTCACAGGTTCAAATCCTGTACTGGGCACCATTTTTCCTTCCTCAGAAGTCGAGCGCCCCGCGCTCCTTCCTTCCCGCGATTCCGCAGGTCTTCGCGGCGAAATTCCAATAATTCGGGTCTGGCGAGCGCGCTCGGCAATATGTCTATAATATCGTTCCGCGATACTCTCTAGGAGCCGCCGACCATGCCCGCTACCGACATCGTGCATTCCGCCGATCCGAACTCCCAAGAAGCGCTCGACGCCCTGCGCCACTCAGCCGCGCACGTGATGGCCCAGGCCGTCCAGGAGCTGTTCCCCGGGACGAAGATCACCATCGGCCCGGCCATCGAGAACGGCTTCTACTACGATTTCGACTCGACGCACCGCTTCTCCGAGGCGGATTTCCTGCCCATCGAGAAGCGCATGCTCCAGATCTGCGAGGGCAACCACCCCTTCACGGGCAAGGAAGTCACCTACGAGGAGTCGAAGGCCTACTGGGCCGCGAAAGGCGAGAGCTACAAGCTGGAGCTCCTGGAGGGCTTCAAGGACCAGAAGCTCACGCACTACTCTCACTCGACCTTCACCGACCTGTGCCGCGGCGGCCACACGCCCAGCACGAAGGCGATCCGCCACTTCAAGATCCTCTCGGTGGCCGGCGCCTACTGGCGCGGCGACGAGAAGAACCCGATGCTCCAGCGCCTGTACGCGACCGCCTGGCCCACGAAGGACCAGCTCGTCGCGCACCTGAAGCAGCTCGAGGAGGCCAAGAAGCGCGACCACCGCAAGCTGGGCCCCGCGCTGGACCTGTTCAGCATTCAGGACCTGGCCGGCCCGGGCCTGATCTTCTGGCACCCGAAGGGTGGCCGCATGCGCCTGATCATGGAAGACTGGCTGCGCGCCGAGGCGCTCAAGCGCGGCTACCAGATGGTCTACACGCCGCACATCGCCAACATCGACCTGTGGCACACCTCCGGGCACACCGGCTATTACAAGCAGAACATGTTCGGCGAGATAGAGGTCGAAAAAGCCGACTACATGCTCAAGCCCATGAACTGCCCGTTCCATATCCTGATCTACAAGAGCGGCCTGCGCAGCTACAAGGATCTGCCCCTGCGCTTCGCGGAGCTGGGCACGGTGTACCGCTACGAGCGCTCGGGCGTCCTGCACGGGCTCATGCGCGTGCGCGGCTTCACGCAGGACGACGCGCACATCTTCTGCACGCCCGAGCAGATCGCCTCCGAGGTCGAGGGCTGCGTGGACTTCGCCTTCAAGGTGTTCGAGACCTACGGCTTCGAGAAGTACGTGCTTGAGGTCTCCACGTGGGACCCCGAGAAGCCCGCCGACTACTCGGGCGAGGCGGCCGATTGGGACCACGCCACGGGCCTGCTGGAGGACGTGCTCAAGCGCCGCGGCCTCCCGTACAAGCTGATCAAGGGCGAGGCCGCGTTCTACGGGCCGAAGATCGACATGAAGCTGATCGACGCGATCGGCCGCCCGTGGCAGCTGTCCACCGTGCAGTTCGACTTCAACCTGCCCAAGAAGTTCGATATGGAGTACGTCGGCTCCGACGGAAACCGCCACCGGCCGCTGATGGTGCACCGCGCGCTGTACGGCTCCGTCGAGCGCTTCTTCGGCATCCTGGTCGAGCACTACGCGGGCAACTTCCCGCTGTGGCTGGCGCCGGTTCAGGTCAAGATCCTGACCTTGACCGACGCGCAGATCCCGCCGGCCGAGGAGCTGAAGAAGAAGCTCGACGCCGCCGGCCTGCGCGTCGAGCTCGACGGCCGCCCCGAGAAGATCGGCCACAAGATCCGCGAGGCGACGCTGGCGAAGGTCCCGTACATGGTCGTGCTGGGGCCGAAGGACGTGGAAGCCGGGACCTTGGCCGTGCGCCTGCGCGACGGCCGCCAGATCAACGGCGTGACCGCGGAGACCGTCATCGAGCACTTGTCTCAAGAAGCCGCGCAGAAGAAGACCGTCTCGACCTGGGAGTGAGAATGAAGACGACCCTCTCCGTTTTGGCCGCGCTCGCGCTCGCCCTGCCCGCGAAGGGCATGTCGTGGGGCTCCTCGAAGCCGGATTTCGACGCCGCGTCCGAGGAGGCCGCGTTCGCCTCGTCGACGCAGCTGTTCCAGGAGACGGGCCGGGACAAGCTGGCCGTCGTCCAGTCCTTCGAGAACTTCATCGCGCAGTTTCCGCGCAGCCCGCGCGCCGTCGACGCGCAGTTCCTGGTCGGCGAGGCCTACCTCCAGCACGCGCTCTCCATCCTGAAGTCCGAGGCGACGGCGAAGAAGACCTCGACCGCGCGCCTGCTGGCGCCGAAAAATCCCGCCGCGGTGAAGGCGCTGGAGGACGCGCGCAAGGCCTTCGAGGACGTCAGCCGCGACAAGAAGTCCGGCCTGGCCGCGTCCGCGCAGTACCGCCTGGGCGAGGTCGCCTACAACGACAAGGACTGGGAGAAGGCCGTCGAGGAATTCCAGAACGTCGACAAGAATTTTCCGAAGTCCTACATCAACGCCGAGGCGCTGATGGGGATCATCTACTCGGACCTGGCGCTCGAGCAGTTCTCCCAGGCCGAGGCCAACCTGTTCCTGCTGGGCGAGACCTACCCGACCTTCCTGCGGGAGCCGGCGGTGCAGTACGCGCAGGGCATCGTGGCCCTGCACAAGGGCGACTACGCCAACGCGGAACGCTCGCTGAAGGAGGTCAAGACCGCCGACGCGCAGTACTACCTGGGCAAGACCTACCTGCTGTCCAAGCGCGCGTACCTGGCCGCGGCCGCCTTCGAAAACCTGATCCGCGACTACCAGGACTCGGAACTGAAGGAGGAGGCGCAGTTCTTCATCGGCGACTCGTTCTTCCTAGCCGAGGACTTCAACGGCGCCATCTCGAAGTACCAGCGCTTCATCCAGCTCTACCCGGACAGCCCGCTGCGCGTGTCCGCCCTCTTCCGCATCGGCTCCTCCTACTTCCAAAAGAAGGATTATGTCGAAGCGCGCGCCAACTTCCAGGCCGTGCTGGACCGCTATCCGAAGGACTTCTTCGCGCCGCTGGCTCAGTTCTTCATCGCCGAGTCCTACCTGGTCGCGGGCCAGACGCGCGAGGCGCTGTTCGCCTACACCAAGGTCATCACGCAGTACCCCGACGCGGTCAAGATCGCGCCGATCGCGTACTTCAAGCTGGCGTGGTGCCAGAACCAGGTCGGCGACTTCATGCAGGCCGCCCAGACCGGCAACAACTTCGTCGCCCAGTACCCGAACCACTCGCTGGCCAAGAACATCTACGTGATCATGGCCAACTCCCAGCTGTCGATGAAGCGCTACGCGGAGGCCACCTCCTCGTTCCAGCGCATCATCGACCTGGCGCCGTCGTCGGACATCGCCGAGCAGGCGCTGTTCTCCATCCTGAAGAGCCAGTACGACCAGAAGGCCTACAACTCGATCCTGACCTCGTACCAGTTCATCTTCCGCCACCTGCCGCCGTCGAAGTCGAAGTGGCGCTCGATGAGCTACCTGTACGCGGCCGAGGCCTATCTGGCGCTGCAGCAGGTGGACGAGGCCAAGGTCATCTACGAGATGATCCTGAAGGTGTACCCGGACGACCCCGCCGCGTTCTACGCGCAGGACGGCCTGGCCTGGTGCCACACCTACAAGGGCGAGGACCAGATGGCGCTGGAAGCGCGCCAGAAGCTCAAGGACATGCTGGCCGTCGCGACCTCGTCGTTCACGTTCTCGGGCCTCAACGAGCTGGGCATCGCGGACTCGATGTTCAACCAGAAGAACTACGAGGACTCCTACCAGCTGTACGCGAAGTACGCCGCCGAAAACCCCGCGTCGCCCGAGGCGCCGGCCGCGCTGTACCGCGCGGCGATGAGCTCGTACCACCAGCGCTACTACACGCAGGCGATCGACCTGTGGAAGAAGATGATCGACCAGTACCCGAACGCGAAGGACGCCTCGCAGGCGCGCGCGCAGATCGCCGACACCTTGTTCCGCGCGCAGAAGTACGCGGAGTCGATCGCGGCCTACCGCGGCCTCCTGGAGACGGACGCGAAGGGTCCCGCCGCGCCGCTGGCCCACCTGCGCATCGCCCAGGCGGCCTTCAACATGAAGGACGACGCGACGGCGGTCAAGGAGGTGCAGGACCTGGTCGGGGCGTTTCCGGCGGCGCCGGAGGCCAACGACGGCCTGGACATCCTGGAGGCCGTGTTCGACCGCTCCCGGGGCTACGACTACAAGACCAGCCTGCGCGCGATCGTGACCAGCCAGCCGGGCACGCCCATCGGCGGCGAGGCGCAGTTCCGCCTGGCGCGGCGCGCGTTCGACGCGAAGGACTACGCGACGGCCGCGGTCGAGTTCCAGAAGTTCTCCGTGGACTTCACGAACCATCCGGAGCTGCCGAAGGCGCAGTTCCTGCTGGGCGAAAGCTACTTCAACCAGGGCCGCCATCAGGAGTCGATCCCGGCCTACGAGCGCCTGCTCAACAACTTCGACAAGGGCGACGACACCCCGCTGGCCGTGTTCCACCTGGCCAGCGCGTACTACGCGCTGGAGAAGTACGAAGACGCGTCGCGCTACTACAACCGCCTGCTCGAGGAATACCCGGGCTCGGAGTTCGCCGGCCCGGCGCAGTTCAACCTGGCGCTGGCGTACAAGAAGCTGGGCAAGCTGGACATGGCGCAGTACGCGTACCAGAAGTACGTGGCGGCGGCCAAGCCCGGCGACGCGCAGGCGCAGAGCGCGCTGTGGGAGACCTACCAGATCCAGAAGGACCGCAAGGACTACGACGGCGCGGTCGCGACCTTGGCCCAGCTCCGCACGGCGCCGAAGGCCGACGCGGACCTGATGTTCGAGACGTACTACCGCGAAAGCGAGGTGCGCCTGGCCGCGGGCCGCCCCGACGAGGCCCTGGCCGTGTGGGAAAAAATGCGCGCGATGAAGCCCCTGGGCTCGCAGTACCGCCTGCAGGCGCTGATCAAGCTGGGCGAGGCCTATGAAAAGGCGGGCGACCCGGCCTCGGCCGCCGACGTGTACGACGATCTGGCGAAGGCCGGCCCGAAGGACACCGCGAAGGCGGCGGCGGCGCGCGCGGCCGCCCTGCGCAAGACCGCGGGCGGCGCGAAGCCGAAGAAGCGCGCGGCCGCGACGCCGGACGTGGACCAGTCGGTCTCCCCGGAGAACGGCGGCACGCAGGTGATGCCGTCCGACGCGGGGGACGAGCAGCCGCAGTCCGACGAGACGCCGGCCCCGAAGGCGCCGTCCAAAAAGGCGCCGGCCAAGAAGGCGCCGAAGAAGCCGTCCGCCGCGAAGGGCCGCCGCGCCGGCGCCGAACCGTCTTTGCCGGGCATGTCCAACTAAGGAGTCACCATGGGCGACATACACATCCTTCAGCTGTTCCGCGAGAGCTTCACGCTGGTGATCATGCTGTTCCTGTCGGTGCTCTCGGTCACGTTCGCGCTGGAGCGCTGGTGGTATTTCCGCGGCGCCGCCGGAAAGTCGGAGGACGTGCTGAGCGGGGTGCGCAAGCAGCTGGAGGCCGGCAAGCCCGAGGCGGCCGCGGCCTGGTGCCAGAAGCATCCCTCGGCGGTCGCGCAGGTGGTCGCCTACGGCCTGGCGCACGCGGGACGCTCGCGCAAGGATCTCGAGGAGCTGATGCTGTCGAAGCTGAAGGAGGAGCGGCTGAAGCTGGAGCGCTTCCTGGCCATCCTCGGCACGCTGGGCAACATCTCGCCGTTCATCGGCCTGTTCGGCACGGTGGTCGGCATCATCAAGGCGTTTCGCGACCTGGCGGCCTCCGGCACGGGCGGCCCGTCGGTCGTGGCGCAGGGAATCGCCGAGGCGCTGGTCTCGACGGCGGCCGGCCTGCTGGTCGCGATTCCGGCCGCGATCCTCTACAACTATTTCATGGGCCGCCTGAAGCGGACGACGGTCGAGATGGAAGTGGCGAGCGCGCGCCTGATCGTGATGCTGGGCGCGAAGTAACAGGAGAGCCATGGCCGGCGCGGCCCAAAAAGAAGACGAACCGATCACCGCGATCAACGTCACCCCGTTGGTGGACGTGTGCCTGGTGCTCGTCATCATCTTCATGGCGGTGGCGCCGATGGCGGTGACCTTGGGCATCAAGGTGCTCGAATCGCGCCCGTCCAACGCCGAGGGCAAGGCGTCGCTGGACGAGAACGTGCAGGTCAAGGTCTCGCTCGACGGCTCGATCACCGTCAACGGGACGAAGACCGACGGCTTCACGTTCCGGCGCGTGCTGTCCGAGGCGCTGGCGCGCAGCAAGGACAAGATGGTGATCGTGACCGCCGACGCGGGGAACAAGGTCGGCCTGGTGGTGACGGTGCTCGACGAGTCGAAGCAGGCCGGGGCGCTGAAGCTGGCGGTGATGAAGGCGGACGGGGGGAGCTGATGGCCGGGTCCAGCATCGACGACGCTCCCATCACCGACATCAACATCACGCCGCTGGTGGACGTGTGCCTGGTGCTGGTCATCATCTTCATGGTGACCGCGCCGATGATGTCCGACCCCGCCATCAAAGTGGAGCTGCCCAAGGCCCACACCCAGGAAGGCGAGGAGAAGGACAAGATCACCTTGACGCTGTCGAAGGACGGGGAATACGCGCTCGACTACGTGAAGTTCACCGACGTGAAGAAACTGGAGGAGACGCTCAAGCAGAAGCTGGCCGAGAGCGACTCGAAGCTGGTCATCCTGCGCGCCGACAAGGACGCGCTGCACGGCCAGCTGACGGACCTGATGGCGCGCGCCAAGGACGCGGGGGCGCTGTCCATGACGATCGCGACGGAGCAGCAGAAATGACCGCGGGGTCCTTGAGGCATGGCTGAAGCGCGCATTCCGGCGTCGGTCCTCGTGTCCGTCGGCCTGCACGGCGGGCTGCTGGTCTTTTTCGCCCTGGCCATGCGCGAGGGCCCGAAGCAGGCCCCGAAGATCGTCGAAGGAGTGGACCTCTTGATCTCGGCGCCCAAGCCCCGCGTCGCCCCGGGCGAGGCCGCGCCGAAGCCGCCGCCGCTGTCCACCCTGGATTTCCTGAAGCTGGCCCTGCCGGCGGCGCCGCGCGCGGCCGCGCCGGCCCAGCTGTCGGTGAAGATACCCGAGCACAAGATCGCGCTGGCCGACGCGCCGAAGCTGGAGGAGCGGGCCAAGAAGGACTTCGGGCCGAAGCTGGAGGCGCTGGACCTGGCCAATCACCCCGTCGACGCCGCGAAGCTCGACGTGAAGATCACCCGCCGCCAGGCCGCGGCGACCTTGGCCGCGCTGCCGCGCCTCGAGGAGGTCGGCCGCCGGCGCGTGAAGAACCTGCCGCAGGCGCTGGAGCTGGAGGACCGCCGCCGCGAGGCGGTGGCCGCGGCGGGCCTGCCCGAGATGACGATCAAGGCGCCGTCGCGCCGCCAGGCGCTGGCCGCCGTGTCCGCGCTGCAGGAGGCCGCGCCCGCCGAGCGCGCGCTGGAGCGCAAGGGGCTGGGCTCGATCCTGCCGGAGAGGCCGATCTTGATGGAAGCCCGTC
>Ga0315268_10004696_pt1 | contig 14780 bp, 18 predicted proteins | sample C1_top_MG_FD_204535 | JGI IMG/M metagenome (GOLD analysis project Ga0315268, IMG submission 204535) | Sediment microbial communities from Yellowstone Lake, YNP, Wyoming, USA - C1_top | ecosystem: Environmental > Aquatic > Freshwater > Lake > Sediment | place: USA: Wyoming | collected 2017-08-01
AGCCGTATCGCTTCCTGTGCTTTTCGATCAAGTTTGCGCCCATCTTTTTTCATGCAAACTCTGACCACAATCTCAATCCTGAAGTTCCTCGTGTGTCGCCTTATTTACTGACTCATGAGTAAGCTGGATGATGGCAGCATCCTGACCGAAGGTGCGGTTATCCTGCAATACATTGCTGACCAAAATCCGAATTCAGGCTTAGCTCCCAAGGCGGGCGCTATGGAGCGTTATCGACTGCAGGAATGGCTTAATTTCATCGGCTCCGAAATTCACAAATCCTTCAGCCCGCTGTTCAACAAATCCGCACCTGAAGTCTATAAAAACATTGTGCGTGATTTACTGATCAAACGTCTGAGTTTTATAGAAACACAATTGGCGAACAAACCCTATTTGATGGGTGATAATTTCACGGTGGCGGATGCTTATTTGTTTGTTGTACTAAGATGGAGTGAAAGTGTCAGTTTCAATCTGGACCAATTCCAGAATATTAAAGATTACGTAGCGCGGATATCTTTACGACCATCCGTGCAAGCAGCAATGAAAGCAGAAGGCTTAACAGTCTGTTGAAATTCTCAATAGCTGCTGAAAAACAGTGAATTTCTGGGGTCACTTTACCCCTCCCAGTGATCTAAAAATCGATTGTAGAGCTTCCTGAGAGGTCAAAGAATTTCTACATTTTCAAATACCGATAAATTCAACAAACTGTTAATCAAGTAATAGGGTGATCGATGCAGATTGAAATTTGGTCAGACGTGATCTGCCCCTGGTGCTATATCGGCAAACGTCGTTTTGAGAAAGCACTCGCCCAATTCGGGGATCGCGAACACATAAACGTGATCTGGCGCAGCTTTGAACTGGACCCCAAAGCACCAAAACAACACCCCGGCACACTAAACGAGTTGCTATCACGTAAGTACAATGTCAGCCTGAAACAGGCGGGCGAGATGAGTGCGCGAGTAACGGCGCACGCCGAGGAAGTCGGCCTGGAATATCATTTGGTCAATGCCCGACCGGGCAATACCTTCGACGCACACCGCTGCTGGCTGCCAGCGTGATGGGTTGGGCGGGGTTGTTGACTGTAAATGAGGTGTCGCCAAAAACGCAAATGCGCACACGGCCATTCACCGCTTCCAGATGCTCCGGTTCCGTGAACACTTCGCCGGAGCGGGGACGGTGGCTTGAGTTTTTATAAAGCCATGCCCTGATCGCGCAGATACTCTTCATAAGTGCCATGGTAATCGGAAATACCCTTTGCGGTGATCTCGATGATGCGCGTCGCCAGCGACGAAACGAACTCGCGGTCGTGGCTGACGAACATCAATGTGCCTTTGAATTCCAGCAACGCGGTGTTGAGCGACTCGATGGATTCCATGTCCATGTGGTTGGTCGGCTCGTCCATCAGCAGCACGTTGTTCTTTTGCAGCATCAGCTTGCCGAACAACATGCGTCCTTTCTCGCCGCCGGACAGCACCTTTACGCGCTTCTTGGCCTCGTCGCCGGAGAACAGCAAGCGGCCCAGCGTGGCGCGCACGGTCTGGTCGTCATCGTTCGGGCCGCGCCAATAGGTCATCCAGTCGGTCATGCTCTTGTCTTCGGCAAAGTCGGCGGTGTGGTCCTGCGCGTAGTAGCCGATCTTGGCTTTGTCGGTCCACTTGATAGTGCCGGTGTCGGGCTGCAGATCGCCCGCCAGGCAGCGCAGCAGCGTGGTCTTGCCGATACCGTTCGGGCCGATGATGGCGACTTTTTCGCCCGCATCGATGCGGAAGTTCACGTTGGAGAACAGCACCTTGTCGTAGCCCTTCGCCATGTGCTGCACTTCAACCGCGGTGCGGTGCAGTTTTTCGCGCTCGTCGTATTCGAAACGGACGAACGGGTACTGGCGGCTGGACGGCTTGATGTCCTCAATCTTGATCTTGTCGATCTGGCGCGCGCGCGAGGTGGCCTGCTTGGCCTTGGACGCATTCGCCGAGAAGCGCGCGACGAAGGCTTTCAGCTCGGCGACCTTTTCCTTGGCCTTGGCATTGTCCGACGATTGCTGCTCGCGCGCCTGGGTGGCGGCCAGCATGTACTCGTCGTAAGTGCCCGGGTAAGTGGTGATCTTGCCGTAGTCCAGATCCGACATGTGGGTGCACACGCTGTTCAGGAAATGGCGGTCGTGCGAGATGATGACCATCGTGCAGGTGCGCGCGTTGAGGATGTTTTCCAGCCAGCGTATCGTGTTGATGTCGAGGTTGTTGGTCGGTTCGTCGAGCAGCAAAATATCAGGATTGGAGAACAAGGCCTGCGCCAGCAGCACGCGCAGCTTGAAACCGGGCGCGACCGCGCTCATCGGGCCATGGTGCAATTCGATCGCGATGCCCAGACCGAGCAGCAGTTCACCGGCGCGCGGCTCGGCGGTGTAGCCGTCGAATTCGGCGAACTCGGCTTCAAGGTCGGCGGCGCGCATGTAGTCCTCTTCGCTGGCATCCGGGTTGGCATAGATCGCGTCGCGCTCCGATATCGCCGCCCACATCTCGGCATGTCCCATCATCACGACATCCAGCACGCGCATGTCCTCAAAGGCGAACTGGTCCTGGCGCAGTTTGCCGAGACGCTCGTTCTTGTCGATCATCACCGTGCCGCCAGTCGGCTCCAGGTCGCCGCCGAGAATTTTCATGAAGGTGGATTTGCCGCAACCGTTCGCGCCGATCAGGCCGTAACGATTGCTGTCGCCGAACTTGACGGAGACGTTTTCAAACAGGGGCTTGGCCCCGAACTGCATGGTGATGTTGGCGGTGGAAAGCATGTAAAAATCGACTTCGGAAAATTTTGGAGCGCGATTTTAACACCGTGCGGCATTATTGCCCGGCATATTGACACCCACAGCCGGAACAGGGAAACTGCCGGACGATTTGGGATGGCTGATACGGGCTTGGGATTTCTCGCCATGCTAAAATTTTCAGCCAGGCAGGTGGCCGCCCCGTGCCCGCGCGACTGAAAAACGGTGGGCAATCCTTCGGCTGTGCTCAGGACAGGCTTGCCACCCTACGCAACTACGATTTTTCAAGTCCGACAGGCTGCCGGGGGAGGCATCATGAACCTGAAACAAAAAATCGCTTTATGGCTGGGAGCGGCCAATCTCGCCGTGATATGGCTGTTTCCGCCGTTCGATTCGTTTTCGTTCACCGATACCAAAGCGCTCATCTTTGCAGGCTTTCACTTCAGATTTGCGCGCGGCTTCAACGAGGTGATCAACGGCGACGTGCTGTTTCTGGAAATCGTGGTGTTGCTGGTGAATGTCGGGATCGCCTGGCTGCTGTTGCACGATGTCAAAAATATCATCAGCACGAAGGGACGCTTCAATTACCAGAACGCGATACTGCTGGTGGTGGCGGCTAACCTGACAGTGATTTTGCTGTTCCCGCCATTCCAGTTTTTTTATGCGGTCACCAGCGCGCTGTTGCCTTCTTTCCAGGGGTTCTACTTCATTTTCATGGCGGGGCCCATGCTTACCATCGTTACGCCGATACTGTATATGGAAGTGATATTCGTGTTGTTCAACGGCGCCGCGCTGTGGCTATTATTTAACCGGGTCAAGGAGCGGGAGCTTTCTCCGCAAGAAACCATGGAACTGATGCGCAAGCTGGGCGGCAAGCAGCACAAATGAAATTCAAAGTTACAAAAGTTGCACTTCAGAGTTGAATCCGCCGTTCTCAAGTTAAAGAGCTCCGGGAAGTTATCGAAGCATATCCATGCGGATTCACTGTCTGGGTAAGACGGGGGGGAAATCGCTGCAAGGCTGGTTGTTGTCCAACCCGGCGATTGCTGTTTCGGTGCTGCTCTTGCCCTGCGCAGCGCATTGTTATTGAAAGAAGGGGGGTGTAGAATCATCATGCTGCGATGCGACGTGGCATTGAATTTATTTTTCACTTTAGCACTTTAATTTGTAACGCAGCTTTTAATTATAACGGAGGGATCATGAGGTTTATTATAGTAAGCATGGCAGCAGGTTTGATGTTTGCAGGCAGCGCAATGGCAACCGATATGCCGGACTTGGCCAAGAAGAACGGCTGCTCCGCTTGTCACACGATTGACAAGAAGCTGGTTGGTCCGGCATGGATGGACGTTTCAAAAAAATACAAAGGCGTTGCGGGAGCTGAAGCCAAGCTGATCACTAAAGTATCCAAGGGCGGTGGCGGCGTGTGGGGTGCTGCACCTATGCCTGCTATGGATCCATCCGGCAAGAAACGGGATGCCATGAAAGAGTTGGTTAAATTTATTTTGGCCCTGTCCAAGTAGTCGAAAAGCGAGTTTTGCAAAAGCCGGCGCGAGCCGGCTTTTTTGCGCCCCGAATTTTGCGGGCACGGGATTCGCAGATGCCGCGAAATCTATTTTCTATACGGAATAGCAGCCCCGGCCACCAAATCGTAGCCGCGCTGAAAGCGGGCGGCTTCCCAAGCTTGCCGGTCCAAGTGGTAACCGGCAAGCAGACTTTAAAATGCATAAAAAGTCGCGGATTTATCCGGAGGCGGCGGCTATCGGCTAGAATGCGCCGAGCCAATTACTTGCAGGACATTATGGTCCCCCATCTCACCACCGCATTGACCGGCCCGTTACATGATCTGGAGCGCCGCTTTCTGTCGGCCATGCCGACCATCGAGCATTGGTTGCGGACGCAGTGGCTGGAGCACGCCGTGCCGTTCTATGCCTCGGTGGATTTGCGCAACAGCGGCTTCAAGCTGGCGCCGGTTGACACCAATCTGTTTCCCGGCGGCTTCAATAATCTCAACCCCGATTTTCTGCCGCTGTGCGTGCTGGCGATGCAGAGCGCGGTGGAAAAGATCTGCCCCGAGGCGCGCGGGGTGTTGCTGATACCGGAGAATCACACGCGCAATCAGTTCTATCTGCAAAATGTGGCGCAGATCGTATTGATCCTCAAGCAAGCCGGGATGCGGGTACGCATCGGCAGCCTGTTGCCGGAGATAACCGCGGCGACGCAGATTCAATTGCCCAACGGCGGCGCGTTGACGCTGGAACCGCTGGTAAGGCGTGCCAACCGGCTCGGTTTGGATGATCCCGGAGCGGGGTCGGGGACGGGCTTCGATCCGTGCGTAATTTTGCTTAACAACGATTTGTCGGCAGGCGTGCCGGACATTCTGAAAGATCTTGAGCAGGCGGTTTTCCCGCCGCTTTCTGTTGGCTGGTATGCGCGGCGCAAGTCGCAGCATTTTGCCGCTTATGATCGTGTTGCGGGCGAATTCGCCGAGTTGCTCGGCATCGACCCGTGGCTGATCAACCCGTATTTTGCCACTTGCGACCGGGTCGATTTTCGGGAGCGCGTCGGGGAAGAATGTCTCGCCGCGCAGGTGGATGCTGTGCTGCAAAAGATACGGGTCAAGTATGCCGAGTACGGCGTGAAACATGATCCTTTCGTCATCGTCAAAGCCGATGCGGGGACGTACGGCATGGGCATCATGACGGTGAAGGATGCCAGCGAAATCACCGGCCTGAACCGCAAGCAGCGCAACAAGATGGCGGTGGTGAAGGAGGGTTTGGCAGTCTCGGATGTGCTGATACAGGAAGGCGTGTACACCTTCGAGCAAATCAACGAGGCGGTGGCCGAACCGGTGATATACATGATCGACCACTACGTGGTCGGCGGATTCTACCGCGTGCATACCACCCGTGGCGTGGACGAAAACCTCAACGCGCCGGGGATGCATTTTATGCCGCTTGCGTTCGAGACCCATTGCACGTTGCCCAATCCGGATTGCGGGCCGGACGACACGCCCAACCGGTTTTACGCTTACGGCGTAGTGGCGCGGCTGGCCTTGCTGGCGGCGTCGCTGGAAACAGAGGACAGAGAACAGAGGGCAGAGGACATCAGATGACAGAGGACAGAGGACAGAAGACAGAGGTTTTGTTGCGGCTGCGCCGCGCCATTAATTATTGTACCGCGCAGCGGACAAAAATCTGTCTTCTGTTTTCTGTCCTCTGTCTTCTGTCATGCGGCAAGGAGCCGCTTTATCAGGAGCAGGGCTATGTGTTCGGCACGCTGGTGGAGGTCAGCATCTACGGCGAGGACGAGGCACGTGCAAGGCAGGCAACGAGCGAGGTGATGCATGAATTCCAGCGGCTGCACGACACGCTGCACGCCTGGCAGCCCAGCGAGCTGAGCAAGATGAATGCGGCGTTCGCAAAGGGTGAAAGCGACGCCATTTCGGCGGAACTTGTCGCGATACTGCAGGATGCCACCCGGCTTTCGCTGCAATCGAATGGCTTGTTCAACCCGGCTATCGGGGGATTGGTGCAGTTGTGGGGTTTCCACGCCGATGAATTCAAACCCGTGCAGCCGGACGAAAAGAAAGTCGAGCAATGGGTCGCGGCCAATCCCCAGATGAGCGACATCACGATCGTGCGCGGCAGGGCGCAGAGCAGGAATAAATCCGTGCAGGTGGATCTGGGCGGCTACGCCAAAGGCTACGCACTGGACCGCGCCGCCGAGTTGTTGCACAAGCGGGGCATCCAAAATGCGCTGATCAACATCGGCGGCAATGTCCTGGCGCTTGGCCGGCACGGCAATCGTCCGTGGCGCGTCGGTATCCAGCATCCGCGCAAGTCCGGGGCGCTGGCGACCCTGGACCTGCACGACGGCGAGGCCATCGGCACGTCCGGTGATTACCAGCGCTACTTCATGATCGGCAATGTGCGCTACTGTCATCTGATCAACCCGCGCAGCGGTTATCCGATGCAGGGCGTGCAGGCGGTTACCATACTGACCCATGGCCCGCATGCCGGGACGTTGTCCGATGCGGATTCCAAGCCGTTGTTTCTCTCGGGAGAGCGGGGCTGGCGCGCTGCCGCCACGCAGATGGGTCTGTCCGAGGCGATGCTGGTGGACGGGCAGGGCAAAATCCATGTCACAGCGGAACTGCAGAAGCGGCTAGAATTTACCGACAAGAACATTCATCCGGAGGTCGAACCGTGAATAATCCCGAGCCCATGCAGAATTCTGAACAAAATATCGTGGAACAAAAAGTGCGGCGCCCGGTGGGGATTAATGCGTTGCGCAGGATTGGCGCGATCGTCGCCGGGGAACAGCAAGCGGATACCGATAAAGCCAGCGTGTTGCGCCGGTTCGCCCGTTATGGCTGGATTATTTTGCCGGGCGCTGCATTGCCGGCGGCGTAGCTGACAGGAACGATTTAATTGGCGGGAGTAATTTAATTGGCCGGAATTTTATTGGTGACGCACAACGGGCTGGGCGACAGCTTTGTGGATTGCGTCAAACATGTGCTGGGCGAAGTGCCGCCCAATCTTAAAGTGTTGTCGGTATTGGCCGGCGACGATCTGCAACTGAAATTGGCCGAGGGACAGGCACTCATCAAACAGCTCGATACCGGCGGTGGCGTGCTGATTCTGGCGGATGTGTTCGGCGCCACGCCCAGCAATATCGGGCGGCAATTGTGTCATGCCGAACACGTGCTGGGCGTGGCGGGGTTGAATCTTCCGATGCTGCTGCGCGTGGTGTGCAGCTCCGGCAAGACCATGCCGGAGCTGGCGAAGATCGCCGTCGAAGGCGGACGTGAATGTATCGTTCGGATGGAAAGTTAGGATGCGGCAACAGGACGTGCTCATTATCAACAAACTTGGTCTGCATGCGCGCGCCTCGGCCAGGCTTACACAGCTTGCTTCCAGCTTCAAATGCGAAGTGATACTGTCGCGCAACAATCGCCGCGTGAACGCCAAAAGCATCATGGGCGTGATGATGCTGGCCGCCGCCAAGGGCGCAACGATAGCTATCGAGACCAATGGCGAAGATGAAGCCGAGGCGATGCGGGCGTTGGTGGAACTGATAAACGATTACTTCGGAGAGGGCGAATGAGTTTTAGTCTGCACGGCATCGCAGTCTCCAGCGGCATCGCCATCGGCCACGCGCATCTGATTTCGCACACCTCGCTGGAGGTGGCGCACTACATGTTGCCCAAACAATTCATCGACGAGGAAATCGCCCGCTTCGATGCCGCGTTGCTGGCGACGCGCGAGGAATTCTCCAGCCTGCGCAGCAACCGCCCGACCCATGCCGCCGCCGAGTTCGATGCCTTCCTCGAATTGCACCAGATGATTCTGGACGATCCGCTGTTGAGCGTCGCGCCGCGCGAGATGATCGCCAATGAATTTTGCAATGCCGAATGGGCGCTTAAAACGCAGACCGAAACCCTGGTTGCGCAGTTCGACGAGTTTGAAGATGCCTATTTGCGCGAGCGGCAGACCGATGTGACCCAGGTGGCCGAACGGTTGCTGAAGCAATTGCTCGGGCAACCCGGACATCAACCGCCGTCGGCGCGCCACGACATCGAGATGATACTGGTGGCGCATGACTTGAGCCCGGCAGACCTGATCCAGTTCAAACCGCACCAATATGCGGCATTCATTACCGATGTGGGCGGCGCGACTTCGCACACCGCGATCGTCGCGCGCAGCCTGAACACGCCGTGCGTTGTGGGTTTGCATCATGCGCGGGAACTGGTCCGTGAAGACGATCTGCTGATCCTGGATGGCGAGCAGGGCGTGCTGATCGTCAATCCCGGCAAACTGATACTTGCCGAATACAAGCTGCGCCAAAGCGCATGGGAGCTGGGGCGCAAGAAACTCAAGCGGCTGCGCACCGCGCGCGCCAACACTCTGGACGGCACTATCATCGAGTTGTATGCCAACATCGAGAAGCCGGAGGACATTGCCGAAGTGAAAGAAAATGGCGCGACCGGTATCGGTTTATTCCGCAGCGAGTTTCTGTTTCTCAACCGCGAAAATTTGCCGGATGAGGATGAGCAGTTCGAGGCGTATCGGGCGGCGGCGGCAGGCATGGAAGGCCAGCCCGTAACGATACGCACTTTCGATCTGGGCGGGGACAAGCAACTGAGCGGAACCAAGCGCGTCGCCAACAATCCTGCGCTGGGGCTGCGCGCGATCCGTTTTTGTCTGGCCGAACCGCAATTGTTCCGCACCCAGATGCGCGCGCTGCTGCGCGCCACGCATTACGGCAACGTCAAAATACTGATACCGATGCTGTCCGGTGTTTCCGAACTCAACCAGACTTTGCAGTTCATCGCCGCGACCAGGCAAAGCCTGGATGATGAGGACATCCCCTATGACCGGGAAGCGAAAATCGGCGGTATGATAGAAATCCCCGCAGCGGCTTTGGCGCTCAATGTGTTCGCCAAAAAGCTGGACTTCCTGTCCATCGGCACCAACGACTTGATCCAGTACACGCTGGCGATAGACCGCACCGACGAGGAAGTCGCGCATCTCTACGATCCGCTGCATCCCGCCGTGCTGCACTTGTTGTCGCACATCATAGGCACATGCAACAAACTCGGCGTACCGATTTCGGTGTGCGGCGAAATGGCCGGTGAATTGGCCTACACGCGCCTGTTGCTGGGCTTAGGCCTGCGCGAGTTCTCGATGTTCTCGGCGCAAGTACCGAGCATCAAACAGCGCGTGCTCACCACCAGCCTGCCGGAAATCGCCCTATTTACGCAGAAGATCCTGCGCGCCGATGACCCGATGAAGATACGCGAGTTGCTGGACAGGCTCAATGCCTAAAACTCGTACTCGACCTGCATCCTGAAAGTATGGCTGGGCGCGGCGTCGCTCGTGCCGAGCAGCCATGCAGCGTTGTACCTGATGGCTCGCCGGTTGCCGAGCCCGATTTTGCCGAAGACTGCGGGGCCGATGCGGTGGCTCCGGTCTATCTGCTTGTTCCAGTCGTTCCATTTCCCCATGTCGCCCAAACCTTGCACGCCGAATTCCAGGGTGGGTTGCCAGCGGTATTTGGCTTGCCACTGGTAACTTAAGTTGGTGCTATAGGGCACGCCGCTTTCATCCGTTTTTCCGAATGCGCGTTCAAACAGCAGGTTGCCGTTCAACTGGAGTTTGCCGAATTCGGTCTGGAACAACGGCCCGAGCTTGAATTCCCACGGTGCATTGCTGCTCAACGGGGCTTCCAGTTCGGTGATGAGGCCGACATCGACCGGGTATTTACCGGTATCGGTGAGCTGGAATTTGTTTTCCCATTCGGCCAGGTTGCCCACGGCGTTCCCTTCGCGCTCCTGTTTCAAATAGACCTCGGTGAACCAGTATTCCTTTGCGCCGTAACCGAAGCCGATGCTGGCGCCTTGCGAGCGATTCCCGGCCAGCGGCGAGGTTGCGCCGAACTTGAAGTCGATCTCCCGCTCGCCGTATTCGACAGCGGGGGTATAAACATAATCCGCGGCGCCGGCGAAAACATCCCGGGCGAAAACGGCTCCGCAGAGCAGAATACCTAATGAGAAATGTTGGGAAAGCAAAAAATATTTTTTCATATAAGGGTTACTTTCATATGGAGGTTTGACGCGGACGGGCGACCAATTTCATGCCGGTGAAGATGGAGACCAGCGCTGTGAGGTAGAAAACGATCTGCATTCCTGCAGGACGGGAGTCATAGCCGATCAGGCTGTGCAGCAACATGCCGGGCAGCCCGCTTTCCGGCAACACCGCCGAGGTGTCCCACAACGGCGCGGCGAGGCTGGGCAGCAAATCGGCCTGGATCAAAAAATGCGCGGCCTGCGAGGCCATGCCGGCCGCCAGCAGCAGCACCAATATGCCGGTCGCGGCGAAGAACCAGCGCATCGGCACACGCAGCAGACCGGCGTAAAGCATGTACCCGACCGCGATGCCTGCCAGCATGCCGACCAGGCCACCGAGCATCATCGAGGATTGCCCGCCGTCATTCGAGGCGGCGATGCCGTAGAGGAACAGTACGGTTTCCGATCCTTCCCTGAGTACCGCGATCCCGACGATGACCAACAGCACCGAACGTTCGCTGCTCCCGTCGGCGATGTTCCTTCCTGCAGATTTTGCGCTCGCCGCCAGCGCGGCGCCGTGCGACGACATCCAGATGTTGTGCCATGCCAGCATCAGCACCGCGATGCCGAGCACGATGGCGTTGAATATTTCCTGGCCTATGCCGCTGGCCAGCGATCCGATCGCGTCGGTAAACGCGGCAACCAGGCCGGAACCGGCCAGTCCGGCCAGCACTCCGGCAATCACCCAGCGTTTACTGTTGGGCACGCCGCGCGTCGCGGCAGCAAGTATCCCGATGATGAGGGAAGCTTCCAGTACTTCCCGAAAAACGATGATGGCAGTTCCGAACATGATGACCTCCGTGTATTTTATGGGCCTATTGGGCGATGATGGCGCCCTGGGCGGTAGCTTCGTGAAATTCTCCGGTGTACGTGTAGCGTCCGGGGCTAAGCGGACCGATATAAATCGTGGCGGAGCCGTGTCCGCTAATCACTTTTTCCCGGTTCAGCGGATGGCTGTCGAATTCCTCCGGGGATGCATCCTGGTTCTCGATCTGGAGCTTGATCTTCGTGCCGGATGGAACCGTGAGCTCGGCCGGCTGGAATTGATGGTCTTTGATTGTCAGCATGTAGTCGGCTGCGCAGGCGCTGAATGGGAGAAGTAGTGCGATAAGCAAAATGTGTTTCAAAGCGGTCTCCTTAATGATTTGTGCGAATGATAATCGTTCTTATTTGCAATTGCAACAACTTTCTGGCATGATGTTTCAAAATCATCGGGAGGTAACGATATGCACCAGCCTGAACACCTCAAGAGTGCCGGACTCAAATCCACCCTGCCACGGCTCAAGGTGCTGGATCTGTTTGAGAACGGCAAAGAACGCCATTTGAGCGCGGAAGACGTTTATAAGCAGTTGCTCGGCAGCGGAGAAGACGTGGGCCTGGCAACGGTGTACCGGGTGCTCACCCAGTTCGAGCAGGCCGGACTGCTGGTGAGGCGCCATTTCGAGGGCGGCAAGTCGGTGTTCGAACTGAACAAGGGCGATCATCACGACCACATCGTTTGTCTGCAATGCGGCCATGTCGAGGAATTCCATGATAAGGCCATCGAGGCGCGCCAGGAAAAAGTTGCCACCGGGCTCGGCTTCGCCATCCGCGACCACTCGCTTCAAATCTACGCGGATTGCACCAAAAAGAAATGTCCGCATAAACGCTGAAGGGCGCCTCTAAAGAGTTCCACCCGGAACTCATTGACAGCATTTCACAAAACGCGGAAACTGCGCATCATAACCAGCGACTTAACGAGTGTTGTTTGCTCGCCTAGTCAGATGGCCAGTAGTTCTATCAGTAGTTTCATCAGTGCCGATTTGACATCAGCTTGCGGGGCACTTAAAACATACCAGCTAAAGCGAGGCAACCCGTCCCGCGAGAGCTGAACGGGTTTTTGTTTTTGGAGCGAATATTTTGAGTGCATCAAATAGCATTGGTATCGTCAGCGCACAGCGCGCAATCTTCGACACCCCGCTGGTATTTCGCAGCGGTGCGGTGCTGCCGCGCTATGAGCTGGTGTATGAGACCTATGGCAAGCTGAATGCCGATAAATCCAACGCGATCCTGATTTGCCACGCGCTATCCGGCCATCACCATGTTGCCGGCTATTACGCTGACGCCCCCAGGAACGTGGGCTGGTGGGACACCATGATCGGCCCCGGCAAGCCGATCGATACCGACAAGTTCTTTGTCCTCGGGTTGAACAATCTTGGCGGTTGCAACGGTTCGACCGGCCCGTCCACGATCAATCCGGAAACGGGACATGCTTACGGGGCGAGCTTTCCGGTCATCACGGTGGAAGACTGGGTGGCGTCGCAGGCCCGCCTTGCCGATATGCTCGGCATCGGGCAATTCGCGGCGGTGATCGGCGGCAGTCTGGGCGGGATGCAGGCATTGCAATGGTCGCTGGCGCACCCGGACCGGGTGCGCCACGTTTTCGCGATCGCAGCGGCGCCGCGCCTCACCGCGCAGAATATCGCCTTTAACGACGTGGCGCGCAGCGCGATACTGACCGACCCGGATTTTCACGGCGGTAACTTTTACCAACACGGCGTGGTGCCGACGCGCGGCCTGAGACTGGCGCGCATGCTGGGGCATATCACTTATCTGTCCGATGATGCGATGGCTGACAAGTTCGGGCGCGAGTTGCGTTCAGGCCGATTCAATTACAGCTACGACATCGAGTTCGAAATCGAATCCTATCTGCGCTACCAGGGAGACAAATTTGCCGCTTACTTCGATGCCAACACCTATCTGCTGATGACCAAGGCGCTGGATTATTTCGATCCGGCGCACGATTTCGGCGGCGATCTGAACAGGGCGTTTGCTCGGGCCAGGGCGGATTTTCTGGTGGTGTCGTTCACTACCGACTGGCGTTTTTCACCGCAACGCTCGCGGGAAATCGTGCGGCCCCTGCTGCACAACCGGCGCAATGTCAGCTATGCGGAAATCACCTCTACGCACGGGCATGACTCTTTCCTGATGCAGGACGCATATTATTTTGACGTGATGCGCACTTACCTTGACAGGATTGCGAAGGAATTTGCAGCATGAGCCAGACAGGCGCCAAATTTATTCAGGAGCGGCCCGATTTCGCCGCGATCGCCGCGTGGATACCGTGGGGCGCAACCGTGCTCGACCTCGGTTGCGGCGACGGCAGCCTGCTGCGCTATCTCAAGGAAACCCGGGAGGTGCGGGGTTACGGCGTGGAGATCAGCGACATCGACATCGTGTCCTGCATCAGCAATGGCGTGAATGTAATCCAGAACGATCTGGAATCCGGGCTTGCAGATTTTGAAAGCGGTTCTTTCGATTACGTGATGCTGTCGCAGACGCTGCAAGCCACGCGCCACACCGAGCCGCTGATACAGGAAATGCTGCGCGTAGGACGCGAGGGCATCGTCAGCTTTCCCAATTTTGGTTACTGGAAGAATCGCCTTAACGTGCTGCGCGGCAATATGCCTGTTTCCAGCGAGCTGCCCTACCAGTGGTACAACACGCCGAACGTACACCTGTGCACGCTGCATGACTTCGAAACGTTTTGCCAAGATCACCGCGTCGCCGTCCTCGAGCGCCGCGTGATGACCGGCGAGAACGAAGTGAAAGTGTTGCCGAATCTGCTCGGCAGCACCGCGGTGTATCGGTTCCAGCGTGGGATATAGACAAGAGCGGCTCGCGCCAAGCCGCAAAGACGCCAAGAAAAGCAAAAAGAAAATGGGTTTAAACTTTGCGTCTTTGCGGCTTGGCGCGAGATCGTTTTTCAGCCCCTTTGTGTGTGAAGAAAATGACAGAAAACCAAATCGGAACCATCGTCGTAGATACGGCAATTATGCTGCACCGAGCTCTCGGCCCTGGGTTGCTGGAGTCTGTTTACGAACTTACTCTCGCCCACGAGTTACAAAAACGCGGATTGGCAGTTGACCGCCAAATTCCCATTCCCATCGTTTATGACAGTCTTCGTTTCGATGAAGGTTTTCGCGCCGACCTTATCATCAACCACAGCGTAATACTTGAACTAAAGTCCGTTATTGCCATTACTCCGGCACATCGCAAACAAATTCAAACCTATCTGCGCCTGAGCGGAAAGAAACTCGGCTTTCTTCTAAATTTTGGCGAAGCCATGATGAAAGACGGCATAGTGCGTGTAGTGAACGGGTTGGAAGAATAGATGAGCACATCAAAGTCGGCTCGGGCAAAGCCGCAAAGCCGCAAAGTTAAAACTTTTTCTGTTTTGCTTCTCTTTGCGTCTTTGCGTCTTGGCGCGAGATTGTTTTAAGCCCATTATCAGAAATGGCCGGACTTTTAATTGAATAGATTCATTTGGTTATCGTTATCTTGCATGTCAACTGGCGTTTCTGAATTTTTAACTAACTGATCGAGCGGTGTTTTCTCGAAAAGTGTCAAGCTCAA
>Ga0315268_10004697_pt1 | contig 14780 bp, 13 predicted proteins | sample C1_top_MG_FD_204535 | JGI IMG/M metagenome (GOLD analysis project Ga0315268, IMG submission 204535) | Sediment microbial communities from Yellowstone Lake, YNP, Wyoming, USA - C1_top | ecosystem: Environmental > Aquatic > Freshwater > Lake > Sediment | place: USA: Wyoming | collected 2017-08-01
TTCCCGGTGGAGCGGGCGTACCCTTGCGCCGCGAAGCAGGCGTTCTCCTCGTGGCGGACGAGGTAGTGCTTGACCTTGGCGTCGTAGAGCACGTCGTAAAAGGGGAGGGTCACGCCGCCGGGATATCCGAAGAGGCAATCGACGCCTTCCCGGAGGAGGCACTCCACCAGGATGTTCGCGCCGGTCATCAGGTTCGACATGTCGGGTCCCTTTCCGGGGGGATTCGGCAAACGCCGGTTTGTCCTGATTGGACGCACGGTTTTGCCTTTCGGTTCCGTCCGGCGGAGCGTATTTCCATGTCCGCCGCGTGTTGACAGCGCGGACCGGGTCATGTATAAGTTTCCTTTGCTTGATGGGGTGGTAGTTAAGCTGGTTATAACGCCGGCCTGTCACGCCGGAGGCCGCGGGTTCAAGTCCCGTCCACCCCGCCATGAACATTCGGAGCCCCTCCGGGAGTCGATTCGGGGGGGCTCTCTGCTTTTCTCCGTGTCGTGCCATCTCCTCGATCGCGGGGAAATCGGAGCCGCCGTTGTCCTGGAAACTTCCATGCTGACCGTCACCGACCTCTCGAAATCTTACGGGAGGCAGACCCTGTTCGAGGGGGCCTCGTTCCAGGTGGCGCCCGGCGAGCGGGTGGGGGTGGTGGGACGCAACGGGTCGGGGAAGACCACCCTGTTCCGGATCCTGCTCGGGGAGGAGGCGGCCGATTCCGGCGCGGTGACCGTTCCCGCCGGGTACCGGATCGGGTATCTCGCGCAGCATCTCCGGTTCGACCACCCGACGGTGCTCGCGGAGGCGGCCTCCGCGCTCCCCCCGCGGGACGACGGGACGGACGAGACGTACCGGGCCAAGGCGGTCCTCGCCGGACTCGGATTTTCCGAGGACGACTTCCCCATGGACCCGGCCGCCCTGTCCGGCGGCTACCAGGTTCGCCTCAATCTCGCCCGCACCCTCCTTTCCGGCCCCGATCTCCTCCTGCTCGACGAGCCGACCAACTACCTGGACGTCGTCTCCATCCGGTGGCTGCGCCGCTTCCTGTGCGGCTGGAGGGGAGCGCTCCTGATGATCACCCATGACCGGGGTTTCATGGACGGGGTCACGACCCACACGATGGCGATCCACCGTGGCCGGATGCGGAAGATGTCCGGCGGCACGGAGAAGTTCTACGGGCAGATCCTCCAGGAGGAGGAGATCCACGAGCAGACCCGGAGAAACGACGAGAAGAAGCGGCAGGAGGCGGAGGCGTTCATCGCGCGGTTCCGGGCGCAGGCCACCAAGGCGCGCGCCGTGCAGTCGCGCATCAAGGCGCTGGCCCGCCACGAGCGCCTTACGAAGCTCGCCGACGTGCGGAACCTCGATTTCCGTTTCACGGAGGCGTCCTTCACCGGGAAGTGGATGATGGAGGTCCGGGACCTTTCCTTCGGATTCGACGCCCGGCATCCCCTCATCGAGAGGTTGTCGTTTCATGTGGCGAAGGGGGACCGGATCGCGGTCGTGGGGCCGAACGGGCGGGGCAAGACGACCCTGCTCCGGCTGCTCGCCGGCGAGCTCGCCCCCGTGACCGGCCTGGTGAAGCCGACCGTGAACCTCAAGGTCGGCTACTTCGGGCAGACGAACGTGGACCGCCTGTGCCCGGAATATTCGGTCGAGGAGGAGGTGCGGCAGGCGAACCCCGCCCTCACGCGGACCCAGGTACGCACCCTTTGCGGCGCGGTGATGTTCGGGGGAGCGTCGGCGGAGAAGAGGATCTCGGTGCTGTCGGGCGGAGAATGCAGCCGCGTGCTGCTCGGGAAGATCCTCGCCACCCCGGTGAACCTCCTGCTGCTCGACGAACCGACGAACCACCTCGACCAGGAGTCGGTGGACGCCTTCGTCGAGGCGGTCAACGCGTTCGAGGGGGCGGTGATCCTCGTCACGCACATCGAGCGGGTCCTCTCCGCCCTGGCGACGAAGCTGGTCGTCTTCGACGGCGGGGCGGTCAAGGTGTTCGACGGCGGCTACGGCGATTTCCTCGACCGCGTCGGCTGGCAGGCGGAGGGACGGGAGGGGGTCCCGACACCGGCGCCCCGGCAGCGGCCCGCGAAGGGGCGCGAGGCGCGGCGGCAGCGCGCGGAGATCGTCTCCCGCCGGTCGAAGGAGATCGGCGCCTTGCGGAACGCCGTCGAGGCGATCGAGGCGGAGATCGTGCTGCTGGAGTCCCGGCTTCCCGTGGACGAGGAGGCGTTGATCGCGGCGTCCCGGAAGAACGACGGGGTTGCGATCCGGACCCTTTCGTCCGCCACCGCGGCGGCCCGCGCGCGGGTTGAAGGGCTCTTCCGGGAGATGGTCGCCCTCGGCGAACGGCTGAGGGAGGCGGAGAAGGCCTACGCCGAGGAGCTGGGGGAAGAAGGCGGGTGACATGGTAAGATACCTTCCAATCGATGCTTGCGGAGCGCACGTGAAACCTGACATCGATCAGATCGAAGCAGTCGACGACGAAATCGCCGCGTCGCTGCGTCGGATGGGGCCTGCAAAGCGTCTTGCCCTGGTGTTCCAGGCGGAACGGTTCGCACGGGATCTGATGCGCGCCGGGGCACGGAACCGGCACCCGGAGTGGAACGAGGCGGACATCGAAAAAGAAGTCGCCCGCCTGTGGGCCGATGGATCAGTCTGAACTTCTCAGGAAAGTAGTCGAGGCGCTCGATGCGGCCGGGGCGGAGTATCTGCTCGTCGGTTCCGTGGCTTCTTCCGTCTACGGGGAGCCACGCCTCACCATGGACATCGACATCGTCGCCGACCTGTCGGAGAGTCGTCTGCCGCGCTTCTTGACGTTTTTCCCGCCGGAAGAGTTCTATATATCCAGGGAAGCGGTCGTCGCCGCGATCCGGGAGATGCGCCAGTTCAACATCGTTCACCCGGCATCCGGCCTGAAGGTCGACATGATCGTGAGGAAACCGGACGAGTTCGACCGGAGCCGGTTTTCACGTAAACGGCACATCGGCGTTTTCCCGGATCGCTCGGCCGTGTTCGCATCCCCCGAGGATGTCATTATCAAGAAGATGGAATATTGCCGGGACGGAGGTTCTGAAAAGCACCTGCGGGACATCACCGGCATCCTGAAGGTATCAGACACCGACCTGGATCTTGGATATGTCGATCGGTGGGCAAAGGCGAAAGGGTTGACCGAAATCTGGAAGGCGGTCCTTGCGAGAACGAAAGAATGATTGTCCGGACTTCACACTTTCCTTGATACATTCTTCACGTTTTCATGGGAACGCGGGGAACCGCGGGACGAAAACAGGGAGGGAGGGAAGAGAATGCCGTCGTTCGACGTTGTATCGGTCGTGGACATGCAGGAAGTGGACAACGCGGTCAACCAGGCGGTCAAAGAGATCGGCCAGCGGTACGACTTCAAGGGGTCGAAGACCGAAGTCACGCACGACAAGGACGGCATCAAGGTGCTGACCGACGACGACTACCGGCTGAAGGCGGTCGTCGACGTCCTCCAGTCGAAGTTCGTGAAGCGCGGGGTCTCCCTCAAGGCCCTCCAGTACGGGAAGGTGGAGCCCGCCTCCGGCGGTCGCGTCCGCCAGGTGATCGCCATCCAGCAGGGGATCTCCAAGGAGAAGGGGAGGGAGATCGTCGCCCTCGTCAAGCAGACGAAGCTGAAGGTCCAGTCCCAGATCCAGGACGAGCAGGTCCGGGTGACCGGGAAGAACATCGACGACCTCCAGGAGGTCATCCGCCTGCTGAAGGGGAAGGACCTCGGCGTGGAGATGCAGTTCGTCAATCTGCGCTCCTGAGGGTTTCCTGGATTCTCGTTGACAAGGCGGTACGCCGGGAGAAAACTGTACACGCTATACAACGGCTGCCGCGCATTGCCCTTTCATCGCTTCCACTTCGACCGGAAGGAGGTGGGTGCCCATGCGAAGAGTCGTATACGACTCCTTGAAGTGCACCGCCTGCAAGACGTGCGAACTCCAGTGTTCCGTCGCCCACTCCCGTTCCAAAGACCTGCTCGCCGCCATCTTCGAATCGCCGCCGCCCCTCCCCCGCCTGTCCGTCGCTTGGACCCCGGCCGTGAACGTTCCGGTCAAATGTGCGCACTGCGAAACGGCGCCGTGCCTCCTCGGGTGCCCCATGGGCGCCATTCGCAGGGACCGGGGAAGCGACGCCGTCCTGATCGACGAGGAACGATGCATCGGGTGCTTCTCCTGCGTCCTCCTCTGCCCGTACGGGGCGGTTCGCCTCTCGTTCGACCGGAAGCGCGCGTACAAGTGTGACGGCTGCGCGGACCGGATCTCCTCCGAAGGCCTGGAACCGGCATGTGCCTCCTCCTGTCCGACCGGGGCCCTCGCCTGGCGAGAGGTCGAGGAGGTGGCGCGGGAGAGGACGGCGCTGACCGCGGTGCGAGATGCCGCCGCCCTGGCGCGCGGCGGTGAACTGGCGGCCGGGGAGGGTTCCCCCCTCGGCACGATCCTCAAGATGAGGGAGGAGATGGCCCGTGGATAAGACGATCGATCGAACCGCATACGCGAATCCCGGCGACATCGAACTGACCCGCAAGGCGGCGGTAGACCACGTTGAACTCGTCGCGGACCGGCTGCGGAAGATGATGCCCGAGTGCGGTTTCGGCGAGCTCGGGACGTGCTGCGTGATGTGCTACCTGGGGCCGTGCCGGATCGACCCGTTCGGACAGGGGACTCGTGCCGGCATTTGCGGGGCGACCCCCGACGTTATCGTGGCGCGGAACTTTCTCCGGTCGGCCACGGGAGGAGCCTCTTCCCACGCGGGCCACGCGCGGGAACTGGCGATCCTGCTGCTCGAGATCGCCGAGGGGAGGGCGCCCGGGTACAAGATCCGGGAGGAGGGGAAGCTCCTCTCCCTCGCGGAAAAGCTCGGGGTGCCCGTCGATGGGCGGCCGGTCAACGCGGTGGCGGCGGACGTCGCCCGGAAGGCGTTCGAGGACTTCGGCCGACAGGACGGGCAGCCGATGAACTGGATCCGCGCCCGGGCCTCCCGGATGGAGTACGAGAAGTGGGAAAAACTGGGGCTCCTCGTCTCCAACCCCCACAACGAGATCGAGACGGCGATGCATCGCACGTCGATGGGGAACGATGCGGACCCGCTGAACCTGTGGGTCGCCATCCTCCGGATGGGGATGGTCGACAACTTCGCGGGGCTGATGTTGGCCACCGACCTCTCCGACGTCATCTTCGGGATTCCCTCGCCCAAGGTGGTCACGGCGAACTATTCGGTCCTGAAGGAGGGGGAGGTGAACATCGCCTGCCACGGGCACAACCCGATCCTCGCCTCCAAGGTGGCGGAGTGGGCCGACCGGCTCGAGGGGGAGGCGAAGGCGGCCGGCGCCGGGCGGGTGAACGTGGTGGGGATCTGCTGCATCGGCAACGAGCTGGTGATGCGGTACGGTATCCCCTACGCCGGCCACGAGGCGCAGACGGAGCTCTTCCTCGTCACTGGAGCCATCGACGCGATGGTGGTCGACATGCAGTGCATCTTGCCGTCCCTGCCCGCGATCGCAAAATGCTACAAGACCCGGTTCATCACGACCGTCCCCTTCGTCCGGCACCCGGAGGCGATCCACGTCGACTTCCGGCCCGAGGTGGCGGACGAGCGGGCGCAGGAGATCGTCCGGCATGCCATCGCGGCGTACAAGGAACGGAGGGCGGCCGGGATCCGTCCCCGGATCCCCGACGTCTCGTCGAAGCTGTTGACGGGCATCTCCGTCGAGTCGCTGGTCTCCGTCCTCTCCACCGTCGACGCGAAGGACCCGTTGAAGCCGGTCATCGACGCGATCGCGGCCGGGGATATCATGGGAGCGGTGGGAATGGTCGGGTGCCCGAACCCGAAACTGCGGGACGGAGCGATGTCCGAGAAGATGGCCGAGGGGCTGCTCCGGAACAACGTCCTCATCGTGACCACGGGGTGCGTGAACCACATCCTCGCGCAGGGCGGGTTCCTGACGAGCGACGCCACCGAAAAGTACGCCGGGCCGCGGTTGAAGAAGGTGCTGACCGCGATCGGGCACGCGGCGGGGCTGGGGGCTCCCCTGCCGCCGGTCCTTCACATGGGGTCGTGCGTCGACAACTCGAGGATCTACGATCTGCTCGCCGCGCTGGCAGGGAAACTGGGCGTGGAGATCAGCCAGCTCCCGGTGGCCGGCTCCGCGCCGGAGTTCATCACCGAGAAGGCGATCTCCATCGGGAGCTTCTTCCTGGCCGCCGGGATCCTGGTTCACCTGGCGCCCGCGCCGAGGGTCTTCGGAAGCCCCTTCGCCGTCTCGCTCCTGACGGAGAAGCTCCCGGGGCTGAACGGAGGGAAGGTGCTCGTGGCCGCGACGCCCGATGCCGCGGTCTCGGGGATCCTCGCCCATCTCCGGGAGAAGCGGCAGGCGCTGGGCCTCCCCCAGGCCTGACCGGAACGGGAGAAATCGGATGGAACGGGTGCTGATCGTCGGGAACGGCTACGCCGGCGCGCGCGCGGCGGAGGTCCTCGGTGCCCTCCGGGGATTCGAGGTGCTGCACGTCTCCGACGAGGCGTATCCCGCCTATTGCCGACACCTCCTCCCCGGGCTCGCTTCGGGGGAGCGGGTCCCGGAGGACCTGTTCCTCCCCCCGGGGAACGGAAACGGCCGTGGCGCCGGTGCCCGATCCGGGATCGCGGTCTCCCGCCTCTTCCCGAAGGAGAGGAGGGCGCTCCTCTCGAACGGGGAGGAGGTTTCCTTCGACCAGGCCCTGATCGCGACGGGGGCCCGCGTCTTCGTCCCCGAAAAACTCCGGCACCTCTTCGGTCGATGCGGCAACGTGTTCGCCATGCGGCAGATGAGGGAGGCTCTGTCGCTGCGGAGGATCCTCGAACGGGGGAATCGGCGGGTCGCGATCATCGGGGCGGGGAGGATCGGCGTCCTCCTCGCGGAGGCGCTCAAACGCGCCGGGGCGTGCATATCCCTGGTCGACATCGCCCCCGAGATCCTTCCCACGATGCTCCACGGCGACGTGGCGGCGCGGTTGCGCCCCCACCTGGAGGCGGAGGGAGACTTGTCCGTGCTCGCGGGGAGCTTCGTTGCGAGCGCGGAGATGGGAGGGGAAACGGTCCGCGCCCTGCACCTTTCCGACGGAACCGAGGTGCCGTGCGACGCCGTGGTTCTGGCCACCGGCGTGGTCCCGAACACGGAGTTCCTCGAAGGGGAGGGACGCGACCTTGCCGACGGCATCCCCGTGGATGACCGGATGGAGACGTCGACGCCCGGGATCTACGCCGCCGGGGACGTGATCCGCTTCCGGACCGTGACGGGGAAAACGGCGCCGGGCCAGTTGATCCTGAACGCGCGCCTCCAGGCCGAAGTGGCCGCCCGGAACATCGCGGGGGAGCGGGTTACGTGCCCGCCCCTGTTCGTGGGCAACGTCGTGAAGATCGGTCCGGTGATCGGCGCCGTGGCCGGCGACGTCGACGGAGCGGGAGCCGAGGATTACCGTGTCGGGGACAGCTTCCTCCGCGTCACGCTGGAAGGGGGCGCGATGACGGGGTTCCAGTTCGTCGGCCTTCCCGAGGACCTTCGGGGGCTGGTCCCCGGGGTCCTCAAGCGCTTCGAGGCGACGTGGGTCCGGGAGGCCCTCGCCGCCTCCGGCGGTCCGGGATTTTCCCCATGGGTGCTCACAGGGGCGGGCGCGTGGGTCTGAAGGTCGCCGTTGCGGGAAAGGGGGGCGCCGGCAAGACGACCGTCTGCGCGCTCCTGGCCGGGGTCCTCTCCCGCGCGGGGCACCGGATCCTGCTGGTGGACCTGGACTCCGATCCGAACCTTTCCTCCGCCCTCGGGTTCCCTATCGACACGGCCCAGCCGCTCGTCCATCGCAAGGAGTTGATCGCGGAACGGACCGGGTCCACGGGGGAGTCCGGGGGGATGTTTCTCCTCAACCCCCGGGTGTCCGACATCGCGGAGAAGTTTGCCCTGAAGCGGACGGAGCACGTCTTCCTCCTTCCCGTCGGGACCATCGAGATGGCCGGGGAGGGATGTTTCTGTCCGCAGGCGGCGTTCGTCAAGGCGCTCGTTCGGCGGCTCATCCTCGACGAGAAAGAGTCCCTTCTCCTCGACCTCGAAGCGGGGCTCGAATCGTTCGGGCGCTCGGTCGTCGAGGGGCTCGATCTGCTCCTGATCGTGGTCGAGCCGGGGATGCGCTCCCTGGACACGGCGCGGAGGATCCTCGCGATGGCATCCTCCCTCGGGGTGCGCACGATCCGGGTCGTAGCGAACAAGGTCCGTCCGGAAAATCTCGAAACCCTCCGGGGCCGGATGCGCGAGAACGGCGTTCCCCTGGATCTCACGCTTCCCTATCGGGAGGAGTTTGCGCGCCGGGACCTCTCTGGAGACGGGATCTTCGACTACACGGATCCGACATTCGAGGCGGATGCCCTTCGGCTGCTCCAGGCCGTCTGACCCTCCCCTTCACGTTCCGGAAAACCGTCAGCGGCTTGGAAGGACTTTTCGCAAGGCCCGGGAGAGGTCGGCCTGCAGTTCGCCCCGGTCTTCGATTCCCACGGAGAGACGGACCAGGGAGGGGGTGAGCCCGACCTCGGCCTGCTCTTCGAGGGGAATGTCCGCGTGGGTCATCGTCGAAGGATGCGTGATGAGCGATTCGACCCCGCCGAGGCTCTCCGCAAGGAGGATGGTTTTCAACGCGCTCAGGAAGGCCGGGACCGCGTTCCCCCGCTTCAGGTCGAACGAGATGATCGAGCCGGCCCCCGAGGCCTGGGAGAAATGCAGCTCCCTCCGGGGGTGGTCCGGCAGGCCCGGGTAATAGATTTTCCCGACGGCGGGGTGTCCCGACAGGAACCTTGCCAGGGCTTCGGCGTTCTCCTGGGCGCGCGTCATCCGGACGGCCAGGGTCTTGATCCCCCGCAGGAGGAGCCAGCAGTCGAACGGTGAGGGGATCGCCCCGATCGCCTTCTGGGCGAAGGCCATTTTTTCCCCGACCGCCGCGTCCGTCGTGACGACCGCCCCGCCGATCAGGTCGTTGTGCCCTCCCAGGAACTTGGTGGCACTGTGGACGACCACGTCGATTCCCAGGCCGAGCGGCCGCTGGAGCAGGGGGGACATGAAGGTGTTGTCCACGACGGTGAGGACCCCTTTCTCACGGCCGATCCGCGCGGCCCCTTTCAGGTCGGCGATCTTCATCAGGGGGTTCGTCGGCGTCTCGATAAACAGCGCCTTCGTCTTCCCGCGGATCTTTTTCCTCACGGCGGCCGGATTTCCCATGTCCACGTAATCGAAGGAGAGCCCGTAGGGGCGCAGGAGTTTCTCGAACAGGCGATATGTCCCACCGTAGAGATCGTCCGAACAGAGGATGTGGTCTCCCGTCCGGAAGAGGGTCATCAGGGCGGAGATCGCCGCCATCCCGGAGGAAAAGGCGACGGCGCGGGATCCCCCTTCGAGATCGGCGAGGGCTTTCTCCGCCGCCTGGCGCGTCGGGTTCTCTCCCCGCGAGTAGTCGAATCCACGATGCTTCCCGAAGCGCTCGTACCGGTAGATCGCGGACATGTAGATCGGGACGCTGACGGCGCCGAACGCCTTGTCCGCCCCCACCCCCGCCTGCGCCGCGATCGTTTCGACCTTGCGGTTCTTTTTCAAGGGGACCCCCGCCCCATTTTAGCCTGAACGACCGTCATGGGGCACACGTTTCCGGTGATGTCGAGCTGCCGAGTCGCCATCGCATGCAGATGCGGGCGATCGCTTCTCGACCAACCTCGCCACGTTCGTCACGCGGTGCCCTTCGGTATTCAAAGAGGAGATCACGTTCTTCAGCGCCTCTTCTTTCCGGCGGACGGTGAGCGTCCCGAGCGGGGGGACCGGCTGCAACCCCATCTTGACCTTCACGAACGATTCCAGCGCCGGAAGCCCGGTCCTCTGCAGCGTGTCCCCGAACCGCTCCCTCGGCTTTCCATGCTCGCGGAAGAAGTCGAGGACGGCTACGATCGTCGCCATCGCCTCTTCCTTCGTCCGCAAGACCCCGAGGATCCTCCTCCCGAGGGAGGGTCTCCTGCCGAACTTGCCGCCGGCGAAGATCCGGTACCCGCGGCCCTTTTCCCGCATGCTCCCGGCGGGGCAGGAGGTGATGCAGTCGCCGCACCCGATGCACAGCGTCGGGTCGACGATCAACGCACCGCCGTCCCCCGACGTCGAGATCGCCTTCGCTGGGCAGACGGCCTGGCAGACCCCGCAGAAGGTGCACGCCGGCGCTTCCCAGCGCGGCTCGATCCACCCCTTGATCCCAACGTCGTTCTCCTCGGCTTTCATGCAGTTGTTGACGCACCCGGAGATGCCGACCTTGAACTTGTGCGGCGCCGGCTTGCCGTAGAGCTCCCGGTCGACCGCCTCGGCCAGCTCCGGCGAATCTATTACCCCGCTCGGGCAGACGCGGCACCCCTGGCACGCGGTCACCGTGCGGACCGTGGGGCCGGCGACTCCCACCCCGACGCCCGAGGGGGCCAGGAACTCCTTCATCGCGGCGAGGGCATCCTGCGGTACGTGAGGGATCTCCACCCCCTGACGGCCGGTCAGGTGGATCTCTCCTCGCCCGAACCGGTCCGCCGCGTCCTGGATCGCCCGGAACTGCGGCGTGGCGAGGCGTCCCCCCACCACGTGAAGGCGGACTGCGAAGAGCCCGACCTCCGCCTGGCGCATCATCCCGCCTTTTTTCAACTCCTTGTCGTCGGCTTCACTCATCCGGAGGGCCCTGAAATCACTGCGAGATGCGCGCTCCTCCACGGCCCGGGAAAACTCCTTCGCCACCACCGTGGCCCGTGCCCCGACCCCCACCACGAGGACGCTCGCGCCAAGAACGTCGTGGAAGACCGGCAGGTGTCGCCGCATTTTGCTCATGGCAACCTCACAGGAAATATTCCGGCGAGAGGTGCGGGGTGGTCACGCGACCCTCTTTCCTGTCGTCGACTGGAAGAATTGCAGCAGGCTCATCGCAGGGCGGCCTACCTTGCCTGTGTCTTCTTCCATGTGTTCTCGATCACGTTCTGCCGGGCGCTCATTCATCCCCCGCGGTCGTCCACCGTGACTGGGGCCGGAGTGGGCTGACCGATTGAATATATACCCGATAGGAAAGATAGGATATTGATTTTCCGGCAGGTGTCAAGAGAAATATATCCGCGGCGGGAAGGGTTGGACCGAAGGCCAGGGAGGGGGAATACTCTCCAGTCGGCTGAAGAATATCCTTCGGTTTTCCCTTGCAGATCCCGTGGCTCATTTCTATGTCGTTTTCATAACTATTCGATAATGATTAATAAAAATCCGTTATTCCCACATTGGCACAAGTCGTGCTGTTCATCCGCGTCAAACGATTAAGAAGAACAGAAAGTGAAGGATGGGAAAAGAGGAAACGGGGATGGAAGAATCAACGGGATTGCATGAGTCGACGGAAACGGCCGCAACGGGGAATCCGCACACCGTGGAGGGACGCCGTGGCCCGACCTGGCGCGGATGGGTGCTCTCCATTCTCGTGGCGGTCATCCTGTCCGTGACGGCGACGCTGCTTCTCGGCGGTTCCGGCGCGTTCCGGTCGGATCGCGCGGTGGCGGCGGGATCGGACGGGAGCGGATGCGGGAGCGGATGCAGTTGCTGCCCGCCGGCGGATGCGGGGAAGTGAAAGGCGAACGGAATCCTTAGCGCGAATCCTTATCAAACACTTAATTTTATTAAGTGTTTATTCACCGCTGTCAGATAATCGGGGTGAAGCGAAAAAGTCCGTGCGGATTTGTGGAAAGGATGATCACGGGATGGAGAGACGAGCGATGCGGTTCGGCAAAGGAAACATGACACCGGGAAGATTCCTCTTCCTCGTCCTGGCCTCCGTATTCTCTTTGAAAGCGGTCGCGGCGGAGGTTCCCCTCCCCGTATCGCGGTATGTCGACGCCGCTATCGCCGACAATCCGTCTCTCGATGCCATGCGGGAACGGATCCGGATGAAGGAGAGCGCCGCGATCAAGGCCGGGGCGCTCGACGACCCGAAGCTGCGCGTGGGGGTGAACAGCGTTCCGGTGCGCTCCCGGGATTTCCGGGAAGAGGATATGACCACCAAGGAGATCGGGATCTCCCAGATGTTCCCCTGGCCCGGCATGCGGAAGACAAGGACGGATATGGTGCTCCGGGAGAAGGAAGAGACGGAATTCGTCCTTGCAGAGATGCGCAGCATGCTACGGGCGGAGATCAAGATGACCTACGCGGAGCTGGCCTCGGTCCGTAAGCAGATCGAGGCCGTGCGCCGGTCCCAGGACGTCCTCAAGGACATCGTGGGCGTCACGCAGGAGATCTACACCGTCGGCAAGGGGAGCCAGCCCGACGTCCTGCGGGGGCAGGTGGAGTTCGGGCGGATGCGGGAGATGCGGATTGGCCTCGAAAACAGGGAACAGGTTCTCTCGGTGCGTCTCAACACGCTGGCCGCATTGCCTGGGGACCGGCCGGTTCCGCCGCTGGAGGATCTTCCGGAGATCTCGCTCCCCTACGGACCGGAGGATCTTGCGGGGATCTACGAAGCGGAACGTCCCGCACGAAAAGCCGCGCAGGCCCGGGTCCACAGGGGCGACTCCTCGGTACGGATGGCGAACCTCGCCGGCAAGCCCGAGTTCGAGGTCTCCTTCTCCTACATGCAGCGGGACGCCATGCCGGACGGGACGAAGCGACCCGACATGTTCTCCTCGATGGTGATGATGACCCTGCCGATCTGGCGGAAGGAAAAAATCGAGCCGGGGATCCGGGAGATGGAGGCCGAAAAGAGGATGGCCGGGCGGGAGCTCGCAAATCTGGACCTCGAGACCTCCAATTCGATTGGGCGATCGCTCGCGACGATGAAGAGCCGGCGCGAGGCGGCGGTTCTCTACCGCACCACGCTCATCCCGCAGGCGGAGCAGTCGTTCCAGGCGACCGCCGAATCGTATCGCGTGGGGAAGACGGACTTCCCGATGCTGATGGACGCGGTCATGGCGGTCCTCTCCTTCCGCCGGGAGTACGCGGCGATGGTGGGAGACCTGCACATGGAGAAGGCCCGCCTCGAGGCGGCGGTGGGCAGGGAACTGGATGGAGCAGCATCGAATCCCGGTGGGAACGCACCGCCGGAAACGAAGAATTCCAACGGAGAGGGACGATGAGCGACGAGAATAAGGAAGGGATACCGCAGGATACCGAAGAGAAGGCGGTGGCCGGACCGGAGAATGGCGCGCCGGGATCTGGAGGTGGGGGGAAGTCCAGGTTCTTCCTCGTTCTCTCCGCTATTCTGGGGCTCCTCCTTGCCGGGGTCGTCGCGTTCTACAATGTCCCGGCCTTCCACGTGTTGCTCCACCCGCACGCCGGAGGCGACAACACGGCGAAGACCGCCGACATGTACACCTGCGGCATGCACCCGTTCATCCTTTCCGACAAGCCGGGCAACTGCCCCATCTGCGGGATGACGTTGACGAAGATCGAGAGCTCGCCGGCTCCCGGTGCCGCGGCTGCCGTTTCGTCGGCGCCCGCCACGAAACCTTCGGGAGGCGCACGGAAGATCCTCTTTTACCGCAATCCGATGAACCCCAATATCACTTCGAAGAGCCCGGCCAAGGACGAGATGGGGATGGACTTCGTTCCGGTGTACGAGGACGAGGTCAAGGGGAGCGGAGCAGGCGTCAATCTGCCCGAGGGGTACGCCACGGTTCAGGTGGGCGCGGAGAGGGTCAAGCTGGCCGGGATACAGAGCGCGACCGCGGTGCGCGAGACGATCAGCCATCCGGTCCGGGCCGTAGGAGTAGTCGTGCCCGACGAGACGCGCGTCCGGCGCGTCCAGGCGAAGATCGAGGGCTGGATCGAGAAGTTGCATACAAACTTCACCGGCCAGCTGGTGACGAAGGGGCAGCCGCTCCTCGAAATCTACTCCCCGGACCTCGTGTCGACGCAGCGGGAGTACCTGCTGGCCAGGGCGGGCGTGGACCGGATGAAGGAGAGCCCGTACCAGGACGCGCGGGAGATGTCTTCGGGGCTCGCCCAGGCGGCCCGGAATCGCCTCAAGCTCTTCGACGTGCCGGAAAACTTCATCGAGGAGCTGGAGCGCACGGGCAAGGTGCAGCGTACCGTCACGCTGAACGCGCCGGTGTCGGGCTACGTGACGGGCAAGGAGGTCTTCGAGGGGACGCGCGTCTCGACGGGGATGGACCTGCTCACCGTGACCGACCTCTCCCGCGTCTGGATCGAGGCCGATCTCTACGAATACGAGGCGCAGTCCGTGCGCGTCGGGCAAACGGCCACGCTCGAGACGGTGGCCGATCCGGGGGTAAAGCTCAAGGGGCGGGTCTCCTTCATCTACCCGACGTTCTCGCCCGAGACCCGAACGCTCAAGGTGCGGTTCGAGTTCCCCAACCCCGGTCTTCGCCTGAAGCCGCAGATGTACGCCAACGTATCGCTCGACCTGCACAGCGTGACCGGCGTGGTCATCCCCGACTCGGCGCTGATCGAAACCGGAGTCCGCGTGATCGCGTTCGTGGACACTGGCGACGGCAGCTTCGAGCCGCGCGAGGTGAAGGTGGGCGTCCGGGGCAACGGGAAGGCGCAGATACTTTCCGGCGTGAAGGCGGGGGAGAACGTCGCAGTGGGCGCCAACTTCCTGCTCGACTCCGAGTCGAAGCTGCGGGCGGCGCTCACGAAGATGACCGGCGGCGCGTCCGCGCCCCCGCAGCCGCAACCGCAGGGGCAGGGCGGTCACGCCGGTCACGGAGGGGGGCAATGAGCCCTCACGGCGCGGGTTCGCCCG
>Ga0315268_10004698_pt1 | contig 14779 bp, 6 predicted proteins | sample C1_top_MG_FD_204535 | JGI IMG/M metagenome (GOLD analysis project Ga0315268, IMG submission 204535) | Sediment microbial communities from Yellowstone Lake, YNP, Wyoming, USA - C1_top | ecosystem: Environmental > Aquatic > Freshwater > Lake > Sediment | place: USA: Wyoming | collected 2017-08-01
GTTGTAGTTGCCGTTGCTGACCGGGTTGCCGGAAGTGTCCGTGAGCCGCATCTGGTAGTTGATCATCCGGTTGCTGTCCGGGGCGCTGACGGCGGAGGCGAATTCAGGGGCGAAAACCGAGAATATGACCGTGGCGCCGAAGAGCAACGTCAAAGCCAGCCTCAACGGTAGGATACCGAAGCGGTTTTTGAGCTTAATTAAGGCTGATTTTTCTGACTTGAATAACGACATTTTAACTTTGGTTTTTCCTCTTCTATTCTATCGGTCCTGGTAACCAGGGACCGGGGGGTGGTCCTGGACTTTATCCAGAGCCACCCGGCCGCTCGCTGTTTACGCGGTTTCTTTATTATATCAGTCTCTCAAGGAACGCTTTGTTTGGGTTCCGCGCCGCCGGGCTTCTCATTCGGCGGTTTTGGCGGCGGCGGTTTCGGTCTCTCTTCCGGATGAGCCGCTCCGATATCCATTATCAGCTTGGTTTCGGGATGAGCCGCGCTGACGTCCTGGATCAGGTCTGGCGGCGGGACCGGTCTGGCGGCCGGCGTCTGACCGGATGGCGGCATCACTTTGATCACCGGCTGATCGGGCTTCTTGGCGTCGGGGTGGGCGTGTTCGAAATCCTGGATCAACGGCGTCTTGGGCTGGACGAAGCCTCCCCAAACCGGCGTCTTTTTCGGTTCAGCCGGTCTGACGGCGGCTGGCGGCGCCGGACGGAACGGGGGCGGCGACGTTGCCGGTTTTACCGGGGCTGCCGGCGCAGCGGGTCTGGCGGCGGCGCCTTTCTGCAATATCTGGAGCTCCCAGGGGATCTTCTTCGCGGGCGCCGGCGGCGCGGCGGCCGGAGCGCTTGAACCTGACGGGACGGCGGCCGGAGCGGCGGGCGCCGGCGGCGCGGCGGCCGGAGCGGCGGTGATCAGGCCGCCTTCCAGTCCTCCGTGGACGAGTCCGGTCGGCTGGCTTCCCGGGCCGGCGGGAGGGATCTTCGGCGGCTCGCCGCCTTTGCCGGCGGACGCGCCGGGAGCGAGCGGCGGCAGGCCGACATCCATGCCGATGACGCCTTCCTTCGCCCGTTTCTCGTCGACCAGATCGACCGGTCCCTTCTGCTGCTTCTGATAGCCGGGTTTCTCGAAGGTCACGTAATAGACGTTGCGCCCGACCAGGAAGGTGTAGCGGCCCTTGTTGTCGGTGATCTGGGTCTCGAGCAGCTTGTTGAAGCGCGCCTCGAAGATGCGGGCCAGCGCGTTGCGCAGCGGCTTCTTGGTCTTCTCGTCGTAGACGATGCCCCAGCTCTTGGGCTTGGCCGTGATCGACAGGCGGCGGAAGACGAAGAAGGAGATGATATTGACGAAGAGCATGCCCAGCACGAACGGCGTCGGGCTGATGACGGCGGCCCCGGCCATGAAGACAATGGCGAGGATGCCGAGCGAGGTCTGCATGCGGCGGGCGATGCCGGCGGCGACGATCTGATTCGGGGTCCGGTCCTTGCCGACCGGATCGATCGGGATGTTGAGCGTCAGCGAGCTCTCCTTCTCAACCTTCAGGACCTCGGCATGATAGAGATCGACGTAGGTCACGGCCTCGGTCTGGCTCTTGAGGAAAGCGGTCGGGAAAACGTAGCCCGGTTTGGCCACGGACAGCTTGTACTGGCCGGGCTGGACGATGAAGACATAGCGGCCGTCCTTGTCGGTCACCGCGGTGCGCAGGACGCGGCCGGTCGCGCCGTCGAGCAGGCGGACGATGGCCAGGTCGACCGGCAGGCGCGACAGGGAGTCGAAGACCACGCCCCACTTCCGGCGGCGCCGGCGGGCGATGAGCATGAACGGATGGGTGATCAGCGAATACAGGTACATCAGGTACGGCGCGCCGGTCGCCGTCGCCGCGCCGTAGGAGGCGACGTTGGCCACGGCGACCACGGTGGCGATCGGCACCACCGTCGTCTCGGTCCCCTGCTTGACGTAGGGGTTCTCGATGAACTCCTTGACGTTTTCGACGGCCACCGCCGTCTGATAGGAGGCTTCATCGCTGACCGCCTGGACCACTTCCGCGGCTTTCTGGAATGCCGGTTCGGTGGTAGCCAGGATCTGCTGGATCTTCGGGATCAGCGGCACGGGCGGGATCTTGATGAGCAGGAGGTCGCGGCTGACGATATTCTCGTTGATGATGGGCAGGGACAGCGTCTCCTTGGTCACGTAACCGTCTTTTTCCGCCCGGAGGCGATAGACGCCGGGCTCGACGACGAAGCCGAAAGTGCCGCTCGGACCGGTGAAGTGCGGATTGAGCTGGCCGAAAGTGGCGCCTTCCCACAGGCCGAAATTACCGGGTTCGTGTTCGTCGAACAGCGACACGCGGGCGTCTTCGACCGGTATCTGGTTGCCGCTCTTGTCGATCTCAAAGACCCGGCTGTGGGCGTTGGTGCGCAGCGTGACATTGTAGACCTCGCTCGTGCCGTCGGCGTAATCCAGCACGACCTGCAGCGGCAGATCGCCGGCGGCGGGCGGGGTCTGGATGCTGGTATCGAAGCTGTGCACCGGGCGCATCTGATAGGCAGCGTCCTGATAATTCACGGTCACCTTGCTGGTCGGCCGGGCCGTCAGCGCTTCGTCGGGAACGACCACGGTCAGCGCCATCGCCGGCAGGGCGTTCAGGACGTTGCCCGCGGCCAGCCGCAGCTTGACCTTGCCGGAAGCGGCGTAGAACCTAAGGCGCGACTCGGGAATGATGCCGTTGGGCCACTCCCGGGAGCTGTCGATGACCTTGTTCTCGGGCACGACCGCGGGCAGCGGCGGCATGACCGGACAGTCGGCGAAACAGTTGGTGGAATCCTCGTGCGCCTGGCAGAAACCGTCGCCGCAGACCGTCCGTTCGGGGATGTACGAATCGCTGACGCAGGCCGCGGCGAAGCATTTGAAACCGTCGCCGCAAACGTGCTCCTCCGCCCGGTCGCGGCCGCCTTCGCAGTAATTCTCCAGGATCGTCCGCGGATCGGCGCAGTGGTCGTTGTATGAGCCGGCGCCGTCGATGACCGTGCCCGGGACGTTGTAATTGGGTCCGCCGTCGGTATCGGTGCAGCTGGGCGGCGGCGGCTCCGGCAGGCCGGCATCGGGTTTGGCGCTGGCCAGGGACGGCGCCGAATAATTCGGCGCGGCGTCGAAGGAGAAGGCCGCGTAATGATAGGTCGTGCCGTTGACGATATCGAAGGTGTCGAGCGCGGAGTCGCCGATCCCCTCATAGATGATCAGGCCGTCGGTCGGGCCGGTCGGATCGCCGCCGGCCTTGCGCACGACGCGCGTGGCCACCCAGTCGGGATCGGACGGGTTGATCCAGGTCAGGCGGACCTGGCTGTCGCCGGGGATGGCCGCGAGACCGGTGACCTGGCCGGGCGGAATGAGGTCCGTGACCACTTCGGGCACGGCCTCGGCGCGGACGCCGGACGAGTAATTGGGACGGCCGTCATAAACGAAGGCCCGGTAGCAATAAGGAGTCCCGTTGGTCAGACCGGTGTCGACTTTGGAGGTCTCCAGGCCGGCGTAGACCAGCGTGCCGTCCGCGGTACCGGCGGGGCAGGTGGGGGAGTCGCGGCGGACCAGCACGCCTTCGTAATCGACCGCTTCGGGCTTGTTCCAGGTCAGGGTGATCAGGCGGTCGCCGGGCGCGGCGGTGAAACCGGTGACGTCGGGCGGCGGCACTCCGTCAATGGGACCGGTCGTCTTGGCGCTCAGGAAGAGGCCGGAGGCGTAGTTGGGCACGTCATCGTGGGTGAAGATCCCGTAATAATAGGTGACCCCGGTCGAGACGTTGGAATCGACCAGTTCTTCGGTCAGGCCCTCGAAGATGACGCGGTCGTGGAAGATCTCGGTGGTCAGCGGCGCGCCGCCGGCCTGCGCCAGCGTCCTCGTGACGGCCGCCAGTTCCGCCGCGGCGCCGCCCGGCCGGACCGTCCGCGCCTCGCGGGCGTTGACCAGGCCCGGCAGGCCCGCGGCCGCGGACAGGAAATAGGCGTCACCCGTTTCGCCGGCGGAAGTGGCGGCGGTCGGGATCAGGTTTTCCCAGATGACCTGGCCGTCGGTCGGTTTGGTCGGCTGATGATCGGGCCGGCGGACCACCACCAGGCCGCGCAGGTCGGCGTCGAGAGGCAGCTTCCAGGTCAGCGTGATGCTGTTCTCCCCGCCGACCGCGAGGCCGTCGGTCACGTTGCCCGGCGGCGTGGTGTCGGCCGCGCCGGTGGTCTTGGCGGTGGCCTGGACGCCGGAAGCGTAGGCCGGAGCGGCGTCATGGGCGAAAGCGGTGTAGTAGTAATTGAGTCCGCCGGTCAGGCCGGCGTCGACGAAGGACTGGGCCGTGCCGTCATAGACCGCGCGGCCGTCGGTCGGACTGGTCGGGTAACCGGTGGTATTGGCCATGATCCTGGTCCCGGCGAAAGCGGCTTCGGTCGGGTTGGTCCAGGACAGGCTGATCTGCTGGCCGCCGCCGACCGCGCGGAAGTTGGTGACGCTGCTGACGGGCGCGGCCGTCGCCGGGGTGACCAGGGTGAAGGTCCTCACCACGACGTTGCCGTTGGCGTCGACCGAGGTCACCCGGATGAAGTAGGTCGTCTCCGGCGTGAGATCGGTCAGAGGCACGATATGGTCGGTGACCATGGCCGGATCATAGATCTGGAGACCGTAGCCCGGGGTCGTGCCGTATTCCACCTTGGAATCCGACGGCTCGTCGGTCGTCCAGGTGATGACGGCGCCGGTGGGCAGGGGATTCGTGACCGCGGGCGGGACGGTGACGGCCGGCGGGGTGTAATCCCCGGCGGTGAAGGTGCGGTCGAGGCTGGTCGCCTCGGCGCCGGTCACGCCCGAACGGACGCGGTAATGATAGAGCGTCCCCAGGGTCAGGCCGGTCAGGTTGATCGTGTGGTCGGTCACCGGCGCCGGGACGCCCGGGTGGTCGGCATAAGGCGGACCGGCGGCCGTGCCGAAATCCACGGCGGAAGAGGCGGCTATGTCCGTGGTCCAGGAGACGGCGACGCTGGTCGTGGTGATGTTGTTGACCCTGACGTCGGAAATGACCGGCGGGACGGCCGACGGCATGGTGAACGACCCGGTCGTCACGGTCACGTTGCCCAGCAGGTCGGTCGAGGTTATCTGATAATGGATGGTCTCGCCCGGCGTGAGGCCGGTCAGCGCCACCGTGTGACCGGTCTCGAAGGTCGGATCGGTGATGACCGTGCCGTATGCGGTGGTCGCGCCGTATTCGAACACGGTGGTCACCGGCTCGTCGGTCGTCCAGGTGATGGTGGCGGCCGTGGTCGACGGGCTCTGGACCGCGGGCGGGACGGCCAGGACCGGGGGCGTGACGTCGCCGGCCGTGAAAACGGCGTCGGGGCTGGACGCCGAGGTGCCGGCGGCGTCGGCCGAACGGACGCTGTAATGGTAGAGCGTCCCCGGGGTCAGGCCGGTCAGGTCGACGGTGTGGCTGGTGACCAGGGCGGCCGCGCCCGGGCCGTTCGCGTACGGCGGGCCGGCGTTCAGGCCGTGGTCGACGTAGGACGTCGCCGGCTTGTCCGTGGTCCAGGAGACGGCGACGCTGGTCGTCGACAGGCTCTTGAGCTTGATGTTGGTGATGGCCGGCGGCGTCGGCGCCTCGTAGCAGATCTGCTGGTCGCGGGATTGATCCAGGACCAGGGTATTGCCCAGGCCGGTGTAGTCGTCGCTCCAGAGCAGGATGTCTTTCTTGAACGCGCCCTTATAATAGATCTCGGCGCGCACCTGGTGGTGCCAGCTGGCGTCGATGCTGAAGACGGTGAAGGCGACCGCGGCGCAGTCGCGGTGGTCGACGTCGATCAGCACGTCGTTGAGGTCCATGTCGTTGCCCCGGTCCTCGAACGAGTAGCGGCTGACGCCCGGAGACAGTTCCGTGACCCGCGCGTAAGGCGTGCCCACGCGGCGCTCCGTCCCGTCGGGATTGATGATGTAGAGGTCGAACCGGGCATCGGCGCAATCGACGACGCAGGGCGTCACGGCCTTGGGCGTCTTGAACAGGTCGGCCGCCGTGGCCCGATTACCCAGCGTGTCGGTCGAACTGAGGCGGAAATAATAGGTCGTGTCGGCCGTGAGCCCGGTGAGCGTCAGCTTGTGGCCGGTGGTCAGGGCGGTGTCGGCTTTGGCCGAGCCGTACGACGGCGTCAGGCCGTAGTCGACGCTGGAATCGGCCGGCTCGCCGGTGTTCCAGGTGATCTCGACGCTGGTCGACGTCGGGAAGACCACGCGCACGTCGCTGATGGCCGGCGGCGTCACGTCGCCGGCGGTGAAGGTGCCGTCCGGACCCGCGGCGGAACGGCGGTCGCCGTCGGCCGAGCGTACGCGGAAATGGTAAAGCTCGCCCGGGGTCAGTCCCGGCAGGGTCACGGCGTGGACCAGGGTCAGCGTGGCGTTGCCCTGGCTGGAAGCGTACGGCGGTCCCGCGACGTCCGGTCCGTAATCGACGTAGGATGTCGCCGGCTTGTCCGTGCGCCAGCTGACGCTGACGCTCGTGGTCGTCAGGCTGGTCACCTTGATCTCGCTGATGACCGGCGGCCCCTGGCAGATGTCCTGGTCGTCCGTGAAATTCACGGTCCGGGGCGCGTCTTCGGCCGCCTTGTCGTCGGCCCAAAGGAGGAAATTCTTCTTGAAGGCGTTCTTATAATATATCTCCGTCTTGACCTGGTGGTGCAAGGAGGACGCGGTCGGGATGTTGGTGAAAATGACGGCGCCGCAGTCGTTCTGATTGACCTGGACGATGGCGTCGAGGAAGTTCATGTCCAGGCCCTTGTCCTCGAAATTGTACTGGTAGACGCCCGGCGACAGCCGGGTGACGCGGACGTAGATCGAACCGACATGGCGCTCGGTGCCGTCCGGATTGATGATATAAGGCGCGAAACGGATGTTGGCGCAGTCCACGGTGCAGGCCGGCGCTCCGGCGCCCGTGGTGAAGGTGCAGGTCTGCGAACTGGAGTTGCCGGAAATGTCGGCCGAGGTCGCCCGGCAGTAGTAGGGCGTCTCGGACAGGAGCCCGGTCAGCGACAGGGAATGCGGCGTGGTGACCAGCCCGGCGTCGGTCTTGGTCGAGCCGTAAGCCGTGGTCGTGCCGCACTCGATCTTGGAATTGGCCGGTTCGTTGGTGTCCCAGGCGATGGTGGAGCCGGTCGAGGACAGATTGACGTCGCAGCGCAGCCGGCTGATGACCGGCGGGACGGCGTCGCCGAAAGTGAAGGTGGTCTTCACCGGCGCGGCGGTCAGGGTGTTGGCGGCGGTCGCCCGCAGCCTGATGTGATAGAGGGTGCCGGGAATGAGATTGTTCAGGACCGCCGAGTGGTTGAGGATCAGCGGGAGGTCGCCGTAGGCGCTCGGATAAGGCGGGCCGTCGGCCGTGCCCCAGTCGATGTCCGTGGTGGCCTGCTTGTCCGTGTCCCAGGTGACCCGGGCGCTCGTCGGCGTCAGCTGGGTGACCCCGGGATTGGCGATGACGGGCGGATTGAGGTCGGCCGCTCCGGAAGTGACGCAGGTGGCGTCGACGGTCAGGCGCTCGTTATTGAAGGCGTCCATCGAGCGCAGCCGGTAATGATAGGTCGCGGACTTGGTCAGGCCGGTGAGCGTGACCGTATGGGCCGTGACGAGCGGCGCGGCCGCGCCCTGGTTGGAGGCGTACGGCGGGCCGGCGGCCAGGCCGTAGTCGACGAAAGAGGTGGAGTTCTCGTCCGTGGTCCAGCTGAAGGCCAGGGTCGTGTCTCCGGGCGTGCAGACGACGCCGGAGATGACCGGCGGCGTCTCGTCGGCCGTGGCGCAGGTGGTATCCGCGGAGCAGTTCTGGTTGTTGGAGCTGTCCGAAGAACAGGCCTGGTAATGGTAAAGCGTCCCCTCGGATAGGCCGGCCAGCGGCAGGGTGTGGCTGGTCACGAAGCCGAAGTCGCTGTTGCTCTGGCCGTAACCCGAGGTCTGACCGAAGCGCGCCAGCGAATTGGAGGGCTCGTCGGTGGTCCAGGTGACGGTCATCGAGGTCTTGGTGACGTTGGAGCAGGCCACGGCGGTGATGGCCGGCGGGGTGGTGTCCGGCGGCGTGTAGTTGCCGTGGCCGCCGGCGACGAGCTGGCAGGAGCCCGAGCATTCGGGCGGCCCGGCGCCCGGCGGATCGCACTGCTCGTTCCACTCGATGATGCTGTTGCCGCAGACGCCGGGAATGATCGCCGATATCTGGACCTGCTGGGTGCTGACCACGGCCACGGCCAGGGTGCAGACGTCCGTGAGCGGGCTGGTGCAGTCGCCGGCCGCGTCGGTGATGTTGAGCTCGTAGGAGCCGGCCGCGGACGGATTGGTCAGCGTGCCGTTCGGAGCTTCGCCGTCGATGGTGAAGGTGATGGAGGCGCCGGCGGCGCTGGACCAGAACGAAGCGCCGCAGGGAATGGCCCGGAAGATCAGCGCGGCGGTGTCGAAAGCCACGCCGATGTTGTCGGCGCCGTCGGCGCAGGCGACGGTCGAGGCGCCGGGGCCGGCGTTGACCACCAGGACCGTCCGGGCCGCGCCGTCGGTGAAGGAGAAGTCGGCGGCGGACCAGGTGCCGGCGGAGCTGGCCGTGAAGGCCGGGGGGAAATCGACGGCGATCTGCTCGCCGGCGTCAAAACTGTTGCCGGGCGCCAGCTTTAAATTAAGCTGGTGAGCCGCGGCCGCGGACTTGGTCTGATTGGACATCTGGTCCTTGCGGTCCGACGCCGAATTGGCGCGCACCCAGAAGACCGTCGCGGTGAGGGCCACGATGGTGAACAAAGCCAGGCCCATCACGGCATTGAGCCGGTTGAGCCGCCTGAACCACGGTTGCCGCTGATTGTCCTTCTTTATTATATGCATTTTAATATTCTTCGATCCCGGGAATGACGCCGCGCCAGGCGGCGCCATTCCCGGAAGGGCATCAGGCAGACCCCCGTCCTCCGATACCCTATCGGTGTTTTATTTTTCCGCGTCCGCCCGCCTCGGTCATCCCCGTCGGCCCTCGCCGTCGCGATCAGGTCCGGCCTCCCGGGACTTCCTCGGCTTGCAACCGCGGGGATCACCCCGCACCGCCCGGTGCGGGGATCGCCTCGATGCTGCAAATGATATCGGCGCCCCTTCGACCCGGCTCAGGGCATATTCCCCGAGCGAGCGCGGCGGATCGAAGGGTTTCCTTATAATGAACCGCCCTGCTTCTTCTCCGTCTGCTCCGTCTTCTTCATCTTCTCGTACCTCCGGATGACGGCCATGTTGTTCAGCTTCATCAACAGGGCGAAGAACAGCAGTATCAGCAGCAGCACGACGCCGCCGGCGCATAACAGCCGCCACGGCCAGACGGTGAACTCGCGCTGGTCGACGATGATCTTGTTGCTGGCGCCGTAATTCAGGACCAGCGTGGCCTTGTACTTGCCGAAACCGAAGTTCTCCCACTCCTGGATCAGTCCCTCGGTGAATCCGGGCTTCTCTTTCAACCCGCCCGACGACGCGCCGCCCCAGGCGAAATCGAAACGGCGGATGCTGTGCGGCAGGACGCCCTTGAGATCCTCGTTGATGACGACCGCGGCGACCTGCTGGCCCAGCCAGTTCTTGACGAACAGGTTGCCGACCGGCCGCAGATGGGTGTTGCCGCTGTTCTCGAAGCGGAAGAAGAAGTCCACCGGCAGGTGGTTGTACCAGACCTGGGGCTGTTTGAAGCCGAACTCGGCCAGGCTGGCCTGTTCCTTGATGTCGCCGGATACCCTCACCATGACCAGTTCGCCGATCTCCGATTCCAGGCCGATATGGCCGCCCTGGGTCTCCGGTGCCGCCCGGCCGAGGATCACGGCGCCGTAGTGGCCGCCGGGCTGGACGTCGGTCGGCACGTTGATGGTGAAGACCAGGTTGGCCCGCTCGTTGGGCTGAAGCACGATGGGCTGGCTGTCGAAGGTTATCCATTTGGCCAGGGCCGTGCCGTAGGGATCCTCTTCGGCGGCGTAGAATTGCGGCGTGCCGCCTTCGTCCGCGCCGGCCGTGAAGTTCTCGGCCCGCGGATAAACGGTTATCTGTCCCCCCTGGTCGTTGATCACCTTGAGCGTCTCGATGACCGTGTCGCCCGGATTCAGGGTGTGGTCTACGTACGCCGGTGAAATGGTCAGGGCGCTGGCGCCCCGCGGCAGCAGGAACAGCGCCAGGAGCATCGCTCCCGGACCGACTAGGAATCTTTTCCAATTCTGCTTCATAGTTTAAGTAGTTATTCCCTGAGCGAACGAAGTGAGTCGAAGGGTTTCCTTGGGGGATCAGCCTTCGACCTGGCTCAGGCAATATTTTCAGGAACTGCTGATCTCCGCTGTCCGAATCCCCTTGCCGGAAGCCGGGTAGAGGCCCGGCTCCCGGCTGGCCGTCAGGCGGCATAGTCCGCCGATGGTCAGGCGCGGAGGCGCCAAGAGGAGACGTTGGCAAAGACCAGTCTTAGAACGTGGCCGTGGCCCGGAACGTCAGGGTGTCCCGGTAGTCGGTCGCGGCCGGAGTGGTCGCGGCGCGGGAAGCGCTGACATTCAACTGGACGGTCTTCCAGCCGTCGCCGTCGACAGCGTTGGTGCTGGAGGCGATGGTCTGGAACGTCCGGCTGATGGCCGTCGCGCCGAGCGTGCCGGCGGCGCAGGAAGCGTTGAAGAAGGCGGCGGCGTAGTCGAAGTCAGTCGCCGGAGTCGTCACGACGACGCTCTTGGCGGCTACGCAGACGCCGTACTTCTCCAGGCTGCTGCCCGTCGCGCCGGTCGAAGCCGCGATCAGCTTGGACGCGCTGGCGCTGTAGAGGCCGGCGGCGGCGCCGTTGCCCTCATCGTGCATCTGGATGACCGCGCCGTGCAGGGCGTTGGTGTCCAGCAACAGACAGATCGCCAGGTTGCCCAGGGTAGCCGTCGTGTTGAGCTGCCCGAGATCGACGGTCTGACCGTCGACGCCGGCGATGGCGCCGGTGCAGTCGACGTTGCCGTCGTTATCGAGCGTGACATCGAAGGCCATGGTCTGGTCGATGTGGGCCGTGACTTCGACCTGATCCTCGGTCACGATGTAGGTGTAGGCGCTGCCGGTGATGAGGCCGGTGCCGCTGATGCTGATCAGCTTCGCCCCGGTGGAGCCCGGCGTGGTCAGTTTGTTGGTGACGCCGACCGTGACCACCAGGACATCGTTGATGGCGATGGTCTTCCCGGTGCAGACCAAGATATTGATCTTGGTCGCCGTATTGGAGCCCAGGGCGAAATCGTCAGCTCCGGTGCAATCCGCCGCGAGAGGCGTGGCGCCGATCAGTACGTCGGTCGCGACAACTGACAGGCCGCCAGTGAAGCCGGTGAAGGTGAGGTCGATCGCCTTCGAGCCGTCATCGTTGCCCACGACCCCGTTCTGGGCCGTGAACGTCGCCACGGCGACCGTGGCCGCGGATATCTTTTGCCGGTCAAAGGAGACGGAGAAATTCGTCGCCACTGCGGCACTGACCGGCAGGGCCGAAGCGAACATGGACAGGACCATGCTCACCGCGGTGACCTTGGCGGCCAGATTGAATAATTTGTTTTTCACATTTTTAGTCCTTTCATTTCTCCTCGGGGCGCGCGTCGCGCCGACCTAGTCCTCCACTCTCGAGCTATGGAAGATCGATAGGGAAAGTCGGCGTTGGACGGGTGTCGCGCTGTTGGGGCGCGTCGCCTGTCTTGACGGAATCCCCTCGGAGAGGGTAAGTTTTTAGGATCCTAATCGAATCGTCGTCCTAAAGCCGCTTGAGGTTAAACCCCCGCTTGAGCGGTTTTTTCGTTCACTTCCGTTAGGACTTGCCCCGTGGAGTGCAAAGCACGTTTTACGGGACTCACGGAAGTCTATCGACCTTTGGAAGATACTCGCGGCCCAGACGAAAGACTTACGCGCGGACCGCTCGCCGATTAAGGCGGGCGGGTTGCTCCGGATCGCGCGTTCCGGAGCTCGCCAGTCGTTTGTTCCGCATTTTCGCGGCTATTTCACCTAACCGCGGCCCAAGACCTTACCCCCGTAAACGGTCCTGTTCCCCGGCTGCGTGCCAGCGCGAAATGGATATACTTTTTGTCGTCGGTTGGAATGAACTCCTTCTTTCCCCCTTTCCCGCTTCGCCGCCCGCTCAGTACGTGCTGGTCATGGTGAAAGTCAGCGTGTCGGCGTAATCGGTGGCCGCGGCGGTGGTAGTGGAAGATTTGGCCTTCACCAGGACCTCGGCATCGCCGTCCTGGAAAGCGCCGGTTGACGACAGGACGGTGCGCCGCGACGTATCGACGATGCCGACCTTGTGCAGGGTGGACCGGTCGCAGTCGGCGTCGTTGTAGGGGAAGGTCTTGGTCAGGTTCGTGGCGGAAAAGATGCAGAGCCCGTATCCCCGCGCGGCGGTCGACAGGTCGGCCGTGGCCGAAGGAAGCGTCGCCGTCGGGTTGGTCGCGCTCTTGAGCGCGGCGTTGAGGCTTTTGACCTGGATCACCGTGCTGGCGGCCTGGGAAGCGCCGGTCAGGAAGATCGAGTTGATGCTGGAGCCGTCGGAGGTCTTGACCGAGCCGGGGGTCAATCCGCCGAGCGCCACGCCGGCGCCGTCGGTTCCGGGCGAGGACAGGCCCTCTTTGACGCTGAAACTCAGGAAGCTGGAAATGCCCATGCACTGGAAACCGGCGCAGAGGCGGTAATTGGGGCTGGGCGTGCCGCTGGCGCCGATGTCCTCGCCGGTGGCCGCCTCGCCGACGGTGTCCTCGACGATGAAGCTGCTCGACGTGCCGCGGCCGCCGCCGATGCTGACCACGTCCGTGGGAATTTTAAAACTCGCTGAAGACATTTCAGCGAGCGCGTTCATGTTCGGCAAAAAAATTATGACCAGCTGCAACGAGACACAACCGATCAACACGAAGATCTTTTTGTATTTGATTTCGCGCATGGGGGTCTGACGTTTTAATCCGTAAAGCTAATGGCGCCTATTTTTTTGCCATTCACATTACATTAATATTCTATCATCTTTCGCGATGTCTCTCAATGGTTTTATGTCAAGATTTTCTGCTGTAATTTGAGCGAAAAATCAACATTGTGTGGATAAGATATTTTGAATATTTTGACATGAGCATCTGAACAATGCGTTTGTTCACATTTTAACCGTCATTTCCACAACCTTATCCACAACGAAAAGATGAAATAAGCTCAACACTTTTCCACATGGCAATAATTTGTTGACAGGGGGTGGATGCGTCTCGTGGCGGACATCAGCCGATCATCAGTGCTCGTCGAGCAGCTGCCGGCGGCCAGCCATGGCGGATCGTGGACCGTATCCCATCACGGCGTCCGAACATGATTCGGGTGAGCAGCAGATCGACACCGCCCCTTGTCGGCTGACACTCCAGGTTCCGTTATGTATTTTTGTATTTTGGTGCCTGGCACCATATATCGGGCCATTTTTTGGCTAATTCTTGTGTGCCTGGCACCGGATTTTTTCCTGTCTGAATTTCGTGGGTATGGGTGTATGAATGTTTCGTATCTCTAACTAAGTGTCGTAAAATATACATTTAAGACTCCGCATTTTGAATCTAATTGTTTCACGGGAAACAAAAAACCCGTCCCAAGAAGGACGAGTTAGCGGATCCAGATAGGCCCCCTGCCCCGATCGCCGGGCGTATTGCTTACCTGAAATTCGGTCCGGAATAACTGCTTCCGGTCATGGTGCTGAACTGAGCGAAGCCGGCGGCGATCCCAGGGATCACTACGGTGTAGATGAAATAGACGACGGGAACCAGCACCGCGAAGATCAATCCGAGGAGAAGTAACGTCCCCAGAATGCTGCCCGTGGTGTTGCCGGCAGTCTCACTACCGTCGCGATTCTCACTGCCTAATGACTGCGACATTGCGGTCTCCTTTGTTCGTTGTTTGCCTCGAAATGAACTGTCGTCAGTTAAGGACAATATTAGTGTTTTGTCAATACTGTGAGTGCTGTTTCACGTGAAACAAAACCGCCCAAAAAGGCGGTCTGAAGAGGTTGGAGGTGATATTATTTTGACTGATGATTCTCGCGGATACTGATGACGACCAGGCAGACGACGACGATGACGAACAATGTGGCCAGTACGGCGCTGCCGATATAGATCATCGAACTCGCAAGGTCCAGCAGTATATTGGTCTGGGATAGGTCGGGTGATGCCGAGGTCGGCCAAAGCGCCGTTTGCCCAACCGCGATGACGCTCGCGCCCGCTGGCACCAATGAGCCAAAAAGTGTCAATTTAAGGCCGAAGACGCTGGTGATCGACTCGAAGATGATCAGTATGCCCTGACCGACTATCCAGGCCCAACCGAGGAGAAGAATGATGACTAGAAAGATCAATAGATCGTGGCCAATGCCGTTTACTTGAGACTTCTTTTCGCCGTTATCCATGCCTTGCCTCCGATCGCTCGTGGAACTTTGTCTGCTAAGATGCCGAAATACTATCATGGCCCATCTTCCAGTCAATATACTCTTGTTTCACGTGAAACAATGAACAAATAAGGCTGATGCCGGACTTTACAAGGCGCGAGCGAGATGGCATAATCGCAAGGCTAGGCGTCGCCGGCCCCCATAGTTCAATGGATAGAACAGATCCGTCCTAAGGATAAAATGGAGGTTCGATTCCTTCTGGGGGCACCATTCATGCCCGGCACCTCGACAATCATTGGTCGGTAAGGATAGAATACACGAGGCACGACGGCCAAAACGCCAGGCGTTTTGGAGGCGAAAGGCACCCATGAGCCAGTGAGGGCGAATTCACGCTGAATGAGCC
>Ga0315268_10004699_pt1 | contig 14775 bp, 16 predicted proteins | sample C1_top_MG_FD_204535 | JGI IMG/M metagenome (GOLD analysis project Ga0315268, IMG submission 204535) | Sediment microbial communities from Yellowstone Lake, YNP, Wyoming, USA - C1_top | ecosystem: Environmental > Aquatic > Freshwater > Lake > Sediment | place: USA: Wyoming | collected 2017-08-01
GGACGATGTACGGGATACTTAACCGTCGCTTCATCCAGAACTCTCAAGTTAGTGATTGTTTGGCTTGCTTGTTCACCGATGGCTTCACCAGTAACAATGCCTTCCGCCTTTTCGATGTCCGCGATTCTTTCAGCAATCCTGTACATCATGCGTTTGCACAGGAGGCATGTCAGTCTTCTCGGCGATTTTTCTAGGAAAGTCTCCAAGTTCTTGCCGTGCGGAACTATGTACATTCTAGTTGAGTAGCCAATTGACCACTCGAAAAGTTTCCTCGCAATTTCCACGGCTTTAACAGTTGCAGTTTCATCAGTCAGCGGAGCGTTGTCCAGATAGATCGGAGTAATGGGGCATCCCCGCTTCATCACAAGCCAAGAAGCCACTGGAGAGTCAATTCCTCCACTGAGCAGACACACGACTTTCGGCTGAGAGCCGACGGGAAAGCCGCCCGCACCATGCAACGTCACTGTGTAAACATATGCTTCCTCGTCTCTCGATTCGACATTCATAGTGAACTGCGGATTGGTCAGGTCCACTCGAAGGTTTCGATCTTTGAAGTTCGTCAGAATCTGTTTTCCAACTTCTTTGCATACATCCATACTTGAATAGGTGTGTGTTCCAACTCTGTGACAACGGACTGCAAACGTGCTTCCATTTGCGATCTCACCTTTTCCAACCTTTAGAGCCGTCTCCACGATCTCGTCCATGGCCGACAGAGTCTGGATCGCTGGCGAAACCGAGGAAATTCCAAACAATCGCGTGAGTCGAGAAGCGATCTGCTCAGGGCTCCGTGCTTTGATGTAGATTCTTCCTCGCGTGTGCGCAATTTGTTCAAGACCCAAACCATCATGTACAAGGGTTCTTTCTATGTTCTTCAACAACAACCTTTCATAGGTTCGTCTTGTCCACTCACTTTTGATGCCTATTTCTCCGCTGAAGCGAATGATCACAGAATCATACTTCGTGGTTGACCCAATCCTAGCTTGGCAATCTTCATGAGACAAGGATGTGCGAGAAGATTTAACGATTATGTCTACGACCTGATTTCGGCGTGGCATGCTCCAATCCTTTCGCAAGGTACTTGGGGATTTTTCAGGCCTTTCCGATAAGGAGGTTTAAGGACATAGAAGGTGTTAAATAGTCTATTTGACAAGCTAGAATTCTATTTGTAAGGACACAAACAAGAGAGGAAGAGAAACTTTGAACAAGAAAGTGACGGGTCAAATCGTTGGCGGCGTATTGATCATTATCGCCATAGTACTGGGCGTAGTTCAGCATTTCGGGATCTACAACTTCTACGGCGACGAAAGTAACAAATGGTACTTTTACGGGCTGGTCGGTCTGATTGGTTTGATTGGCATCATAATTGCGGCATGGTCTACAATGAGTCGTGAGCAAGCGCAACCGCAACCACAACCGCAACCTGCGAAACAAGGGCCGTCCTAAGACCTCTAGCTCTGGCATTCTTGCTTTCAACACTCTAACCATTCAGCCATAATCAAATAGAAAGCCGCCAATCCCTTCCATTTTCCCCATTTCTCAGCAATTGCGTGCGTTTCTTCAACTGAGATCTTCTTGTCTTTGCAATAGTAGTGAGAAACAACCCGTCTTAGACCGAGGTCATCAGCAGGCAAAGCCTCGAACTTCTGCATCCCCCTAACCATTGTCATTTCTGCTGTCCAAACTCCAATTCCCCGTACTCTATCAAGTTCGCTGACAATCTGTCCAGCATTTTCATAGTGTCTGAACTTTTCCAAATCCAATCTTCCATCAGCCACCAGTCTAGAAATCTCTCTGACATACTCTGTTTTTTTCGAACTCAAGCCACAACTGCGAAGCCGCTCGACACTTGCGGCGGCAAGCTCTTCCGGCGTTGGAAAAGCAGAATACGCATTACCGCCCAAGTTGAAGTTCTCACCGAAAGTCTTGATCAGTTTTCTTTCCATGCCTTCCGCCACCTTCAACGAAATCTGCTGCTCAACAATCGAATCAATCAACGCCTCAAAAACTGTAGGAGTTGTTGGACTTTTTAGGCCTCGCAGCCTCAGAGTCAAGCCAGCCATTATATTGTCGCGTCTCACTTCCTCGTAAAAGGGTTCAAGATCGAACCTCAGATTGAAAAGCGTGCAGACAATTCCCACCGCTTTTTCCTTGTCATTGTTGAGGATTTCTCCATTTGAGTTCAACTCAACTGAAAGCTTCGGTTCATCTACCGTTCCTAAAGCTCTCACGATGACGAGGGCCAATTTGCTGTCGATCCTGATGACTTGCCAGAATTTCCCATTTTCATATTTCTGGATCTGTGCATCCCCGTCAGAGAAAATTCTGGCGCTCAGGTCAAAATCAAAAGGTGGAACAGCTCTTATCGTCAGTTTTCTGGTCTTAATCATTTTTTCCTTCGTTTCAGTCTTTCCAAGCAATGTTGGGGCTCTATTCCAATACTACCCAGCGACAATATGCATAAAGTAGAAATCAATTCGCTACTATAATAGTCATTCATGAACCCTGACTTCAAGATAATATTCCTCGGAACTGGCGGCGGAAGATTCGTAACGATAACGCAGAGACGACGTACAGCTGGAATCCGCATAATGGGCGAAAGCATAAACCTGCACCTAGACCCGGGGCCAGGAGCCCTTGTGCACTCAATCGAAGCAGGACTGAACCCGCAGAAACTCAACGCCGTTCTGGTTTCTCACAGTCACCCTGACCATTACACAGATGCGGAAGTCATGATTGAAGCGATGACGCAGGGCATGACTCGTAAGCATGGTTTACTTGCCGCCGCAAGAAGTGTCTTAAACGGTAATAGAGTAGTTGAGGCCTCAATATCCAAGTATCACCAGCAAATGGTTGAACAGAAGATTGAGGCTGTGCCCGACACAAGGTTCAAAATCGGTAACCTTAACGTTTCTGCGACCGCCGCCAGCCACACTGATCCGGATGCTGTTGGCTTCAGGTTCGAAACCGAGTTTGGAGCCTTTGCATACACCAGTGATAGCGAATACTTTCGAGACATAGTCAAATACTATCAAGGCTTGAGGCTTCTGATACTGTGCGTGATGAGACCAGCCGGAAAACCGTGGAAGGGGCACATGACAACCGACGATGCGATAAGAATAGTCGAGCAAACTCGCCCACAACAGGCAATTCTGACGCATCTTGGCATGAGTATGGTTTTTCAGGGGCCGAACAATGAAGCGAAGCTGATCCAAGAGAAAACAGGCCTCCCTGCCCTTGCCGCGACAGACGGCATGACAATCGATTTTGGCAAAAGCATAAGCATTCAGAAGAGTAAGGGAAGAACTCAGCAAGGTCTAAGTGAGTTCTTCTAAAGGATTTTAAACAGAAAAGCAGGTATAGTAACGCTGAAGGACGCAAAATTCATGAAAATCGTGTTGAGAATTGGCGGGTCCGTCGTTGCGTCACCAATCAATCCGGACTTAATCAGCAGGTACGCTGACTTGTTAAGGCATCTTAGACTGGCAAGACATCAAGTCGTGGTTGTCGTTGGTGGCGGAAAGTTAGCGAGAGAATTTATCGGTATAGCCAAAAGCTTGGGACTTGACGAAAAGGCCCAAGACGAGATCGCGATTTCGATCTCAAGAATTTTCGCTCAACTATTCCTGAAGAGAGTCGGGGAAGCGGCTTGCGAAACGGTGCCATTAACGGTCGAAGACGCAGTAGACTGCCTTGACAAAGGTAAGGTTGCAGTGATGGGCGGCCTGAAACCGGGCATGACCACGGACAAGGTTGCAGCTTTGATAGCTGAAAAAGTCAAAGCTGACTTACTAATCAAAGCCACAGACCAAGAGGGTGTATACGACAAAGATCCCCGAAAACACAAAAATGCTTTGAAGCTTGATCACCTGACGTTTGAAGACCTATCCGACGTGTGCGCGGAGGACAAGCATCGAGCCGGCATCCACCAGATCATCGATCCGGAAGCTATAAAAACTCTTAGACAAGGCAAAGTTAAGGTTGTGGTTGTGAACGGGTTTAAGCCTGAAAACGTCCTGGCGGCGGTTGAGGGCAAATCTGTTGGAACACTGATTGATTGATCGAATTCTATAGTTGAAGCGGCAGATTTAAATATCACTGTCGATATCGGTGGCGATATCAATGGTGATATACTGTGCACAGAGAACATTGGATGAGACACACTGCCATGGTGCCAAAGGGCTTCATACGTTATCAAGTTCTTGAATCCCTCGGTGAAAAGCCCATGTCAGGTTCTGAAATAATAAACGAGATAGAAAGTAGGACAAGCGGCCAATGGAAGCCGAGCCCAGGTTCAATTTATCCGCTCTTGGCTTGGTTGCAGGATAATGGCCACATCAAAGAGCTTCCAGCTGAACAAAGCGGGATGAAACGATACGAGCTTACTGAAAGCGGCCGGGCTCTGCTGGGGGAGCAGAAAAAGATAATGGCTGAACAGAGGAAAAGGATGAAGGAGTATACAAAGAACCGTATGAGATTTAGGACCGGAAGGTTCTTCGGTCCGCCTTTTCTAGGCGCGATGTTGTCAGATTTGCCTGAGGAAAAACTGGTTGAAGCAAGAAAGACGATGCGCAAGCTTGTGACTGCTTTCTTCGAGTTGGGACGCAGCTTAGATGAGCATGCGTCCGAGGAAGCCTTTGATGAAGCGCTGAAACTCTTAAATAGTACGGCTGAAAAGCTCGAGGAGATAAACCAGAAGCTGAAGGGTGAGAAAAATGAGTGAAGAGATCATTAAGGCTGAAGGGCTGACGAAGATTTTTAACAAGCATTTGGTCGCGGTTGATCACGTAAACTTCGAGGTCAAGAGCGGGGAGATATATGGTTTCCTAGGACCTAACGGCGCTGGAAAAACCACAACCATCAACATGTTAATAACGATCATGAAACCTACAGAGGGGAAAGCCTCTGTCTTGGGGTTCGACATTGCAAAACAAAACGATAGCGTTAGAAACGTGATCGGCGTCGTGCCACAAGAATACACCGCCGATGAAGACCTAACCGCCTTAGAAAATATCCTTTTATGCGCTGATTTGTACGGAATTCCACGCCGCGTGGCGAAAGAGCGTGCGTTGGATCTCCTGAAACTTGTTGAGTTAACCGATTTCAAGGATAAGAGGGTTCAAACCTTTTCTGGTGGAATGCGCCGCAGACTTGAGCTTGCATGTGGGCTAATCAACAGACCAAAAATACTTTTCTTGGATGAGCCTACCCTGGGCTTGGATGTTCAAACGAGGACTGCAACGTGGAACTATATCAGAAAACTGAAGAAAGAGTATGGTATGACACTTTTCATGACTACGCACTATCTTGAAGAAGCAGATTCACTTTGCGATCGCGTTGCAATAATAGATCACGGAAAAATAGTCGTGGTCGGCACGCCCGAGGATCTGAAGCACAACTTGGGCGGCGACATCATAACTATAGGCATTAAAGAGGATATTGACGTAAGCGAGCTCATCAGCAAAGTTGAGAATGTTAAGGATGTTAAGAAAGAAAATGGCTCATATCGAATCAAAGCTGAGTACGGAGAAGTAACGGCTCCCTTCATTATTGAAACCCTAAGGAAGAAAGGGTATACTGTGGCCAAACTTTCGCTCACAGAACCCACGTTGAACGAGGTATACTTGGAATACACAGGCAAGTCTATGCGTGATACAGAAGAGTCGCCAGAGGCTTTTCAGGCGCAAAGGATGACGATGAGGAGGGCCCGGCAATGAGCGAAACCAACGACAATTCAAAAAGCAAATTACACGGCCTCTGGGCCTTGACCAACAGAGAGCTCAAGAAATGGTACAAGGCTCCTGTAATATTCATCCTTTCCATAATTCAGCCAATTATTTGGATGGGTTTACTCGGGAAAGCTATGAACATCGGTGCTATTTTCTCAAGTGGCTCATTGGGAGAACTAATGAGCAAGTTAGTTTTGACTCCACCGCTAACCGCAACGCAATCTCAACAACTGGGTAGTTTCTTCAACGGTCTCTCAGCAAGTATCATTCAAAATGCGTTCAAAACGACTGATTACTTTTCCTTTATGGCTGTCGGTATGATTGCCTTTACAGCCCTCTTTACCACGGCGTTCAGTGGCATGTCGGTAGTTTGGGACAGACGATTAGGCTTCCTAAACAAGGCTCTGAGCACACCTGTATCTAGGGCAGTGATAATATTCTCCAAAGTCCTTTCTGCAACATTGCGATCAATGTTCCAGGCAGGCATAATAATACTCATCGCAATTGCATTCGGTCTCCAGTTTGGGGCTAGCTTTAATCCACTCTACATATTCGGCGTATTCGCGATCATGTTCCTAATATGCGTGGGCTTGTCTTCAATGTTCATCGCAATCACCATAAGATCAACAAGAATAGAGACTCCAATGGCGGTTATGAACCTGATAACCCTGCCGCTGATGTTTGCTAGCAATGCCTTCTTCCCGACTAACATCATGCCTTCTTGGCTCCAGACAGTGGCGCAGGTCAACCCGATGACATACACTACAGATGTAGTGAGACAGCTCTTGATATACAGCACAACTGACTTCACGCAGGTTGGGATGGACTTTGCATACGTGGGAATATTTGCAGTGGTAGTCGCAACGATAGGCATAGTGCTCTCATGGCGATTCCTGAGTAAGTAGGCAGAGACGAACGAAAAAAGGGCAGATGACACCTGTGACGACAATTGTTGAAGCGGTGAACCTGAAGAAGACCTGCATGCTTGGAAAAGTCCCAGTTGACGCATTGCGGGGGATTAACTTAAGGGTTGAAAGTGGCGATTTCCTCGCCATTCTTGGTCCGTCCGGTAGCGGCAAGTCTACCCTGCTGAACCTAATCGGAGCCTTGGACAAGCCAACGGAAGGGAACATTCTGATTGAAGACGTTGACGTTTCCATGCTCGGTGACAGCCAGCTGGCAGATCTCAGACGAAGAATAGGCTTCGTGTTCCAGTTCTTCAACCTCATCCCTCGGTTCACAGCAAGAGAGAATGTTGAGCTGTCAATGTCCATAGCCGGCATGAGCAGACCCGAAAGGAGAAAGCATGCAGAAGATCTTCTTGAGACTGTGGGTTTGAAGGAGCGAATGAATCATAAACCAAGCGAACTGAGCGGCGGCGAGCAGCAACGCGTAGCCATCGCCAGAGCCTTGGCAAACAACCCTAGATTTCTCTTGATGGACGAGCCGACAGGAAACATAGATTCTAGGACTGCCACCGAAGTAATAGGGCTAGTTAAGAAGCTCAACGAGGAGAAAGGCGCGACCATAATAATGGTCACACATGACCAGCATTTGGCGGCAGAAACAAAGAGAACAGTCCAGATGTTTGATGGCCTAATAATCAAGGAAATTGTGAACTGACATGAAAGCAAGAGATGTTTTCTCCTATTCCTTCAGCGCAATAAGATTGAGGAAACTGCGTGCAGGTTTAACAACCTTAGGAGTAGTTATCGGCATTGCAGCCATCGTTGCTTTGCTTTCAATCACTCAGGGTCTACAAAATACTGTAACCCGGCAACTTCAGACAGGCTTTGCAACCAATACTCTAATTGTTTCCACTGAAAGAGGCTTTGGAGGGGGTTTCGGCCCCGGCGCACAAGGCGGAGCGGGCGCAGCTAGTTCTGGCTTCAAATTGCTAGTCAGTGATGCACAGGCAATCAATGGTACACTATCGCCGGAAATCGAGATATCGATGGCGATAATTCAAAGGGCGGGCTACGTCAAATCCGGTGAAACGGTTCGGACTACTACCATAGTAGGGGTGGATTTCACTAAATACGCAAACATTTACACTAGCACTTTTGCAGCTGAAAGCGGATCTATACCTCTAAGCCCGGCAGCCGATATGGTTGTAATTGGGAAACGGGTAAGTGATCCTTGGAAAAATGGGACACTACTCTTCAATGTAAATGACCCTGTTGAAATCATCTGGACTAACGCGACTACACTGCCACCGGAAAATGAGACTTATAGCGGCCATGTCACAGCAGTTCTTAGAGAGATCGGAGGATTCGGCCTCGGAGGGCCTTCGGACTCTAATATTTACATTCCGATTTCTCAAGTTCAAAGTTTCTTTGGAACCGATGAGGTCAATACGATAGTTGTGAAACTAAAAAACGACGATAAAGCAACGATCGACAGCGTTTCTAAGACCATAACCGATTATTTCAGCAATCAAGTCTCAGTAACGTCTGCAACAGCTGTGCTCAACACTCTTTCAAGTGTCTTCTCAATCATACAGCTTTTCTTAGCCGGAATTGCTGCCATCTCGCTTCTAGTGGCGGGCATAGGCATAATGAACATCATGATAGTCTCCTTGATGGAACGTACAAGAGAGATAGGCATACTGAAAGCGTTGGGCATGAAAAGCCGGACGGTGCTTTGGGTTTTCTTATGTGAGTCGGTGATTATTGGCTTGATCGGTGCAGCAATCGGCATTGCCTCAGGTTGGGGTTTGGCAAATTTGGTCGCAATAGTTTTCCGGGGAGGAGGCGGCACATTCATCGGAAATCAAGCGGCAACAACTGGTGGAATAACGATAACCCCTGTTTTAACCCCGACAGTATTCCTGGGCGCCTTAGCCTTCGGAGTGGGCGTCAGCGTCGTCTTTGCGCTTTACCCAGCTTGGCGAGCGTCAAAGCTTAAACCAGTAGAAGCCCTAAGATACGAATAGCCAATTCTGCGACGAGGCCTCTGCTTTGAAACGGGTCTATCCGAAACGGCCGTTCGTAGGTGTAGGCGCTCTAATAATCCACGATGGAAAAATCCTGCTGGAAAGAAGAGGGAACCAGCCAGGAAGAGGCCAGTGGAGTATTCCCGGAGGTTTGGTAGAGCTACGCGAAACTGTGGAGCAGACCGTGATAAGGGAAGTCAAGGAGGAAACCGGGCTGGAAGTGGAAAAACCTGAACCCGTTGATGTTGTCGACAACGTGGAATTGGACGGAGAAGACAGGGTAAAATACCACTTTGTAATAATCGATTACCTTGTCAAACTGAAAGCGGGCAAGCTTAGGGCTGCAAGTGATGCTGCCGAGCTTCAGTGGGTCCCATTCAAAGAAGTGGGAAAGTACGATTTGACTCCGACCTTCAGAGCCTTTTTCCAAAGAAATCGGCAAAGACTGGAGCAGCTCAATTCGAGTCCTTGAAGAACAGCCTTGTTTCTCCCATCGTTTTCACGTCTAACGCCTTGACTTTCGCGACCATCGGAAAATCCCTCACGACCCTGCCTAGAACAAGGCAATGGTGAGGCGGCAAGTCCCGCGCAATAGATCTCACGGTCTCAGCGTCAACACGCGCGGCACGTGAAACGACGTCCAAATCGTGTTCGTTTGTGAAGTTGAAGAGGAATATGTTGTCAGCTTGACGGTAAATGTTTTCCCGAATAGTGTCCGGCTGATTTGTTATGAATGTCGTAAAAATCCCGAAATGACGCATACGCGTCACAATGTCGTCCCAGTAGGTCTCGCGAAGGTAAAGATGCGCTTCCTCTGCGAAAAGGAAAACCGCCTTCAGCTTCCAGCTTGTTAATGAATCAACAAGCTTGCCGAGAACGTACTCGACAACTATCTGGCGGTCAATCGCAGACGTGTTTCGCAGATTTATTATTATGCCACTACCCTCTTCCTTTGCTTTCAACAAGCAATCTTCCAAAAGCGTGGCTTCAGCGACATTGTCCGTGAAAAAACCAGAATTGACCAAGGCGTGGTACCGAGAGAACAGCGCGTCCCGAACATGCTGGTTGCAGTTCCAGTTCCGTATCGTCTCTCCAAGCTCATGTAGAGTCAGTGCGTCCCTTTCTTTCAGCGCTTGCCATATCCGTCTGAATTCGCGAGCTGACGTTCCTGGTAGATGGAGAGCGTGAACGAGAATGCCCAAGAGGACGTGAAGATTCAACTGTTTCAGGGCCAACTTGAAGTTTTGCGAAGGTGTTAAGACGTGGATTTTATCATAGTAGGCGTTTCTTTTGCCGTCGCCTGTCATGCCCAAGCTGAGGTATTCACCGTTCAGATCGAAAACGACAACCGTAGCCTTATACCCTATCAAGTTGACCATCAGAAGCTTGGAAAGATGTGATTTGCCTGTCTCCTTCTTACCGGTTATGATGTTCAGCCTTCCATCCAAGGAAGAAGCGTCAATGGCTAGGAGCGAAGAATCCTTCGTCCCACCTAACACTATTGGAAGTTTTCCGTCGATCTTGGCAAGCTTCAGCAGTGCTGGGAGCGGAAGTTTCTTTATTGTCGATTGGGAACGCGAAGGAAGCCATGAACTGGTGGGGCTTAGATTCTCGTTTTCTATCGATGCTCGAATCTTACAGATTAGTAGACTTGCGTCTTGAATGTACGTGATGTGAGGAGCGATTTCTAAGGGGTCAACGTCTTCACCTTGGATCAGCTCGCCACCGTCCGGAAGACTGCGGAGCAATTCTTCAAGGACTCCTGGAATGCTTGCAAATTGTGCGTCGATCACCTGGACAATTAATCCTCTACCAGCCTCAGCGTCTTCAACAAGTAGGTAATCGCCTTTCTCTACTGTTTCATTGGGGAAACTCAAGATCTGGAGGACGTTGCCCTCTTTCTTGTACAACTTCAAGAGTAACTCTCCCCTTTACCGAACGGACCGAACAGAAGCCTGTGCATATCTGGTCGGTTCACTATTTGAAGCCCGTACCTGCGGGTGACGAAATGTTGCATCGCAAGCACTTCGTTAGCCGTGAAAGTGCACAAAATGTGAGCTAGGCGCAGCGTTTCAGGGTAACTCTGCGAAAGCAAGTCGTTTCCCAAAAGTTTCTCGGTGGCCTCGATTCTGATCTCAGGCAGAACTTCCTTGTCAATGTCCAACCTAAACGCGCAGTTTCCTGTTGTTAACCTCGCCACGTAGACATCGCCAAGCAACACCATTGGAGGCTTAAGCCTCAGGCCTTCCGTCTCAAGCAAATACGGAGGTGCGGCTCTTGGCAGCAAATCGGTTATCACGTGTCCGTTGACTCTCAGGTTTGTCATTTTCGAAAAAGCCAGAACAATGTTTCCTCTTCTTCTTGCCGTGCTGAGAATGTCTTTCAGGCGCTGGGTCGGAGTGTCGGGGGTTCCTGAAGTTAGGGAGCCGTCGAAGAGGATTAGTCCCTTGTTCATGGTTTTTGACAGCATCGTCTGCATCCACCTTTCCAGAAGGCTGGCTATCCGTGAAGGCATTTGTAGAAAGTTGGGTGCGCCTTGATGATTGTGCTCTTGCGAATAGTTGAAATATGATCTTTCCAGCGCGTCATAGACCTCTTTTTTGTTTTCATCTGTTATGTGAAACACGAACGGTCCGAGTCGTACGTACCGATAGGCTCTGTTTTGTTTCCAAACGTCTGCACCTCTGACAGCTATGACTATGCCTTGGCTTGTTTCTCCGATTTTTATAGTTGAAGTGTCTACTGCAGCAACAATGCTCTCTTGGCGCATGGGCTTCAGAGGAATTGGCTCAAGTCTGAGCCTAAATGCTTGCGTCGACTCTTCAAAACCATTGATTTGTTGAAAGTTTTGTTGATTTAGTTGAAATGGTTGAGTCTGCACGGGTTTCAATGAGTGCACGCTCAACTCCGCGAATTGTTGAGGTAGTATCGTGTCCATGCTGGGCTGTGGAAAGTTATATTTTGGTGTTGTTGTAATAGGGTATTGTTCAATCACCAAGATTCACCAATAGCCAATTGTTTGAGGAAGGTATATTTAAGTGTTGTGCATGAACAAGATGCACAATACAATAAACAACAAGGTGAAAAATTGGCTGAAAAAGAAACAAGACCACCAATACGCGTAAAGATGAAAATCGGAGAAATAGAATTCGAAATAGAATGCCAAGAAGACCAACTCCAGCCAACGGTGGACAAGATTCTCTCGACCGTAACCGAGAAACTGAAAGAAACACCATTGATAGCAGAGAGACCTGCACAGCAGCCAAGGGCAGAAACCTGCAAGGGCATTATCCAGAAGCTCTGGGAAGAAGGGTGGTTTGCCGCCTCCAAAGGCCTCGGCGAAGTACACAGTGAACTAGCCAGACGCGGATTCCACTACGACCGCACAGCCGTAGCCCACGCGTTGATCGACTTGGTCAAAGACGGCATACTCACAAGGGAGGGAAAGCCACGCAGGTACCAATACGCACAGAAGAGACCGCCGCCCTAGCCAGGCGTTCAGCCAATACCTTATACTCAGCCAGTGACCAGATTTTACATAACACGCAAGGAAGAAATGACATGGAGTAGTGACATTGAGCAAACAAAAGCGGAACATCAACGCAGTGACTTTTGATCTTTGGGAGACCCTGCTTCTCGAAACTGACGGCGCAAACGCGAGAAGAACAGATGCTCGTTGCGAAGAGCTTCGCCAAACATTGGACAAACTCGGAGTCAAGGTCCCCGCCACTCGAATAGAATCAGCCTTGAAGCAGACAATGCTCACTCTCGTGGACGTTTGGGAAACAAACAAGGACGTAGCTTGCCAAGATCAGATCCGATCCATCATAAAATCTGCATCGAACGATTCGATAACACTCAGAGAAGAGTGGATTGACGATCTGACCTCAGCCTACATCCGACCGGTCTTCACGGTTCCTCCCTACCTCAACCCAGACGCGCGTGAAGCTTTGCAATGGCTAAAAAGTCGCAAGAAGCTCATTGGACTCATATGCAATACTGGACTGACTCCTGGAATCGGACTCCGAAGACTTCTTGAAAAGGAAAAAGTAGCACAGTATTTCGACCTGATGCTTTTCTCTGAGGAAATAGGCATCCGCAAGCCTGACCCCAGAATATTTCACCTAGTTGCAGAGAAACTCGACATAAGCCCAAGCGAGGCTGTTCACATAGGCGACAACCTGAAGAGCGATATTTGGGGCGCCCAAAAGGCGGGTTTCAGAGCTATACACCTCTCAAGTGAAGAGGGAAGGGACAAGTTGGCAGAATCTGACCCTTCATCACTCTTGTCGCTATCCAAGAGATTAGGCAGCCTAAAAGAAGCACGCATAATCCCAGACATGACGATAACATCGCTTGGGATGGCAATGGATGCGATCGAGGAATTGGAAAAAGGCCACTAGTGTTGGATTGACGCGCTTTTGTTTCGGTCTGTTTCTCACTTTCCACGTTGCTTATGAAGGTGGACGGGAAAGACTCACCTTTATTAATGGTCATGCTCTTCTGCATAGAGCATAAAAAATCGACGATCCGATTGGAGCGAAGGGATTGGCCTTGAAGGACGTTGAATTGAAACTGATTTCCGAGCTTATGAAAAACAGTCGAAGAAGCGATAGGGAATTGGCAAAGGCGATCGGCACTTCTCAACCCACTGTCACAAGGATCAGAAACAAACTGGAGAAAGAAGGATGCCTTTTGGAGTATACAGCGATGCCTAACTTCGTCAAGCTTGGGTATCACTTGTTCGCTTTGACCTTTGTTTCCTTGAGGCAGACGCTCAGCCGCAAAGAGGCAGACGAAGTGAGAGAGGGTGCCGTTGAAATGGCAAGGGACGCTTCTCAGAATGTTGTCGTGATTGAAAGAGGAATCGGTTTAGGGCATGCAGCAGTGATCGGTTCATTTCACAAAGACTACGCATCATACGTAGAACTCATTGACAAGTTGGAACGGAAGCCTTATCTTGAAGGCAAGTCCGAAAGTTTCCTCATAAATTTGGACGACAAGTTTCATTACCGTCATCTGACACTCACAACGCTGGCCAAACACATATTGACGCTGAAAGAAAAGAACGAATGAACGGTCTCTGAATTTTACCCTCTGGTTCTTGGTCATTCCAGAAGTTCTGCGCCTTTGTTGACGGCAAATTTCATTCGTTCAGTGCAAGCACAATCATGAAAGCTCTTGACATACTCTTTCATACCTTCCGCTGTCTTCACATCCAAGCCTGTGAGTTCTCGGCAGGTTACGGCTCCCCATCTCTCCCTGAAAGCCGCAATAAACCTGTCAACTCTCGACCAAGTTGGCTGAGGACTTACATGGCTAGTCTTTCTTCCATATTTGATGCCTATGGCCATTGCAACGCCTGACACGCACCCGCACGTAAGACCGTTCAACGAAAAACCCGCGCCGACGCCTGTGGCAATTTTGGGGATAAGTTCAGATCTGACACCCAAGTATTCCACGAGCGTCAAGAGGACGGCTTCGCAGCAATTGTACGGACGTCCTTCTGGGAAGTTGGCAGGCTTTTCTTGGAAGTATCTCGCCGCCTTCACTTGCAGACTTTTGGCAACATCTTCACCAATCATACTGTCCTCTCCTTCTGCGATTATTCACTGATAGCAACTTCTATTTCTTCAAGCTTTCTCCCCGTCAAACTCTGTCCAGAAAATGTAGTTGGTTTCACGACGACACATCTCAAAAGCCCTTATCGAGAGAAACAGTGGAGTTGTGTGCAAAGGTCAACCGCCGATTTTGGACTTGATTCTAGGAAGAACATCTTTCTGCGTTTGCACTAAGCCAAAGGTTGTGATCCTGTACTTTTCATCAGCAGTCTTTGCCGCTATCTCGCCCTTAACGAGCTCGCCCAATCTCGTACTGACGATTTTCGCGTCCTTGCCGAGCTTGGCTTGCAGCTCCTCTTTCGAAACCCCATCCGTCTCAGCCTTTCCCAATTGACAAGCTACGTAGCCGGCTAGGAGCAAAAGGCTCAGAGCCTCATTGTCCGTCAGCCTGTTTCTCGGAACGAGCAAATATGAGCCTTCCGCCGCAAAACCAATGATACCTTCACATTCCTTGACAAGCCTCTGCAAATCAACGTTCAGCACAAGCCTGTTG
>Ga0315268_10004700_pt1 | contig 14772 bp, 15 predicted proteins | sample C1_top_MG_FD_204535 | JGI IMG/M metagenome (GOLD analysis project Ga0315268, IMG submission 204535) | Sediment microbial communities from Yellowstone Lake, YNP, Wyoming, USA - C1_top | ecosystem: Environmental > Aquatic > Freshwater > Lake > Sediment | place: USA: Wyoming | collected 2017-08-01
CTGAACCTTCCTGATCCACAAATTCTGCCATCCCGCATCTCCGTAAGTGCAATGGCATCAGTATTAACCGATTAACCCGAAAATGCAAATATTAAGTTAGCGCTTATGCGCGCAGGCGGGAATCCAGCTATTCAAAAAATCCCCGCATAGCGGGTCGATATTGAGGTTCTGTCCGCTTTGCGGAGTGCATGAGCCGCTGGATTCCCGCCTGCGCGGGAATGACGGGGTTTCGTTCTAAATGAACAATCCGGGATAAATTGGACATTGGCGATTCCAACTAGCAAAAATATTTACTTTCAAGAGGCTGTTGTAAAAAGGATACAGTTATATGAAATATTTGTGAATAAAACATCATCGCTCTTGTATCTAGCCTCTTACGTGAGGCACAATCGTCACTGAATTTCTATATTAGGAAGTCCTGTTATTTGGGACTCCTGTTATAAGGGAATTTGATTGTAGCAAAAGCACCACCAAGGGCGAAAAAATCGCTTTATTTCAATATTCTAGGAGAGTTACACATGCAAAAGAAAATTATCGTTCTGGCTATTGCGGCAGCTTTCTCGGCACCTGCATTCGCTGATACAGCCAATGTAACCGTTTATGGCGCAGTAAATATGGCGGTTGATTCAGTTAGCGTAGGCAACGGCGCCGCTGCAGGATCCGGAAACAGCTATTCTGATTCCAAAATCTCCAGCAACGTAACAAAACTGGGCTTCAAGGGCGCTGAAGACCTGGGCGACGGCGTATCCGGCATCTGGCAGCTCGAGCAGCAGATCGACGCTGACAATTCAAGCGCTACAACTGGAGCGAACGGCTACCAAGCACAAAACACTCTGGCTACACGCAACAGCTTCGTTGGTTTGAGCGACAAGTCCATGGGTACCGTGCAGTTGGGCAAGATGGACACTCCTTTTAAATCTTCTGTACGCGGCCTGGACCTGTTCGACGGCACCATCGCTGATAACCGCAGCCTCTTGGGCGGTGTAAAGGGTCTGTCTGCGGGTGCAACATTTGAAGGTCGTCAGCCTGATTCGATTGCCTATACCAGCCCGGTAATGGGTGGTGTGACTGTAGCTGCTGCCTATGTGTTCGGTGCCGAGAATGCTAATGCGGCTACCGTTAACAAGGGTTCTGCAGTTTCCCTGGCTGCGATGTACAAATCAGACAATCTGTTCGGAACACTGGCCTACGAAGTGCATAACTTCGGCGATGCTAATACCGGTGATATGGCAGGTAACGCTGTTACAACTGGACAGAAAGAATCAGCTGTCAGGCTTGGCGTAGGCTACACCATGGATGCATTTCAACTGAACGCGGTGGTTGAGCGCACCGATGACAATTTGGCACCTGCTGCAGCCGATACGAATGTCTATGGCCACACTGCATACTACCTCGGCGGCAAATTCAATCTGAGCAGTGCCAACTCCGTGAAGCTTGCTTATAGCCATGCAAATAAGACCAACGCCGTAAACAATGCGGGCGGGAGCGATGCTGCGAGCCAGGTTTCACTCGGTTTCGACCACAACCTGAGCAAGGCCACATCCGTGTTTGCACTGTACTCATTGGTGAGTAACGACGATCAAGGTCAGTACGGTTTGACAACAGCCAGTTCTACTGGTGGTACAGGTAACCTTGCTACTGCTTATGCAGGCGCAAAAGTTAGCGTAGTGTCATTGGGCTTGAAGCACGCCTTCTAATTGCGTGCCCTCTGTTGAGGGTTAGCAGCGGAAGCTGAAAACGGGCATCCTTCGGGATGCCCGTTTTTTTGCGCCCGAATTTTGAGTTATGACAGCTTTTGAAGACGTATTTGCCGCTATTAAATTTGCCACCGAAGGCCCACTCTTTCAGGTACCGCGTGGCATGTTAAATAAACCTAGAAAAAGCAGTTGCCCGCAGATTACCTCGGAGAGGTAATCTGCGGGCAACTGCTTTTTCTCTGATAAATATTTTTCTGAATGAGGAATAAAACAAATCCATAACTCGTCTATAGTTTAAGTGGCTACATTTCGTAGCCACTTAAATCATTTAAAGGAGAAAAATGAATGAAATGCATCAACCTGCTATGTTATTGAATTCACACAAAAAATAATAAGCTGGATAAGGCCGGATTAAATCTTGATCCTGTCAATTTATTTCAACCTGGTACGCATCGTCCGCCAGGCTGATCAGAGATAAGCAACCACTTCAGGGAAAAGAAATGAAAAATAAATTGTTAACGTCAGCCATGGCTATCGCCTTGGGAATATCACCCGCCGCATTTGCTTCCAACTGGTTTCAGCTGCAAAACAGCGAAGCCCCTGGAGCGCCGGCCTATAAATTTTGGGGCTTCATTCAGCCGCAATATGTGTCAAACATGGGAGGTGCAGTCAATGGCATCACGGCACCTGCCGGTCTCGCTGCATATAATGGTCAAACCCCGATATTCAACGAGGTTGGGCCGGATCTCAAGCATAAGGATCAATTGCAGATATTCCGCGCGCGCCCGGGCGTGCGCGGCGTTATTCCGGGAACGGACGAAAATATCAACTATTTCCTGCTGGCAGAATTGGGCAACAACGGTCTGACTCAACAAAGGCCGGCGGTCATGACCGATGCCAGCGTTTCCTTCAACTACATTCCAGGTGCCCGTATCCGTGTCGGCCTTGGGCGTCTGCCTATAGGCGAGGAAGCAATGCTGGGCGAGCCGGCCATCGACTACATCAACTTCAGCGGTGTAACCGACGGCTTGCTCAACGAGCGTTTCGTCACTCCCTATGTCGATACGCGTGCACATTCGCCGATACTGGGCGTGCCCATGCAACAATCCCAAGTCGTCGGCCCGGTGGGTGCTTTCCGCGATGTGGGTATCGAAGTGTATGACTGGTTTACGCATGAGCAGTGGGAATATACCTACGCCGTGATGGCCAGCCAGGGCAACGGCGTTAACTTTGACAACTCGCCCAACAGCGGCAACAACGATGTCACCGGACGTTTGCAGGCGTCTTACATTTTTGGCGGAAAAGGCCCGAAACGTGAGGATGTGACTGTGTTTGCATGGCATCAGCAGGGTGGTCGTGCATATTCGGGTTTCAGTTATAGCCGTGTTCGCGAAGGCATGGGCGCAAAATACGTGCAGGGTAATTTACGCCTGAGCGGTGAATATATAAGCGGCAAAGGCATGATCTATGTCGGCAAGAACCCGCCGTTCAACGACCTTGGCGGTACTGCTTTTGAACCTGTTGATCTGCTCGCTGCAGCATCCAGCAATGAGGCTAAAGGTTACTATCTGGACATGGGCTGGAAATTTGATTCGAAGTGGGAAGCGGATGTGCGCTACGACTTGTTCGACAAAATGTCCAATTCTGCCTTTGATGAACGCGTCGCCAAAACCTGGACAGTGGGAGGACAATATTTCTACAGCCCGGCTCTGCGCCTTGTCGTGAATTATGAGTTCAGGACGCTCACAGCACCAGATCCAACAACACCAGGGGTATCAGGTACGGCCGCAGCGCAGAAAACGCAACTCACAGATGCAGGCATCATAGGCAACAGTATGGGGAACCGTCTCAGCGCGCAGCTCACTTATCAGTTCTAAGTGGTGTTGTTTAAGCAGTCTGTCTTACCAGAGTGCCTGACTGTATGCCGCACAGTCCATCAACGCGGAAAATCAGCAGTCAGGTAATTTGTAGAAAGCGATAATGCAGTGATCCAAAAAACGGGCGCCTTCGGGTGCCTGTTTTTTTTGCCGTTGAAGGCCCCGCATTGTTAACGTGAAACTCGCGCAGCGAGACCCTGTCCCTCTCGCCCGCTTGCGGGAGAGAGCTGGAGAGAGGGAAACGGGTATGGCGAATTTCATTATCAGGGGTGGCATCATCGCCATGCCCGTCAGTATCAGCTTGCCGGAAGCGGCCATGAGCCATGATGCGATCATGGTTAATTAGCGCAGAACTTAAGTATATAGTTGTGCTCTTACGTTTCGTTGCGGCTTAATTCTCGGGCTCGGGTGGATATTCATGTTTAAAAATTATATTTTCTTTTTGTTGTGCTGCGTCAGTTTCTTGTCAATTGCAGAAAGCAGCGGCGAAGAGCTGGCGATGACGCCGATCAAGGTTAGCGAACATTGCTATTACGTGCTCGGCGAGGCTGGTGCAGCGTCTTCCGCCAATGAGGGCTTCATGTCCAATGCGGGGTTTGTGGTGACCGATGCAGGGGTGGTGGTGCTGGATACGCTGGGCACGCCGGTGCTCGCGCACAGGCTGGTGGCTGAGATCAGGAAAATCACCGATAAGCCGATCAGGCGGGTTATCGTGACGCATTATCATGCCGACCATATTTATGGCTTGCAGGTGTTCAAGGACATGGGTGTCGAGATATGGGCAAATACCCTCGGACAGGAATACCTTAACTCCGAGGCAGCACAGAAGCTGCTGCAGGAGCGCCGTGAAGCGCTGTTTCCGTGGGTGGACGACAAGACCCGGCTGGTTGCGGCAGACAAGTGGATAAGCGGCGATACAAAATTTGAAATGGGCGGCCTGCATTTCGAGTTGCGCCATGTCGGGCCGGCGCATGCGCCGGACGATACCGTGATGTTTGTGAAGGAAGACGGCGTGTTATATGCCGGCGATATTATCTTCATCGGACGCGTGCCGTTTGTCGGCGAAGCCGACAGCCGCAGCTGGCTGGTGGCGATAGATAAACTGCTTGAATTCAATCCAAAATATATCATTACCGGGCATGGCCCGGCTTCGCATACGCCGGTGAAGGATCTGGTATTTACACGCGATTATCTGAAGTACCTGCGCAAAGTGATGGGCAAGGCGGTCGCGGATTTTGTGCCGTTTGACGAAGCGTACGACAAGGCCGACTGGTCGCAATATTCCGCGATGCCCGCGTTCGACGCGGCGAATCGGGATAACGCTTATGACACTTACCTGCTGATGGAAAGGGAATCGCTGAAATAAACAACGCAGGGAGCGTGGGACGCATCCTGCGCAAAGCCTTCGACACGCTGCGTTACAACAATCGCGACCTGTCGCCTGCCAGGAAATTGTGCAACGGCGCGTCAATACCTTTGCCCAGTGCAATCACCTTGAACAGCTCGCCCATTTCTGCCGGGCTGGTAAGCTTTTGTATTTGTGCAGATAACGGTAAATATTCGCGCAGGTTATCGGGAGAGACCTGGCTGATAAAATCAGTAATGCCGCCATTCATTAAAAAATGCGCCTGCGAGGTATAGCCGAGCAGGTTTGCACCCTGGTCGATGGCGCTTTCCGCGACCGCGGTAAAGTCCACATGTGCGGTAATGTCCTGCAGTCCGACCAGAAAGAACGGGTTGTCATGGGCATGGTGACGGTAGTGGCACATCAGGGTGCCGCTGCTGCGCTGCGGATGATAATACTCGCGTGAGCCAAAGCCGTAATCGATGCACAGCAGCGCACCGCAGCTCAGTCGCTCGCACAAGGTACTGACGAGGCCGCGGGCGGTGAGCGAGATTTCGCTGAGATAACCGTCAGGCACGCTGATTTGCTGCGCCAGTTCGAGCAATGCCGGAGTTTCAGGCAGTCTTTCCTTCCAGTTGAAATTATTGCCCTGGTTCACTACGCCACGCTCGAACACACGCGCATCAGACCAGCGCACCAGGTGTACCGGCAGCGCATCCAGCACCTCATTGGCGATTACCGCACCTGATATTTGTGCCGGCAAAGTATCGAGCCAGTGCACCCGTCCGACAAGTTGCGGCACATGTTTTTGCAGCAGTGTTTGCTGGCGTTCACGCAAGTCGGCGCTCACTTCCAGTATCGAGTAGGAGTCCGGCAGTTGCCCAAGCCGTTCCAGTTCGGTCAGGATATCCAGTGCCAGTTTGCCGCTGCCGGCGCCCAGTTCCAGTATCTGCGGCGTGCTCAACTGCATGATGTCTGCCACCTGGCGCGCCAGCGTGCGGCCAAACAATGGCGATATTTCCGGCGCGGTAATGAAGTCGCCCGCTGCGCCAAACTTGCTTGCACCCGCGCTGTAATATCCCAGGCCGGGTGCGTAGAGTGCCAGTTCCATAAAGCGCGAAAATGGAATCCAGCCGCCCTGCAGCGAAATATCCTGCTGGATCAGTTCGCATAGCTGCTGGCTGTGTTGTTGTGCTTCCGGGCTGGGTAACGGTAGTGAGGACATGACGGGGATGTGTTAAATTACCAAATATAAAGTTTAATCCTAAAAATGGAATTTGTGGGGTGTGCTGACCAGGGGTTTGATCAGGAATTTACCCCTACGGCGTATCCGCGATGCGACAAAAAACTAAAATAAACGGCTGAGCAATTTGGCTGAATGGAGGAATCGATGCAAGGCAAAGTGGTATTGGTAACAGGAGGTGGCAAGCGCGTGGGTGCAGCCATCTGCCGTCGGCTGCATGCGGCAGGCGCTAACATCGCCGTGCATTACCGTTCTTCTGCTGCAGAAGCGTTGGCATTGCAGGCCGAGCTGAACGCCATACGTGCCGATTCCGTGCTGTGCGTGCAGGCTGACCTGCTCGATCTGCATGACTTGCCCGGGCTGGTGCAGGACACGATACGATATTTTGGTCATCTGGATGGCCTGGTCAACAATGCCTCCAGTTTTTATCCCACCCCGCTGGAAGAAGTGGATGAGGATCACTGGAACGATTTGCTGGGAACCAACCTGAAAGCGCCGCTGTTTCTGGCGCAGGCGGCCGCCAGCGAGTTGCGTCAGCGCGACGGCGCGATTGTGAATATCGTCGACATCCATGCCGAGCGGCCGATGCAAGGCCATCTTTTATACAGTGTGGCGAAGGCCGGTCTGGTGGCGCTGACCAAGGCGCTGGCGCAGGAGCTGGCACCGCAAGTGCGGGTCAATGCGGTGGCTCCGGGTGTCATTGTGTGGCCGGAGCACGGTGACTGGGACGGTGACGTACGACGCAAGCAGATTATTGAACACACTCTTTTGAAACGCGAAGGCGAACCTGACGACATCGCCAAAGCCGTGCAATTTCTGCTTAGCCAGGCACCCTATATCACCGGCCAGGTGATAGCAGTGGATGGCGGGCGCAGTGTCAATCTGTAAGGCAGGCTTTTTAGCTGCAGCCAAGGGGTAATGGTAAAATGACAGCAATTCCTTGATTTACACACATTAGCCATGCCTTGATTGGTTAATCGAAACCATTGACCTTTTCATAATTCATGACAGATATTTTTACCGTAGCCGTCATTCCCGCGCAGGCGGGAATCCAGACCGATGCAAAACCGCCACAAGGTGGTGACAGCACCCAAGCCACGGGGTTGCCCGCTACGCGGAGCTTATATGACAAACTGGATTCCCGCCTGCGCGGGAATGACGAAGTGGTCAATTTTGTCTAAGTTTGTACTTGTTTTAAACGTTGTCTTCAATTACGGAAAGCTCAATAAGCAAGCTCCTGCTGTACCAGCCTGATATATGAAATATGAATATAATCGCTCAACCCGTCCACTTCGAACCCCGCTCCACCAACTTCAACCGCCTGCGCGGCAAGCTGGAACAGCATGTCGGCAAAGCCATCGGCGATTTCAACATGATCGAAGAGGGCGACGTCATCATGGTGTGCATGTCCGGCGGCAAGGACTCTTATACCTTGCTGGAAATTCTGCGCGCGTTGCAGAAGCGTGCGCTGATCAGTTTCCGCCTGATTGCGATGAATCTGGACCAGAAGCAGCCGGGTTTCCCCGATCACATCCTGCCGGATTATTTCAGGTCGATAGGGGTGGAATACCACATTGAAACCCAGGACACGTATTCCATCGTCAAGGAAAAAATTCCTGAAGGTAAAACCACCTGCTCGCTGTGTTCGCGGCTGCGTCGCGGCATCATCTATCGCGTGGCGGGCGAGCTGGGTGCAAACAAGATCGCGTTGGGTCATCACCGCGATGACATGATAGAAACATTGTTCCTGAACATGTTCTTCGGCGGCAAATTGAAGGCGATGCCGCCCAAGCTGGTGACCGACAAGGGCGACCATGTGGTGATACGCCCGCTGGCATATTGCGCCGAAAAGGAAATCGCAAGTTTTGCGCGCGCCATGGAATTCCCGATCATTCCGTGCAACCTGTGCGGCTCGCAGGAAAATCTGCAACGCCAGAATATCAAGGAAATGCTGGGCGCGTGGGAGTTGCAGTATCCCGGACGCAGGCAAACGCTCTTCACCGCCATGCAAAATATCAAGCCGTCGCATCTGATGGATGGCAATCTGTTCGATTTCAAGGGCATCAAGGCGGGTGATGTGGTCGAAGAGGGCGATGTTGCATTTGATGAATAAGCATTTCATGCGCGGGTAGCGGCATGTTCTGGCCTTATCGGGGCTGGGCAGGATTACTCGTTGTCACGATGCTGGCCGGCTGCGCCAGTGTGAAGTACAGCCCGCTTGCCACAGAGCAAAAATCCATACCTCATGTGTCTGTCACTGTCAGTTACAAAATAGACGGAATTTATCAGCTGCAAGTGCATAACAAGCTGCACCGCAGCATCATCCTGGAGTGGAATAGCAGCGCTTATGTCAATACCGGCGGCGATGCAGTTCGACTGATACATATCCAGGATGCGGATTCCATTCCCGATGAAATACCGCCGAATCAAATGCCGACCCCCGTTGCCAGCAGCGCGAAATTAAAAACATACTTTGTCGGCGAGAGCTGGATCGATTATGCCAGGCGCGGTGTGACGCCAAGACCCAGGGATAGCGAGAAAAAAGCAAAGATTTACATTGCATTCAACATCAACGGTAAACGCGTTTACTGGACGGCAGATGTGACTTTCATTTCGGTTCAATAGAGGTAGCCTGCAGGTTCTATGAACCTGGAAAAAGCAGTTGTCCGCAGATTTCACAGATTACGTATTATTAAACAAATAGTTATCGAGATTGGCTGGTTAGCCAATTGGGTGTACGATTGAATTTTTCCAAGTAATTCAAAATCTGTGTGAATCTGCGAAATCTGCGGATTGAACCTCGGTTTTTAAGTTAATTTCGGCACTGTGTCCTGGATGGAGTTATCGCTCAATTGCAGTGACTGCAATTTTGAAAATAAGCTTGCGTATTTTTCCGCTGCCCACCAATGGAGCATGGGCATCCTCAGGAAAGAAGATGCAAAACGCATCTGGCGGAGTGGAAATCCATGATGCTGGTGCATCGTAAAAAAACCGTATGTCTCGTTCAGAGCTGTAATCGCCAACCGGCTGACGGCAATCTGCCAGAGGTTTCCAGCCCATCTCATCATTTCCCTCCAGCACCAGTTGAATGTCGATGTACTTGCGGTGACATTCCAGTTTGGCTTCGTCGCGGCTGCGGCCTTGAGCCTCCTCCACGATCACGAATAACTGTTTGTCGATAATGGGGTGGCTGCCGGCGGTTAAAGCATGCAAATCGGTATTGCGCATATAGTCGAAGGCGCGCGCAAACAGGGGGTGCAGCGTGGTGTAGCGATCGGCTTGGGAGAGGGCGGAGAAGATCATGGTATGTACATGGAGCAGCCGTCTAGGCTGCTTTCTTTAGTCGAATTTCCAGTCGAATTTCCGCTGCGGCCAGCATATTGACAAGGGTATCTATGGAAAATACATCCACTTTGCCGCGCATCAAATCGGAGATACGGGGTTGTGTCACTCCAAGCGTTTTCGCGGCTTCAGCTTGAGTCATGCCGCTGCTGCGGATATATTCGGTGATGGCGCGCATCAATTCAGCGCGGGCTTTCATGTTGGCTGCATCGCCGGGTGTATCCTCGATGGCATCCCATATGCTTTTGTATCGTTGCTTGCTCATTTTGTACCTCACATGAGTTCGTTAAATCGTTTGCTCGCCAGCGCGATGTCCGGCGTTGACGTTCTTTGTGTTTTCTTTTGAAAACAATGCAGTATATAGACCGCATCTTTTAATCTGGCGATATAGATAACGCGAAATGTTCCGCCTTCATCCTGAATCCTGATTTCCTGTACGCCGGCACCGATGTTTTTCATCGGTTTCCAATTATCTGGCTCTTCTCCATGTTGCACTTTGTCGATTTGATAGCCTGCTTCGCGGCGCACAGAGAGGGGAAAGTCGCGCAAGCCGTTTAATGCGTTACCGAGAAACTCGACTGGTTTGGAGTGAGCATGCATGCGAAGATTATACACATATTTGTATAATAGAAAAGCGAGGGACTAATGCCGGGTGTCAAGCTGGTCTTCAGCGATATAGGGTAACGCTAAATAAATCGAGCCAACATTCCCTTCGCCAGAGAGTCATGGAGGGGTATCCGCACGCGATGACCGCTGCCCGGCGCAACGCTTAAAGTCGCACCATCCATGCCATGCATTTCAGTTACCTCAACAATCTGGTTGCCGCCCGGGTGTATCACTTCCAGTTTGTCGCCGACGTGAAATTTGTTTTTTACGTCAATCTCAGCCATGCCATTGGCACAGTTTACGATGTCACCCACGTATTGCTGGCGGGTGCTCAGCGAGTGGCCGCGCATGTAGTTCTGGTGTTCGTGGGTGTGGTGGCGTTCGTAGAAACCGTCGGTGTAACCGCGGTTGGCCAGCGCATCCAGCGCGCCCAGCAGGCTGTAGTTGAAGGGACGTCCAGCCACCGCATCATCGATCGCCTGGCGATACACCTGCGCGGTGCGCGCGACGTAGTAGATGGACTTGGTGCGGCCTTCCACCTTGAGCGAGTCGATGCCGATCTTGGCCAGACGCTCGACATGCTCTACCGCGCGCAGGTCTTTCGAATTCATGATGTAGGTGCCGTGTTCGTCTTCGAGCACCGGCATCAGTTCATCCGGATGGTCGGCACGGGAAATGAGGTAGGGCTGGTCTGCCAGCGGGTGGCGCGGGATGGAACCGCAACCCGACAGCGCGCTCTCGCTCAGGGCTTTATCAAAATCAAAATCCAGTACTTCAGGTTGGCTGTTTTCCGCCAACCCTCTCCCTGGCCCTCTCCCGCTTGCGGGAGAGGGAACCTTTGCACTCTCCCCCTTGGGGGAAGAGATGGAGAGAGGGAGGTTTATTTTCTTTATATCACCGCTGCCGTCTTCCTGCGCGTTCTCCACCTTGTAATCCCAGCGGCAGGAGTTGGTGCAGGTGCCCTGGTTGGCGTCGCGGTGGTTGAAGTAGCCGGACAGCAGGCAGCGCCCGGAGTATGCCATGCACAAGGCGCCATGCACGAACACTTCCAGCTCGATGTCCGGGCATTGCTGGCGAATTTCTTCGATCTCGTCCAGCGACAATTCGCGCGACAGGATAATGCGTGACAGGCCGAGTTTCTGCCAGAATTTTACCGCCGCGAAATTGACCGTATTGGCCTGCACCGACAGATGAATAACGGCTTCCGGGAAACGTTCGCGCACCATCATGATCAGGCCGGGATCGGCCATGATCAGCGCGTCCGGCTGCATCGCAATCACCGGTTCCATGTCTTTCAGGTACGTTTTAACCTTGGCGTTGTGCGGCATCAGATTGCTCGCAACAAAGAATTTCTTGCCCAGTTGATGTGCTTCATGAATGCCTGTGCCAAGCTCTTCCAACTGGAATTCGTTGTTGCGCGCACGCAGGCTGTAGCGCGGCTGCCCGGCATAGACTGCGTCCGCGCCGAAAGCGAAGGCGGTGCGCATTTTGTCGAGGGTGCCGGCAGGTAAAAGCAGTTCGGGTGCGTGCATATTATTGAATTCCGGATTATTTTTGAATCATAAAAATTATTGCAGGAGCGCAGTTTGCCTCGGAGAGGTTTTCGTGCCCTTTGCGTACTGCGCGATTGTTGGATAGAGCTATCGCCCGATCAATCGGGATCCTACGGTGAAACGTTAATGTCGGTTAAGACAGCCTAACGGGCATGGCGATGATGCCACCCCTGATAATGAAATTCGCCATACCCGTTTCCCACTCTCCAGCTCTCCCCCGCAAGCGGGCGAGAGGGACAGGGTCTCGCTGCGCGAGTTTCACGTTAAAGTCCTAATCGTTTCCAGATTTCCATGCTGGGTGCGGCCTGGTTAAGCGTGTAGAAGTGCAATCCGGGTGCGCCACCGGCGAGCAGGCGTTCGCTCAATTTCGTCACGACATCCAGGCCGAAGGCCTGCACTGACGCGGTATCATCGCCATAGCTTTCCAGCGTCTTGCGTATCCAGCGCGGAATCTCGGCGCCACAGGCATCCGAGAAGCGCGCCAGTTGCGAGAATTTTCCGATCGGCATGATGCCCGGCACGATGGGGATGGTGATGCCCAGCTTGTCGCATTGTTCGACAAAATAGAAATAGCTGTCGGCATTGTAGAAGTACTGGGTAATCGCCGAATCGGCACCGGCATTGACCTTGCGCTGAAAATTGAGCAGGTCGTCGCGCGGCGATTTGGCCTGCGGGTGAAACTCGGGATAGGCCGCCACTTCGATATGAAAGTGGTCACCGGTTTCCGCGCGGATAAAGGACACCAGTTCATTCGCATACTGGAATTCTCCGGTGGTGGCCATGCCCGAGGGCATGTCGCCGCGAAGTGCAACGATGCGTTTGATGCCGATTTTTTTATAGGTCTGCAGGATCGCGCGGATGTTGTCGCGGGTAGAACCCACGCAGGACAAATGCGGAGCGGCAGGATTGCCGTCGGCCTGTATCTGCTGCACGGTTTCAAATGTGCGGTCGCGAGTCGAACCACCGGCGCCAAAGGTGACCGAGAAAAATTCGGGTTTGAGCGGGATGAGCTGCTTGCGTGTGGCGTTTAATTTTTCAATCCCTTCCGCAGTTTGCGGCGGGAAGAATTCGAAACTGAGGGATAAGTTATTTGACATGAAGTGTTTGCATCCGGGCTATTTATGCAAGCCATTGTTTTTATTTGATTTTTTATCAAAAAAAAGCATCGCGAGCACAGAGGAAAAGATACTGTAGAGCAAGGCACCCGCTACACCGACCCAGAAGCCGCTGACCTCAAAGCCCTTCAATACAGATCCGGCAAACCAGAACAGCAAGCCATTGATGACAAGTATGAACAAGCCAAGCGAAATTACGGTTACCGGCAGCGTGAGCAGAATCAGCAACGGACGTATCAGGGTATTGATCAGGCCGAGTATCAGCGCGGCAACCAGTGCGGCGGCAAAACCGTCCACAGTAATGCCGGGCAGCACATAGGCCACTGTCAGCAGTGCCAATGCGTTGAGGAACCAGATCAACAGGAGTTGCATATGCAGTATCCGTAAAATAATGCGAAACATGACAAGAGGGGGCGGAATCGATCCGCCCCTGTTCATGCTGCGCGTTACAACCGATCAAATTCTAATATCGGTAGTGATCCGCCTTGTACGGGCCTTCCTTCGGCACGTTGATGTAGGCGGCCTGTTCATCGGTAAGCGTGCTGAGCTGGGCATTCAGTTTCTTCAGTTGCAGCACGGCTACTTTCTCATCCAGATGCTTGGGCAGGGTGTATACGCCAACCGGGTACTTGTTGCTGCCTTTCCTGGCTTCAGTCCACAGTTCGATTTGCGCGATGGTCTGGTTGGCAAAAGAAGAACTCATTACATAGGACGGATGGCCGGTACCGCAACCCAGATTTACCAGACGGCCCTCGGCCAGCAGGATGATACGCTTTTCCGGCATGCCTTTGCCAGCCGGGAAGATGATGTGGTCAACCTGCGGCTTGATGTTGTCCCAGGTATATTGTTTCAGCGAGGCTACATCGATTTCATTGTCGAAGTGGCCGATGTTGCACACGATGGCCTGGTTCTTCATCTTCTTCATGTGCTCATGTGTGATCACATGGTAGTTGCCGGTGCAGGTGACGAAGATGTCGCCGTGCTCGGCAGCGTAATCCATCGTCACCACGCGATAGCCTTCCATTGCGGCCTGCAGCGCGCAGATAGGATCGATTTCGGTCACCCAGACCTGGGCCGACAGTGCGCGCATGGCCTGCGCCGAACCCTTGCCCACGTCGCCATAGCCGGCGATGACGGCGACCTTGCCGGCGATCATCACATCGGTAGCGCGCTTCACGGCATCCACCAATGATTCGCGGCAGCCATACAGGTTGTCGAATTTTGATTTGGTGACGGAATCGTTTACGTTGATGCCGGGGAATTTGAGTTCGCCGCGTGCATGCATCTGGTACAGGCGATGCACGCCGGTGGTGGTTTCCTCGGTCACGCCCTTGATTGCAGCCAGACGCGCGGAATACCAGCCGGGATGGCTGGCCAGGCGCGCCTTGATCGCAGCGTACAAAAAGGTTTCTTCTTCAGACGCCGGTTTGCTGACCAGTGACGGGTCTTTCTCGGCGCGCGCGCCCAGATGCAGCAACAGCGTCGCGTCGCCGCCGTCATCCAGAATCATGTTTGCATGCTGGTCGTTTGCCCATTCAAAAATGCGATGGGTGTAGTCCCAGTATTCCGCCAGATTTTCGCCCTTGAACGCGAATACCGGAATGCCGTCCGCAGCGATGGCAGCGGCTGCGTGATCCTGGGTGGAATAGATGTTGCACGACGCCCAGCGTACCTCGGCGCCCAGTGCAACCAGCGTTTCTATCAGTACGGCAGTCTGGATCGTCATATGCAGAGAGCCGGCAATGCGCGCGCCCTTCAACGGTTGTGCGGCGGCGTATTCTTCGCGGATTGCCATCAGGCCGGGCATTTCTGTTTCGGCGATGGCGATTTCCTTGCGGCCGAACGCTGCCTGAGTGATATCGGCGACTTTGTAATCGGTAAATTTGCTCATGTAATACTCCATTCAAATTAGCGGGCATTTCCGTGAAGTCAAATTTCGTCGCGCTTCAGCGTTGCTCTAAAAATTTATTGCGAGCGCCTTTTCAAGGCTTGCC
>Ga0315268_10004701_pt1 | contig 14769 bp, 9 predicted proteins | sample C1_top_MG_FD_204535 | JGI IMG/M metagenome (GOLD analysis project Ga0315268, IMG submission 204535) | Sediment microbial communities from Yellowstone Lake, YNP, Wyoming, USA - C1_top | ecosystem: Environmental > Aquatic > Freshwater > Lake > Sediment | place: USA: Wyoming | collected 2017-08-01
CGCCGGACATATTCGCGGCGAACATGCTCAGGGGCACCGGCGTTCTTGTGCCCGAGATGAGGCAGGCGTTCTACAAGCACCCGAGCGGGGCGAAGGTGGAATACGGCGTGATGCAGGACGCCGCCAATATCCCGGGAGTGGTGAGGGCTTCGTCGCTCAGGGCTCTCGGAAGGAACCCGGAGCTCATGGCGAAAGTGAAGGCGCAGTTCCCCCAGTTCGCGGAGCAGCTCGGCAACGCATTCGAGGCTTCGAGGGCGAGGGGGATCCATGACCGCCACGCCTCGAACGTATGGGTGGCGGAGATGAGGGATGGCAGCGTCCGGGTAGCGATGATAGACCTCGACTATGTCGGCGGATACCTCGGGACCGAAGGCTCGAAACACGTCTACAGCGGGCAGGTCAACGACATAGTCAAGTCGCTGGACTTCGCCTTCAACAAGGATAGGATAGAGGCGCTGCCCGCCCTCAGGGACGCGCTGATGGAGAAGGCGAATAGGATATACAAAGCTGACCCCCAGAATTATGAGAAAAACCCCGAGTACCAGAAGGCATATTCCGATTTCAAGAAACTCGGGGAGGACGAATCCCTCAGACAGCAGGCGATATATGCAGCGATGAGGGGCAAGTTCATGGAAGGGGCGGAAAGGGCTTTCGCAAGGGACATCAATCCGGAGATGATGGCGCGACTGTGGCAGCACTTCAAGACCCAGCATAACAAGCCGGTCGGCTGGGGCCGCCAGCCTGAGAAAGTAGCCGAAGCGCACCAGCAGATGGTGAAAGTTGGAGTGATGGACCAGCTCATCAAGGACGGCAAGGTCCCTGCGGCAGACAGGAACAAGCCCGTAACGAATAATGAGATAAACGGGAGGCACCAGCCCCTCATACCCGAAGGACCCAATTCCGGCAGGTTCGTTTTCAAGGCAGCGGACGCCTACAACGAAGGCTTCCTGCCGGAGATGGCTGTGAAAGCCGGCGATTTCTGGAAGGGAGCCCTGGATATGGGTCCCAGCCGGCCCAATCACGGAATAATGTACTGACGTTAGCTGTTTTACGGCTCCGCGGTCAAACGGAGCGTGCGCGTCCGCTTTCGGCGATTATAAGGTTGTATTTCTCCTTGCCCATGTCAGCCGCAGCCTTTGCATTCAGCGCGGCCGCCAGCGACTGCGCGACGTTGTCCCAGCTCCCCTCGCCCAGGTAAAGCAGCTGGTCCACGACCACGAGCCTCCTGCGCGGGTCGACGAGGACGAAATATGTCTGGTAGGTCGTGTCGAAGATTCCCAGCGTATACACGAGCTCGGACGCGTCAGGGAATCTCGCGTCCGCCAGCTTCACGAGCGACGATAGGTGCGAGGAGTCGCTGTCGGGCTTCTCGGAGAATGTGTTGCCGCGCTCGTCGCGCTTGTAGAGCGTATCGGGGATTTTAAGGTCTGGCGCCACGCGTTCGAACCCCTTCGCGAGCCCGCTGAAATGCTCGATGACCTCCTGCTTCGTGAACTCCTTCTTCTCCTTTCCGAAATTTGGGTTCTTCATGGCTTCCGCCTTTATCCTTGCCACATTAGCTTCGAAATCGTCGCCGTAGCCCTTTGAAGAGAACATCTTTTTCCCGCCGGAGCTGTTTTCAGCGGGACCTGCGGCAACAGCGGCCTTGGCGCCTTCCTTCGGCCCGCCATTCCCGCCCGAACCGCCGCGGAGCCACGACATGATTTTTCCTGCCATAAATATACCGCCAGCAGAAATAATTTATAGCGAACGGTTTTTAAAGGATGCTACATTTGTTTCTACCTTAAAACACTTAAATATCTTTTATAAGCCTGCCTCCCGATATTTGTTGGGTGTCGCGATGGCGAGAGATGAACACAGCAGGACTGGTTATGAGGGCATCGCACGTTACGAGGAAGAGATAGCCGCTTTGGAGGAGGAGACCGAGCAGAAGGTCAGCCACACCATAACCGCCATCGAGTCGGCGGTCGAGGCGTGGAAGGCCGCGGGAAGGAAGCCCCCCTCGTTGAAGGGCACGATGGATAGCCTGCAGGAATTCTACACCGTGCTGGTCCGATGGGAGAAGAAGTCGCTGCGCTCGAAGAGGGGGAGGGACCTTGAAGCCAGGATAGAAAGGCTCAGGGAATTCGCGGAGATATGCGTCAGATACGAGAATGAGAAGCGGAAGGGGTCGCTTTAGATGCCGGCCACGAAGCAGGAGGCGGCCGAGGACGCCGCCAGGAAAGCGGCGGAGCTCAGGAGGGAGACCCTTGAGCTCGGCGTCAAGATAATCGTCCCGCAGATCAGCCCGCAGGCGAGGGCACAGATGGACGCGCTGCTCAAAAGCAGGAAGGCGGGCGAGGCCACGTCGAACCTGCTGCGGCAGGGCGATAAGATAGGGGCGTACCTGCTGGACCGCGGGGTGGAGGCCGCGCAGCTCCAGGCGGCGTACCTGCGGCGCGACATAGATGCGTTGAGGAGGGCACACGCCCTTCCGGCAGGGGCGCAGGAGCCGGAGAGGCGGAGGGCGGCGGAGGTGAAGAGGCACGCCGAACTCGCGCTGGAAGCTCTCTCCGGAGCCAGGCCGGACGTGCGGAAAGCCGCCGAGGAATACAGGGCCGCCCAGGCGCTCGGGCTGCTCAACACCCAGATAAGGCTCGCGCGCAGGAGCGCGGGGTTCGAGGGAAGCTGCCAGATATACGAAGCGGCGTTTGACGCGCTGGGCAGGGGCGAGCGGGCGAAGGCAGCCGAGCTCCTGCGCTGCTCCGAGCTCTTCCTGAGGAGCGGCGATTCCGCCGGGCAGAAGAGGTCGCTGGAGCTCGCCGGGGCGATACACGGGGCGAAGGCGCCGGCGGACGTGCCGCTTGCGGTTTCCGAGCTGGGTTCCCGCCTCGCAGGGCACAGGCTCGGGAAGTCGAAGGACCCCATGGCGAAGAAGGGCATGGAGATGTATGCCACCTCCGCAGGCCTATACGGCAGGGGCATGAGGAACGAGGGCGACTACGCCCGGGAGATCGCGGCGAGGTACGCCGGGCTCGCGGGCATGGGGAAGGACGGGCTCCGCAGGGTCTCGGACGCCACCGCGTTCCTGAACATGAAGGCGGCGGAGCTGCGCGAGTGCCTCTCCACAGGAAGGACGCTCGCGATGGTCGCTGGCGCGGAAGGGCCTGCGGTGAAGGGTTTCTGGAAAAAGGAGCTCGGGGAGCGGGCGCCGCATTTCGCCGCGCTTGATGGCGCCGCGTTCAACATGCAACTGGAGGAGGCGAGGAACGGACTGCCGAAGGCGAAGAGGAAGGACGCCGACGATCTCGTGAAAAAGGCGGGGGAGCTGTTCAGCACCGCGGCGCAGGGCAGGGCGAAGGGCACGATGAAGGAGGAGGAGTATAACATCCGCATGCGCGCCGCCTCGGGCGTGCTCGAATCGCTGGCAGAGGAGGCCAAGCTCAGGAAAGCGGGGCTCGCCAGGGAGGCGGAGCGCTACCGCGATGCCGCCAGGCAATATTCCAAAGCAGGCGAAGGGACGCTTTCAGACCAGAAGGGAACGCTCGCAGGCGCGGAGAAGGCGCAGCTGGACGCGGACAAGGCAGCGAAATCAGCGACGGAAAGAAGGGAGCTGGATGCCGCGAGGCGCAAGCGCTTCGCGCAGATTTCGGAGATTAGGCGGGGCATTGAAAGGATGGAGGGGCAGGCCGGCTCTGCCAAATACGAGGACGGGAAGAGGATTTTCGACGCAGAAGGCCTGAGGCGGCAGCTGGACGCCATCCAGCAGGCGGTCAGGAACGCCGGCACGAAGGCGGAGATGGATAATTTCATGCGGAGCCTCGCGGGGCTCAAGGACTCGGTTGACCTCTCCTGGAAGAGGGCGGAGAGGGTCGCCACGCTCGAGCGCATGATAAGCGAGAGGAGCGGGCTGGTTTCCGCGACAGGAAGATACAGGCGGCAGCTGGACAATCTTCGCACCGCGTACAAGGGGCTCCTGACCCCGATGACCCTGCAGGGCATGGGCGGGATGTATGACGACATCCGCGCTATCGAGCAGTCGTTCGCAGAAGGCCCGCGCGCCATGCCGCTCCGGGCGGCGCTGAAGGCGGCGAGGAGGGGCGAGCTTTCGGACCAGGACATGTCCGAGCTCGTGTTCAGGTACCAGTCCGCGAGCAAGGCGTTCCGCGCGCACGCGACAGGATGGTCCCGCCAGGCGCTCGCGCTCAAGGAGTCCCTGACATCCACCATGTACGCGGAGCAGGCGAAGAAGAGCATTCTGCTCAATTCGGACATGAAGGCTGCAGCGAAACTCTTCCGCGACGCACAGATGCTCTACCAGGACGCGGCGATACTCACCGCGGAGAGGGGCACGGAATTCCCGCCGTCGCTGATTCCGAAGAACGCCATCAGGTACAAGGACCACCTGATTTTCAACTATGCGGGCAAGGTCTACGTAGCAAAGGAATTCAGGAAGAAGGAGGCTGGGAAGTGGAGGAACGCATGCCAGGTGGAGTACACCCTGACAAAGGACATGTTCATCAACAGGACCATGAAGGCACCCGACGCCGAGGAGCTTGCGAAGCGCGTGATAGACAGCAAGCCGGACGTGCTTGCGCTGGCGAACGAAACCATGCGGAAGGCGTTCCTGAAAAGGGGCTCCGAGGTCACGCATCGCGCATTCTACCTGGTGGCCAGGGAACAGATGAACGAATGGCAGCGCACCATGCAGGGAAGGGGCAGTGCCAGGTACACGGAGCAGCTCGACCAGGTGCTTGGCGCGATGATCCGCGCCACCACGGTTTTCGAGGGCGGGAAAACAGCGAGCGCCCTCGCCCTCATCAGCTTCCCGGCGGCCGCCATGGCCCGGGAGCCCGGCACCTCCAAACGGGAGCAGTTCTACAATTACACCGCGCGAACGTTCGACATCGTTTCCGAGGACAGGGAGCTGCGGGCGAAGAAGATGGAGCTGGACCGCGTCGAGTCCAGGATAGTCAGCCTCGCCAGCCAGAGCAGGACCATCTTCAACGAGGCGGTCGAGTTCGACAGGAAGGCGGAGAAGGCAGGGGATACCAGGAAGGGCAAGAAATTCGCAGCTGAGGCGGACAAGAGGCACAAGAGAACCGGAGAGCTCAAGGGGGAGATAGCCGGCCTGCAGCGGCAGAGGGCCGAACTCGCGTCCGCGCTCAACGAGGCGGCGCGCAGGGGCAACCGCGTCCCTGAGGAGGGCGCGTTCCACCGGACATTGCAGGACTACCTGACCTTCACTGAAACCAAGGTCAAGAGGGACGAGGCCGCGATAAAGGCTTTCGAAACCCTCAAGGCGATAGCGCTCATAGCGACGAGCTTCGCGCACGGAGGGCTGGGGCTCGCGCTCTGGGGCGCTGACCTCGCGCACAACATCTACAAAAGCGGGGAGATGCACTTCAAGGACATCGCGCCCTTCGCGCTGGCAGCAGCCACGCACGGCGCGTCCAGCCTGCTCTCGCTGGGCTCGAGGGCTGAGACCGCCCTGAGCGTATCGTGGAAAGTGAGGGGGGTCCAGACGCTCAGCGCGGTGAATGCCGGGGTCGCCTTCGGGCTGGGCGCCGATGCGACCATGGAGGCGCTCGCGCAGGGCGATTACCTGGGCGCGCTGATAGCGGCGGCCCCGTTCGCGGCGGGCGGCGCCCAGTCTTTCCATGCGCGGAGGGCTTTGAGGAAATCCGCCGCCCTGCAGAGCAGGGTGAGCACGCAGGAGCTGGCCAACAGGTTCGTCGCGGACGAGGCGTATGCGCGCGAAGGGGCGAAGGCAGGCTATGAGGCGGCGAAAAACAGGGGGTATGAGGGCACGGAATCCGAATTCAGATCCTCCATCGCGCAGAGGCACAACAGCGAGCTGGCGAGGGGTTACGCGGCAGTGGAGGAGTCGCACATCTACGAGGCGTACAGGGCGGCGCGCAAGGAGGGCTACACCGGAAGCGCCACGGAGTTCGCGGGCGAGGTGAAGAGGCATAAGCGCGTCGAGAGGATGTTCACGAGGGACGCGGCTGCTGAGACTGCCGCGCAGTACGAGGCTTCGGCGAGAATTGCGCTCAGCCGCGGCCCCGAGGCGGTGCCGGAAGCGAAGGCGCCGCTTCCTGAGAGCGCAAGGGCGAGAATGGCAAGGGAGGCGATGGAAGGGCTCGAGAGGAGGCTCGGCCCGCCCGAGGGCGCGCCTGCGGAGAGGGCGATGAGGGAGCTCGGGAGGAGGCTGGGGCCAGCGGAAGCCAGGGAGCGGAGGCCCTTGCGCAAGCTGTCCCCTCACGAGGAGTGGACCGCGAAGATAGAGAAGCAGACGAAGGACATGGCCGAGTCGCCGTCATCCACTCCAGAGGCGCTGAGGCACGTGGCGCAGTCGCGCAACAGGGACGCCGCCGGCTTCAGGAAGAAAGCCGCCGGGATATGGAAGGAGGCTGACAGGTACGAGCGGGATTTCGGCAAGGGCTCCAGGGGCTACAGATCGCTGGCAGAGCGCGCGCTGCGCATGGAGGAGGACGCGCGCCTCTACGAGAGGACGGCGAGGACGCTGGACGCTGCCGCGGAAGGCAGGTCATTTGGGAGGGCTACGGACGCGCAGAAAAGGGCGCTGTACGTGGGCTTCATGAAGGCATATCCATACAGGGCGATGGCATACGATGCTTACGTCACCGCCATGGGCGATTACCACGCCGCGCGCGTGCGCGGCGAGAAATACGCGAGCTTCGACAGTTACCTTCGGTCGCAGAGGTCTAGGGCGCTCGGGGAGGCGATGGTGAGGGGCGCTGAGAAGGCAGCCGCGCTGAAAGGCGAGGGGAGGGCGGCGAAGATATCGGAAGAGGCGAGAAGGGCGGTTCCGGAGCACAATATCGTCTTCCCACCCGAGGCGGGCAAGGCCAGAGAGGCGGTGCCGGTAGGGGAAGTGCCGTTGCGGAGGCTGGAGCCGGTTCCGGCAAAGGCGCTCACTGAAGAGGGGCGGGCTGCGCAGGTGGTGCCCAGGACCAGGGAGGCGCTGGAGATACTGGAGGCGGCGAAGCAGAAAATCGCGAACGGCGATACGTTCGTTTCCGGGGACGACATCGTCACGCGGAAGGCGGGCGGGGAGCTCCACCGGAGCGGGGAATACTGGACCAATGAGAAGATATTCAACGCGGTCAGGGACGCGCTGCTCGAGGAGGCGAGGGTGTCGGGCAGGAAGGTCGATGCGGTCGTCGTGGCGCTGGACAAATCCGGCCTCAACAACATAGACCACATGGCGACCGAGGTCGCGGACGCTATAAGCAGGCGGGTCTTTGGCGACATCGTGAGGAGGGCGCGCGAGATACTCGCCCGGAAATACGGCAGGTCGGTGGACGCCCTCCTGGGCAACGGCAAATGCGACGAGAGGACGCTCATAGTGGTTGGCGAGTTTGGAGGCAGGGACGTGGTCGCGGACATCCGCGGGGCGCTCAAGCAGGCGAAAAGCGAGGTGATGGCGAACCTGGACGGGTACGGGGTCAAGGTCAGCGGCAGGAAGACCACGGTGGGCGCATGGATGCGCGAGAACGCCTGGCACGGCGAGGAGATGGCTGTCGCGCACACGGCTGAATTCAGCCGCGTGGAGCGCCTAAGCCCGAAGACGTCCCTCGCCGACATGTACAAGAGCGCCGAGGAATCGGCTGCGGCCCACGCCAGGCCGGTCGCCGACGCGCTCGGCATCGGCGAAAGGGGAGCGCTGCGGCCAAGGCCCGGCTTTGACGCCAAGGACATGCCCGGGCAGGCATTGCCTGCCGTGGCGGACGGCAGGAAGCTGCAGGCGGGCACCGCGCTCGAGGTCACAATCAGCATAAGGCCAGAGCACGTGGCTAAGGTGCAGGCCGCGCTGGCGAAGCATCTCCTGGAGATGGGCGAGGCGAGGCTGCGGCAGAGATACTCGCCCGATGAGGTGAAGGACCTGCTCGCGCTGGCCAGGGCTGGCAGGGTGCCGCTGAAGGAATTCGCGCGGCTCGCGCTCAGGAAGGGGAGGCTGTTCCAAAGCACGATAGGATTTTCGGAAGGGAACACCTGGCTCGGGCACCACGCCATGGACGCGCTCGCGCAGCTCGTGGTGGACGCGGCGGCAGCGAGGGTCGGCGGCGCCCGTGGCGGCAGGAGCATGGGCAACCTGTCGTTCTTCGTCCCTGAGGAAATCGCTGCCGGCAGGAGGAGCGCGGCGGACATCCAGGCGGCGATAGCAAGGTCGCTGGAAGGGAGCGGATTCACGGTCAGGGTCAAGGCGCTCGAGGTCAGGGCAGGCGAGACGCCCGCAGGGGTCCACGCCAGGCTGCTCGCGGACGGCGCGGGTGTGAAGGGGCTTGATGCCAAGACGAGGGACGCTGCCGAGAAACTGGTCAGGGTTCTCAATGGGGGCAGCGATGCAGCGGTTGCCAGGGCGCTCAGGGGCGCGCCGCCAGAGGTCAGGGACCTGGCAGCCGAGATAAGGCCTCCGAAGATAACTGTCGAGAAGGCGCCGCAGAGAAGGGACCTCCGCAGGCTGAGGGACGTCCTGGACCACCTGGACCCCCGGGCCAGGCAGGCGCTGGTGGATTTCGTCCGGAAAAACGCGAGGCAGATAGACAAGGCAGCCGTGGTCCCGAAGTACAAGCCGGCGAAGGTCGGGGCGGCGGGCAGGAAGGCGGCATCACGGGAGGAGCCGTTCGTCAGCGTCGGCGCCGCGACTGAATACGACATAAGGAGGGGAACAGCGGGAGATGCGAGGGTGAGCTGGACACGCGATATGGAAAAGAGCCTCCTTGCAAAAGCGGAAGCGACCGGCAATCACGAAAGCATCCTCTTCGATGCTTACCTGGAGTATGCGGGGAACAGGCCGGGGGCTTCATTCGGAAGTTTCATGGACGTGTTGTATCCTGCGAAAGCCAAGCCGGGCCCCGCGGACCTCAAGATAGCGCAGGCGGCGATAAGGGAGGCCAGAATCCGGTTTATCCTTGAAAGCGCGGATGACCTGCTGTCACAAACAGCCGCAGCCAGGGGGATGGATGGGGGCGTTCTGCTGGACGCGTATGCGAGGTTCAGGGCAGCGTCAGAAAAGCGCGCTAACTGGGCGGGCATAGGGGAAAGGGACATATTTGAAAAATTCTCCCGCCTGATTGACAGGAAGGCGAAACGCTCGCTCAGCGACGTGAAACTCGGGCTGCCGGAGTTGGCTGAAGAGGCACTCAACGATGCGCTTGCCGGTGCGGCGGCGAAGAAAGCCAAGCCCCCGGCCCCGAAGGCGCCCGGAATGGACATGGATGAATTGAAAGGAAGGTTCGCGAAAGACAAGGTGGACGAAATCATCAGGGCGAGCAATCCGGTCGAAGCCCGCGACCTCCTTGGCATGGATTACATCGAGTTGGAAGTAAAAATCGCGATGGACAGGTATGGAAAAGAGAGCGCGGCTTATTTCAGGGAGAATGTCCTGAACGCCGGCAAGGATGCCGACCTAGTTGCGTCGATCAAAAGCGGAGGCTACGAGGCCGGGGAGAGATACCTCGGGCGCAGGGGATACAGCAAAACCGCCATAATCGAAATCCTGGGAACCGAAGAGTACGGCAAGCTTGCCGAAGAGTACAACAAGCGAATCGCCAGGGAAGCGAGAAAGGAGACCCAAGGGGAACGCAAGATAGACCCGGAGATAATCAGGGCGGTGCGTGATCGCCTTCCCAAAGGCGCGATACCCGATGAGGGAAATCTTGTCGTGTTGAATGAAGCGTCGTGGAAGAAGCTCGCGGAGCTTCCCAAAGAAGACAGCGCGTTCATAATAGAGAAGCTGCTGGAGATCGCCCACAGGATGAGAAGGCTGAATGAAGGGGAGTCCTTCGGCTCGCTGGTCGCCGGAGACAATCCAATCGCATACGTTAATGCGAAGGGGGGGAATCAGTTCAGCATCGAATTCGGCAAGGGCGACAGGGTGATTTTCTATCCTGAAGACGGCCAGATAAAGGTGCATTTCACAGAGACATCCGCCAGGAAAGCGGAATATAACCAGGAGCTCACTGACATCAAGAACATGACGCATGATGCCCGCGGTAAATACCTAGAGAAGAAGATGGCGCATCAGGAGGAACTGATGCCGCCCCCCAAAGAGCAGGGGGAAGGCCAGGTTCCCGGAGCCTGAATCCTATTCTCCGTTTCCGGCGAGCTTCTTCATTTCGGCCAGGGAAACCCACTCGCGCTCTCTTGAAATCCGCTTTGCCGCTTCCTGAAGCGCGCTGTGGAAAAGGCTTATGAAGGCGTCCAATCGGCCGGGGTTCAACCCCGCGTCCGAATCCCGGTAAGTTTGGGAAAAGAGCCGCGCAAACTCTGCATAGCCGACCTTCGCGCCCAGATTCAGGATTCTCAAGGCTATTCTCTGCGTTTTAGGCCCGGAGGTTCCTATATGGGAAACGACTCTCCTGAATGCGGAGCCATTGATATCCGGCCCGAAAGCCCACCCCTTTTCGCTTAAACCGGCATCGGCCCTCTCACCAAGCCATACCGGCATCCGGGAGAACTCGTCGCGGATGGCCTCTGCCTTTGATGCGCGCACTTTCGCCATGACCGCCCTGGCCTTTAAACTCGCTGGCATGGTGTTATTCTGTGTAGTTATATTTAAAAAAGTGTTGATGGTGAACGGGCCGATCATCCCATCCCGAATATCCTTCCTACGTCCACTATCGCCCTTCTCAGCCCCTTCCGCTCGCCCGGGGAAAAAGTGTTTAAAAGAGCATCACAATCGCAATTCGTCCTTGTAGCCCATCAGCGAGCGGTTGACTTTTTCGTAGAACGCGAACGCGTTGCGGCTCTCCGCGTCTATGCCGTCGATGAAAGGCGGCAGCGGGATGCCGGTGAGCTTGCTGAGCGCGACGAACTGCGGCTCAGCCACATCGGCGTATTCTACGAACACGTCGCGCGTCCTCTTTTTGAAGAACTCGGGCGCGGAGATGGTCTCGGTGACCCATTTGCGCGCCGACGACAGGAGGGCGTATATTCCGGTTATCTTCTTCTCATCGGCAGCTGAATGGAACTTCTCTATCATGCCGGTGATGAAAAGGTATGTGCAGTAGAGGTCGTGGCGCCGGCTCTTCTCCGTGCCCAGGTCCCAGGTCTGCTCCGGGTCCACGATGATATGGAGGTACACTTCCACCTGCGGCCGGAGAAGGGATAGCCTCGTCCTGCGGAACTCCTCCATCGCCGCCCTGTGCTCCTCCTGCATCGCCGCAGGGGCGGGCCTCCAGGCGAGCTTCGCCACCTTCTCAAAAAGCGCGACCTTCTCCTGGAAATCGGCCGAATATGAATCGAAGCCCGGCATCTCCCTCAGTTGCCTGTAAACGCCGGCTGTACCGGATTCATCCATAGCCCCTTTTTTGTCCGCTTCTGATTTAAATGGTTTTCCCCGGTGGTCCGCGAGAGGTATGACGCCCCCCTCCCCGGGATTCCCTGTCCGCCCCGCGGCGCGGCGCTCCCCCTGGGCGAGGCCCGCCGCCAGTATCCCCTCGATGTTGTTCTCCGCGGACGGCTTGTTGCATAACCTGCAGCATGATGTCAGGAACGGCTCGATGCGGAGGAAGCCCCGCCTGTTCTGGGAGAATGGCCGCTCGAAGTAGTCGTCCGAAAGCATGGCCGCGGCCTCCCGCACGCACCTGGCGTAGAGCATCGCCATCCTCGCGCTCCCGCTCAGGAGCACGTTGTCCCTCAGCGCCGAGGTGGTGTTCGATAGGTATATGAGCAGGGCTTCCGATGCCTTCTCGTCGCCGGTGAGGCCGTCCCCGCGCCTCTTCCTGATGGCCTTGTCAGCCAGCGCCGACAGGCGGGCGTTGAAGTCGTCCATGCCCTTCCTGAGGGACCGCGCCGTTTCCTCGGAGAGCGGCCGGTCCTGGCCGCGCAGGTAATGATTTATGGTCATGAACGCGCGGATCCTCTGGGGGTCCTGGGGCTGGTTTTCCCGGACGATTTTGGGGACGAATGTGAATGTGGGCTTTCTGCCTGCTGCCATACATTTATTCTGCTTCCAAACCTTTTTAAACAATCTCACATTAATCCTCATGGCGACACACTAAAACACCAAAACGTTTAAATAGGGAACCGATTTTAACTATTCTTTGACTCACGCTCTTTTTGAGTGCATGGGAGGATAACTGGTCGCCTTGCCAGCGGGTCAAACCGCTGGCCTAATTTTTATTGCTTCCAGTCGTAAGTAACAAGGTTGATTTGAATGATTCATATTGACGGCTCGCAGGGCGAGGGCGGCGGGCAGGTTTTGAGAACCGCGCTCACGCTCGCGTCCATCACCCGCAAGGAAGTGAGAATAGGCAACATAAGGGCGGGCAGGCCGAACCCCGGGCTCCAGCCCCAGCACCTGATGGCCGCGAAATCCGTGCGGAACGTGTGCAGGGGGACGCTTGAAGGCGCGGAGCCCGGAAGCAGGGAGCTCGTTTTCCATCCGGGGGAGATCGTGGGCGGGAAGTATGACTTCGACATAGGGACCGCCGGCTCCGTGACCCTGGTCGCCCAGGCGCTGCTCCCAATACTGCTCGGAGCGTCCAAGGAATCGGAAATCAGGATAACCGGCGGCACGCACGTCATGAAATCGCCCGGATACGATTATTTCGGGAACGTGTTCCTCCCCGCAATCCGGCTGATGGGCGCGGATGTGGAAGGCCGGATACTGAGGCCGGGATTCTATCCGAGGGGAGGCGGGAGGATAGAGCTGAAGGTGAAGCCGTCAAAGCTGGGCGGGAGGGCGGAGTGGCCCAAAGACGACCACGTGAAGGTGCTCATACGCCTCGCCGACCTTCCCATGCTCATCGCGATACGCGAGAAGAAGGTATTCGTGCAGAACGGCATCGAGGACATACGCGTGTTCGAGGACGAGGGATGCGGGCCGGGCAACGCGGTAACCGCGTGGATGGGGCTCCGGGGCTCGTACGCGCTCGGCGAGAAAGGGAAGCGGGCGGAGGTTGTCGGGAACGAGGCGCTGGAGGGGCTCATGAAGGAGAGGGGTTCGGACGTTGACATGCACCTTGCGGACCAGCTCCTGATTTACGCCGCGCTCGCGGAAGGCAAAACGTCGTTCGTGACTTCGGAGATAAGCGGGCACCTGAGGACGAATGCCGGGATGATACAGAAATTCCTGGACAGGAAGATAACGATGGAAGGGAACAAAGTTGAAATGGATTAGGCCTCTTTCCCCATCTTCGTCACATTCAGCACCGCCCCGCTCTTGCCCAGCGAAACGAGATAATAATAGGTAGAGCTGGCGGAATCCCACTTCACAAGCCATTCGCTGCCCAGGTCCTGGACCGAGGGGGCGGCTGATTCGGCTTTTATGAAATCCGCGACCGCTGCCGTGCCGCTGAAGGTGTGCGACGCGATTATCGCCTCCTCGGGGAAATTCAGGATGCATGTCCCCTCGGTGCAAACCGCGCAGTTCTGGGTTATAACATCAGGCGGCTGCGGCACGAAGTTCTGGACGGGGTAGTTATAGTATATGTGCACCCTCTTGGGGCACGCGCTGTAGAGCCCCTCGGTGACCTTCGCCTTGACCTCGAAATACCGATCGCCGTCCCCGTTGCGCATCTCCTTGGTCTCCAGGATTCCGACGTCCGCGGCCGGGTATTTGACCTTGAGGTCCTCCAGCACGAAGGCCGCCGCGTCCGCCCGCTCAACGTTGGGCTTGAAGAAGCCTATCGCCCTTGCGAGCAGAGCGATGGCGATGAGCAGCATGATGATGAGCAGGAGTTCTCTTCGCAAAGCCATCGGTATCGGTTGTAGTATGCGATAAAAGATTTTTTATTCCTTCCGAGCGGCGCTCAGCCTTTCCCTTCCTTCAGTTTCATGATGGCTTCCGCGATGTCGCCGCCCGCGTCCTCGAGCGCCTTCCTCGCCTCGGCCTCGCCCACGCCGGCCTGCTCCGCGACCATCTTCACGTCGTCCTCGCTGATGGCGCTCTCTTTCCGCACCTTGCCGGATATCTGGAACGAGACCTGGCCCTGCACGGTTATCTTCACGACCTGCGGCTCGTCCACGACGATTTTCGCGTCCTCCGTCTCGATGGTCACGCGCTTCGCGCCGACCTCCTCTGACTGGATGCCCATCTGCTTCATCATCTGCTGCATCTTCTTCGGGTCCATTCCGGGCGGCATCATGAGAGAATCAGCCCCAGGAGCCTACGCGAACACTTCCTTGAGCTCGGACTTGCGGATTTCCACGCGCCTCATCTTGGTTATCTTCTTCAATGAGTTGTAGAGCCCGGACACCAGGCGGCCGTACAGCACGTCCTGCATGAGCTGGTCGAGGCCGGCATTGGACGCGGCGGCGGCGACCTCCTTCATTATCGCGGCCCTGAGGTTGCGCTGCGTGTTCTCGCTCACGCGGGCGCCGGTCACCGCGATGACCTTGAGCCGGAGGTCCGCCCCCTCCTTTGTCTTGACGTCTATGACCTGGTGGATGAGCGAGCGCCCCCTTCTCGCGAAGGTCTTGAGGTATGATGGCGCGACCTCGTGCCCTATGAGCTTCGTGTATGCTGTGGTCCCCTTGACCTCCGTTATCCGGAAGCGCAGGGAGGTGAACATCGCCACCTGGCTCGCGCCCCCCGCGCCGACATCCGCCAGCGAGGTGCGGATTATGCGGTTCACCAGCTGCTCGTCATCGGCTGCCACGACCTCGCACAGCTGCCTGCCGTCGAAGATCGCGGGCGTGACGACGGAGAACCATTTCTTCTGCTTCCACTTGTCAATGACCTTCGCCTTCTTCTTGGTTGCCATAGGACCACTTCATCATTTCACGAGGAGAGCGGCCTTCTCGGCGTCGTATCTC
>Ga0315268_10004702_pt1 | contig 14766 bp, 14 predicted proteins | sample C1_top_MG_FD_204535 | JGI IMG/M metagenome (GOLD analysis project Ga0315268, IMG submission 204535) | Sediment microbial communities from Yellowstone Lake, YNP, Wyoming, USA - C1_top | ecosystem: Environmental > Aquatic > Freshwater > Lake > Sediment | place: USA: Wyoming | collected 2017-08-01
AAACAGCGGCGATTGGAAAGTCCGAAAGAGAGCCCGCGTACCTTTCGTGGTTTGCGCGGTTCGTCCGATTCCAGCCTTAAGAGAAAAAGCAGTCGCAGGTCGAAGCACAGTGAGCCCGCCCCCACGCACCCGCAGTCGCCCTGGCTCCACTCAAGCCCCCAGCTTGCGCACCAGATCAGCCAAGGACCGCCGCGGCGTCCGTGGCGGCGATTCGGAGGCGTAGCCGAGGGGGAGAATCGCCACCGGGCGCTCGCCTTTGGGCAGATTGACGGCGCGGGCGACCGCGTCGTCATCGAAGGCGCCGACCCAACAAGTGGCCAGCCCCAGCGCGGTGGCGGCCAACTGGGCGTAGGCCACGGCCGTGGTGGCGTCTTGCACGCAATACAGTTCCGCCCCGCGCCGGCCATAGCGCGCCGCCCGCGCCGCGACCGCGCAAAACACCAGCGCGACCGGCGCTTGGACGATGAAGCCCTGGTCAAAGGCCGCCTTGGCCAGCCCGCGCCTCAATTGCGGCTCCTCCACCAGATACACTTGGTAAGCCTGCAAGTTCCCCGCCGAAGGCGCCTGGTTGAGGGCGTTGAGCACCGCCTCCAGTTTCTCCGGCTCCACCGGCTTGGCTTGATAGGCGCGCACGGACTGGCGCGCGTTGATGGTTTCAAAGAGGTTCATGGGCATAGAAGCAGGATTAGAACAGGGCATGACATGTGACGTTAACCGTGGCCACTGCGGCCAACCTGGCCAACCGGCAGAGAAAAGGTGGGCTGGACCTGTTTCAAGCCTTCGCCGCCAGTGTCGTGGTGGCGACAAACCGGTGGGCGATGTTATCCACCGTGACCCCAAAGCCTTCCAGCGTTCTGACGCCCAGCAGCGACTCGTCGCCGGGTTCCGCGAAGACCACTTCATCCACAGTCTCGAAACCCTCGGTCTTGAGGATGGCATAGCCGGTCTCGCGAGAGCTGAGTTGTTTGGTGGCGGTGGAGAAGCTGCGCTTGCGCACCGGGGTGACCTTGATTTCAGCCAGCAAATCCTTCGGCAGCCAGGTCAGTTCTGAGCCCGTATCCACCAGCGCCTCCACTGGCACGCTGACCAGGCTTTCGTCCTTGATGTTCCGCGCCACTACACTGACTTTGAACACGCTCATAGCCGAAACATTACCCATTCAGCGCGCCCCCGCAAGCGCAGACTGTCGCGCCCGCCGATGGGCGCAGATTTGGTTTGAACCCAGCCCTTGGACGGGTAAGCTCTCAGCCAGTCGAATCATGACAACGTCATCATCACCAAAGTCGAAGCAGGCGTGGCTGGTCGCCAACGGGGATTTGCGGCTGTCCGCCAACCAGGAATGTTGGGCCGAACAAGCCAAGATGGAGGCGGCGCTGGCCGCCGCGCTGCGCGCCGAGAGGTGCAAGCTCCAGCGGGCTCATCCTTACGATAAAGTCAAGCGCCACGGTTTCATTGACTCCCAGAAAATGGGGCTGGAGGTGTTCCGGGGGATTGATCCCGAGGCGCCGCTGATCGTGGCCGAGGCGGTCTGGCAGTACAGCCAGCACGTGCTGCCGGGTTTGTTCACGCATCGGGGGCCGATCTTGACCGTCGGCAACTGGAGCGGCACATGGCCTGGGCTGGTGGGCCTGTTGAACCTCAACGCCTCGCTCACCAAGATGGGCGTCCGCTACGCTAGCATCTGGAGCGAGCGGTTCACGGACGGCTTTTTCAAGCGCGGCTTGCGCCAGTGGCTCAGCGAAGGGGTGATTACCCACGACCAGAGCCACGTGCGCGATTTGGCCTTGCTGAAGCTGCCGCCGGCCGACGAGGGCCTGGGGCGGCGCGTGGCGCGGCAATTCAGGCAACAGAAAGCCATCATGGGGGTCTTCGATGAGGGTTGCATGGGGATGTACAACGCGATTATCCCGGATGAACTCCTCAATCCCCTCGGCCTGTTCAAGGAGCGGCTCAGCCAGTCGGCTTTGTATGCGGCGATGCAGACGGTGCCCGACGCCGAGGCCCAGGCCGTGTATGCCTGGCTCAAGAAGAAGGGCATGAAGTTCGTGCTGGGCGCGGATGAAGCGACGGAACTGACGGAGAACCAAGTGCTGCTGCAATGCAAGATGTACATCGCGGCGGTGCGGCTGGCTGCCGAGTTTGGCTGCGCCACAATCGGCATCCAATACCAACAAGGCTTGAAGGACCTGGTTCCAGCCAGCGACTTGGCTGAGGGCCTGCTCAACAACGTGGACCGGCCCCCGGTCACGTGTCCCGCGACGGGGCGGGTCTTGTTCGCCGGCGAGGCGGTGCCGCACTTCAACGAAGTGGACGAGTGCGCGGGCGTGGACGGCCTGCTCACTTACCGGCTCTGGCGTGAGTTGGGCTTCGCGCCGGAGAACACCCTGCACGACGTGCGGTGGGGCCGGCACTATAAGGGCGACGGCGTGGATGATTTCGTGTGGGTGTTCTTGATTTCCGGCGCGGTGCCGCCGGCCCACTTCATCGGCGGCTGGAAGGGCGCCAGCAGCGAGCGGCAAGCGCCGATGTATTTCCGCCTGGGCGGTGGCACCCTCAAGGGCATCTCCAAGCCGGGCTATATTGTGTGGAGTCGCCTGTTCGTGATGGGGGGCAAGCTGCACGCCGACCTGGGCGTGGGCAAAGTGGTGGAGTTGCCGCGCGCGGAGACCGAGCGACGCTGGCTTCTGACCTCTCCGCAGTGGCCCATCATGCACGCGGTGCTCTGTGGCGTGAGCCGCGACCAAATGATGGCGCGGCACAAGTCCAATCACATCCAAGTCGTCTATGCGCCCAGCGAAAAGCAGGCCCATCGCGCCTGCCGCATCAAAGCCGCCATGTTCGCCGAGCTGGGCCTGGAGACGCACCTGTGCGGGAGCGTAAGCCTGGCGTGAGCGGGGAGAGTTTTGAGCCACGGACTTACACCGACGAAACACGGACAGCGGGCGGCTCGCTTGCCGCTGCCATTGTTGGCGCTGAGCTTGGTTGCGGCCTGGACACAGGCCCAAGCGCCCGGCCAGCCGGCCGGCGCTCCGCCTCCTGCTTCAACGCCGGCTGAGGCCCGGAGCGGCCAGCCGAGCCGCCCAGCCCCACCAGCGAAGTGGGCCTCGTGGCCGGGCCGCGGTGAAAGTTTCTTCCCCATCGCCGTCTGGCTCCAAGACCCGCAGAAAGCCGCCCGCTATCGCGCCGCGGGGTTCAACCTCTACGTTGGCCTGTGGCGCGGGCCGACCGAGGAGCAGTTGGCCGCGCTCAAAGAGGCCGGCATGAAAGTCATCTGTGAGCAAAACGCCGTGGGCCTGAAGCACCTGGATGATCCGACGATCGCCGGCTGGATGCACGGTGACGAGCCGGACAACGCCCAGTCATTGGGCCGAGGCCAAGGATACGGCCCGCCCATCCCGCCGCAACGCATCATCGGAGACTACGAGCGAATACGCGCCGCCGACCCGACGCGGCCAGTATTGTTGAACCTTGGCCAAGGGGTCGCCTGGGACGGTTGGCATGGGCGCGGCGTCCGCACCAATCACCCCGAAGACTACCCGGAATACGTCAAGGGCGGCGACATTATCTCCTTCGACATTTACCCGGTGGCGCACAACAAGCCGGAGGTGGCCGGAAAACTCTGGTACGTCGCGCGGGGCGTCGAGCGATTAGTGCAGTGGACGGGCGGCCAAAAGGTGGTTTGGAACTGCCTGGAGTGCACGCGCATCCAAAACCCCAAGGCCAAAGCGACGCCGCACCAGGTGCGGGCGGAGACCTGGATGTCGCTTATCCACGGGTCGCAAGGGCTGATTTACTTTGTGCACGAGTGGCAGCCCAGATTTAACGAGTCGGCCCTGTTGGATGACGCGGAGATGCTGGCCGAGGTGAGGGCCCTCAACCGCCAGATCACCCGGCTGGCACCCGTGCTCAACAGCCCCACGATTGCCAACGCGGTGCGAGTGTCCACCGACAAAGCGGAGGTCCCCGTGGCAGCCATGGTCAAATGCCACGGCGGTGACGTTTATGTATTCGCCGTGGCGATGCGCGAAGGCGCCACGACCGCCACTTTTGCCTTTTCCAATGCGAAACCGAACGAGGCCGCCGGCGCGGTTCAGCCCGCAGACGCGGGCGCGGCCTTGCGCTCGAAGTTGGCGTCGGCGCGCCGGGTTGAAGTAATTGATGAGAACCGCGCCCTGAGCGTGAAAGAAGGCGCTTTCCAGGACCAGTTCGGGCCTTGGGATGCGCATCTTTACCGGATAACCAGCGATGCTGCCGGGCGCCCTTGAGCCGCACGCGCTGGCTGAGGCAAGGCGTTTCCAGTTCGAGGGAAGCATTGACTTGGCGGCGCGGATCAGGTAGCAATGGGCGCTAGCGAAACGAACACGCCGAACCTATGCCAGCCAAACCAGCAGACAAACCCGTCCTGCCCGACAAACCCGCCGAAACCAAACTCCCCTCCGCCCGCCAGCGCGACCTGGAGGTGGCCATCTCCACCATCACCAAGACCTACGGCGAGGGCAGCATCATGCGGCTGGGCGACGCGCGCGCCCAGGTGAAGATTGACGTGATCCCGACTGGGGCGCTGGCCCTTGACCTGGCGTTGGGCGTGGGCGGCATCCCGCGGGGCCGGGTCGTCGAGGTCTTTGGCCCGGAGGCTTCGGGCAAGACCACGCTGGTTTTGCACGTCATCGCCAACGCGCAAAAGGCCGGCGGCTTGGCGGCGTTCATTGACGCCGAGCACGCCTTGGACGCCGGCTACGCGCGCCGGTTGGGGGTGAACTTGAACGAAATGCTCGTCGCCCAGCCCGACAGCGGCGAGGAGGCGTTGAGCATCTGCGAAACGCTGATTCGCTCCAACGCGCTGGACGTGGTGGTGATTGACTCGGTGGCGGCGCTGGTGCCCAAAGCCGAATTGGAAGGCGAGATGGGCATGCCGACGATGGGCATGCAGGCCCGTCTGATGAGCCAAGCCCTGCGCAAGCTTACGGCCATCCTCGCCAAGGCCAAAACCGCCTGCGTCTTCACCAACCAAATGCGCGAGAAAGTCGGCGTGCTCTTTGGCAACCCCGAAACCACCCCCGGCGGCAAGGCCCTCAAGTTCTACGCCAGCGTGCGCATTGATATGCGCCGCAAGGACTTGATCAAGGACAGCGCCGGGGTGACTATCGGCAACCACGTCAAGGCCAAGGTCGTCAAGAACAAAGTCGCGCCGCCCTTCGCCGAGGCCGAATTCGACATCTACTTCAACCGGGGGATCAGCCGGGAAGGCAGCGTCCTGGACGTGGGCCTGGACCACGGCGTCGTGGAAAAGAAGGGCGCCTGGCTGCAATTCGGCGGCGAGTTGATCGGCCAGGGCAAAGAAGCCGCCCAAAAGGCGCTGGCCGAGAAACCGGAGCTGGCCCAGAAGATCGTCGAGGCGATCATGGCCAAACGGAATGCCGCGGCGGCCTAGCGCCAACCGCGATGAGCTGCGGAAAAGGACCTACGAGCCTGCCCAAAGGCTCAGCCACCATGTTATTGGGATTTTGTGAGCCGGAAACCGCGACCGAAACCTTGCTATTTGGACAACTTCGAGGTATGGAGGGTGGTCGCCGGTCGTAAGATTTGGCGGAATGCCACCGGCACCAGGCTATATTCATGGGATTCGCTCCATGGCGAAATTGAGGTCTTTAATGAACGAGGGGCGCACCTGGGCGCGTTGGACGCCGTGTCGGGAAGACTTGTAAAAGAAGCTGACCGGAGGAAGCGGCTGAATGCCAGATAAGAGTCATAGCCCTACTTTTGTTGAGCTGGTTTTGCGCGGTGAGGCCGTGCCAGCGGATATCAACGACTTCATTGACCGGTGGCACGAGGGGCAGGACCCGCGCTCGCTCTCGGAGTATCTCGGTTTCAGTCGGAGCGAATACGCCCGGTGGGTGGAGGAGCCGGACTGCTTGGAGTCTCTGCTCCGTGCCAGGATGCGCCGGGCAACTCCCGCGCTGGAACACGAACTCGCCCGCCACTGACGACTACCATCTGGCCGCCATCTGGGCCCGGTGCACGTGACGATGAATTCAGGCCCGGCAGAGCGGCCCCCAAGCTGCGGCTAAGAGCAATTGCCACTGGACACCGCCACGCATCTGGAGTTTCGCCACGGTGAGTTCCTCATCAGCACCGATCCAGCGCGGCTGGACGTGGCGGCAATCCATGCCTTTCTCTCGCGCACTGATTGGGCCAAGGGGGTGGCGCGGGAACTCGTCGAGCGGTCGTTGCGCCACTCGCTCTGCTTCGGCATGTATCATCAGGGCCGGCAGATCGGCCTGGCGAGAGTGATTACGGACCGCGCCACGTTTGGCTACCTGGCTGATGTTTATGTCCTGGAAGAGTACCGGGGCCGTGGGCTGGGCAAGTGGCTGGTGCGATGTGTCCTCGCCCACCCGGAGTTGCAGGGCCTGCGCTCCCTCCGGTTGGCAACGCGAGATGCGCACGGCCTCTATCGCCAGTTCGGCTTCACTGCGTTGAAGCACCCTCAAGACCACTTGGAACGGCGCCCGCCAGGATGGGAGGACGACAACGAGAAGGAGAACGAGGACGATTCTCGGCTCGGTCCTCATGCCCCTGCGTGACGCCACAAACAGTGAAAATGGCTCGAGGGGGAGAACAGGAGCGAGAACGGTTTTTGAGGTCAGACGTCATGCCGCAGGCGGCACCACAAACGATGAAAATGAGATGTGCGCCGGCTCGCGCGAAGCGCCTTGGAGTGCGCCAGCCCTCTGGCGCTTTCCCCGCGGCCCGGCCGCAAAAGCGGCAGGGGACTGCCGCAGTCCAAGACGCTTCGCGCACATGCACCCAACCGTCATTTTCGGGTCAGCGCAAAAGTGAATGACGAACATCCCTCTAACGCAACATCAACTGGAGATTGAGCGGAACCGGCGGGTCTGGGAGAACAAGCCGCTGTTGCGCCAAGTGTATGCGGACTTTTATGGCCGCATCCTCGCCCAAGTGGACACGCGGTTGCCGGGGCGGGTGGTGGAGCTGGGGTCGGGCATCGGCAGCCTCAAAACCCACCTGCCCCCCGCGCTTTGCACTGACTTGTTTCCCAACCCCTGGCTTGACCTGGCCTGCGACGCCTATGCGTTGCCGTTTGCGCCCGGCAGCGTATCTCACCTGCTGCTCTTCGACGTCTTTCACCACCTGCAGGCGCCGGGGGCGTTTCTGAGCGAGGCCCGCCGGGTGCTGGCCCTTGGCGGGCGGGTGCTCATCTTCGAGCCGTATGTGAGTTGGTCGAGTTTTGGGGTTTATGGCGGCCTGCATCCCGAGCCGGTGGCGTGGCGCGAGCCGATCCGTCTAGGTGAAAGGCCGCCGGGCCGCGGTGAATACTACGCCGCCCAAGGCAACGCGACCCGGTTGTTCTTCCGCCGCGAGGCGCCGGACTGGCCGCCGGGCTGGGAGCTGTTCCACCGGGAGGCCTTCGCCAGTTTCAGCTACCTGTTGTCAGGCGGCTTCAGCCGGCCGGCCCTCTATCCGGCGCGGTGGCGCGCGCCGCTGCAACGGCTCGACCGCTGGCTTTCCCGCTGGCCGCGCTTGTTTGGAGCGCGGTGTCTGATTGGGCTGCGGCCAGTTGGGCGCTGAGCGCGGCCTCACGCTGGCGAGCGCACCTCCAGCACGCAGTTCTCCGTGCCATACGGGTTGGCCACCCGCGCCGCGCAGCACGGATCGGTCTGCCATTGGCCATCCACGACCAGCAGGTATTCGTAACGGCCAGGCGGCAGCGACAATTCCACCGACCAGCAGCCCGGTGCCAGCGCCGTCATGGGGGTCGCCGTCATGCTCCATTCATTGAAGCAGCCGGCCACGCACACCGTGGCCGCTGGCAGGCCTTCGACCGCCAAACGGACCGGTTGGGGCGCCAGTTCTGCCGGCGGACCCAGTGGCGCCGTGTCAGCCGCGGGCGCTGGGGCGGTTGCTTCGGTCGCCGGGGTGCAGCCAGTTGGTTGAACCCGGCCTGGCGGCGTGGGTGCGGCTTGGCGGCTGGTTTTGGACGCGGCCTTGACTTTTTTTGCAGACGCTGCTTTCATAAGTTAGCTCGGTTGCTAGCGACGTTGAAGAACACTTAGGAACTCTTACAACTGGCTGAAACTAGACCGGTTCCGGCCGGCGCGCAACCAAAAACTTGGGCTGTCACAGAAGCCGAGCCTGCAGGGCCAATTCATGAAGTGGTATGAGGGCCCAGCAGTCATCGAGAGCGGCATCGAATGGGGTGGGTCGGCCTTCGCAAAGCCTGGTCGCTGCCCCGAAGACGGAGGCGATAGGCCGGCCAAGGCCCCTGCTCGACTCGGCGTGCGGCGGCCAAGAGAAAGCCCAGGACTCAGGCTCCAGCAGCGAAGAACCGAGCGGAGCCCGTGGCAGGTTTTGGTTGGGCAAGTTTGTTTTAAGGCGGTTTCGAGCTGGGGCGTTTGTTGAAAATCGAGCGAATGGCCGGACGGCAATGGTCCTCGCCCATGGCCGCCTGAAAATCGGTGGTGGTCAGATACTCCGGATGAGGTTGATGGGAACGCCACTCCATGAACAAGCTATTGCTGAGGCGGCGGAACAGGCCGGCTACGGACATGGCCGGGGCGCTACGAATGCGACAGCGGTCATCATTGTGCGAAGCGTCCAGGCGCTGGTGGAGGCCATTTTCGATGCCGCCAAAGCCGGCCCGGTTGAGTTGGAGCCACTTTTGCGCGTCGAGTTGGTCTGGTTCGGCACTGGTTAGGAGCGTGACCTCTTCGTCCTTGCGGCCTTCAGTCTGGCGGAGCAGGCGGGCCGCCTGCGCCACCAGCGGGAAGCAGATTTGTGCGGGCGACACCGGTTGGGTGCGGATTGAGCGACTCACCAGCCGGCTCTTCTCGTAGTCCAGGGTGCGGAACTGAGTGGGCGTCGGTTGCCAAGGGGGAAAATCCGCCTCGGGGGCCGGGAGCAGTTGCTCGAGGTTTTGGTGGACGGTGGGCTGATTATCCTTGGCCGTGAGCAGGTAGTCGGCGCCGGCTTCCAGCACCAGGTCGCGAGCCGTTTCGGTTTGGGTGTCCAGGGCATCCAAGGAGACGAACCGGCCTTTGAGGTCCAGCTTCTCAAAGAGGCGACGGGCGACGGGAATTTCGTTGGTCTTGGTCTCCACGATGGCGCTGCCCCAAAAATACTGGCTGGGCACGCCGATGGCTGTGAGCACGCTTTGGCCGCCGCCGCGAAGACCAGCAGCGCCAGCCATTGGCCTTGCGGGTCGGTGACGACGTAATAGAGCCGTTCCCCGACCGGCTTAACGGCCCCAAGATAATGATGCTGCGCCAGCAGCCCGTGGCAGTGCGCCAACTCGGCAGGCTCGAGCAATCGCACCTGCAGGCCCTCCAGGAGCCGCTGATCCTCCGGAGCAGGGCAGCGAAATCTCTCGCTCATGCCCCAGAGGGTGAAAAACCCTGGGGCCGCTGACCAGAACAAAGGGCTTATCCGCTCCCAATCAACGAGTTACCCAGCGCCATGAATTGGCGCTGAGTCAGACCAGTCCGACACCTCGGGCACATCGGACGTGTTGGGCTCGATCCGCATTCGTAACTCCGCATTTTCCATTACTGCATCCCCCTCACCCTACGCTCTCCCCCAAGGGGGAGAGGGGCGTCCCCTGCCCTCAACCCTCAACCCTCAACCGCATTCCGCACTCAGCACTCCGCGCTCCGCGTTCAATTGGGCCATGTTCACCCTTTTCAACCCCAGCCCGGTGGCGTAAGTTTGCCCCCGTTTGCGGCACGATGCCCAGCGTCTTTATCAAGACTTACGGTTGCCAGATGAACCAGCGCGATTCGGAAGCGGTCGCCGCTGAGTTCGCCGCGCGCGGCTATGTCCTCGCCCCGTCAGAGGCCGGCGCGGACGTGGTGTTGCTCAACACGTGCAGCGTGCGCGACACCGCCGAGCAGAAGGCCCTGGGCAAGATGCGGGCGTTGGCTGCCGAACGGCGCAAACGCCGCTCCGGGGTCGTGCTGGGCTTTTTGGGGTGCATGGCCCAAAGCCGGGGCCGGGAACTGCTCGAGCAACTCCCAGGCGTGAGTCTGGCGCTCGGGACCCAGAAGTTCCACCGCGTCGTGGAGCGGGTCGAAGACCTCCGAGCCGGGCGCAGTGAGCAGGTCTGCGACGTGGGCCAAGAACCCGGCAGCGAAGCCGCGGCCCAGGGGCACCTGCTCGGCGGCAATGGCGCGCCAAGGGCCGTCACTGCCTTCGTCAGCATCATGCAGGGCTGCAACCAGCCTTGCGCTTTCTGCATTGTGCCGCAGACCCGGGGCCGCGAGCGGAGCCGCCCCATCGCGGACATCGTGGCGGAGTGCCGGGACCTGGCCGGCAAAGGCGTGCGCGAAGTCACCTTGCTGGGACAGACCGTCACCAGCTATGGGCGGGGAGAGATGCCGGCCACCAACGGCAAGACCCCGTTCGTCCAACTGCTCGAAGCCGTAACGGAGGTGGACGGTCTGGAGCGGGTGCGGTTCACCGCCCCGCACCCCAAGGGCTACGGCGACGACTTGGTGGAGGCTTATGGGCGTTTGCCGCGGCTCTGCGAGAGCGCGCACCTGCCGGCCCAAAGCGGCAGCAACCGCGTGCTCCGCCTGATGCGCCGCGGCTATACCCGCGAGCAGTTCCTGGCCCTCGTCGCCAGACTCCGGCAGGTCCAACCCCGCCTCGGCCTCTCCACCGACCTGATCGCCGGCTTCCCTGGGGAAACAGAGGAGGACTTCGAGCAAACCATGTCGCTGGTGCGCGAGGCGGGCTTTGACTGCGCCTTTGTGTTCAAGTACTCGCCGCGCCGCGACACGGTGGCCGCCACGATGCCGGCGCAGGTGCCGCTGCCGGTGCGCGAAGAACGCCATGCCCAACTGCTCAAGCTGGTGAACCAGACCGCCGCCTGCAAGTACGCGCAGATGATTGGCCGGGAGGTGGAAGTCCTGGTCGAGGGCCCGAGTCGCAAGAACCCGGCGCGTCTGGAGGGCCGCACGCGCTGCAACAAGATCGTGGTTTTTGAAGGCCCCGACCAGCTCATCGGCCAACTGCTGCCCTTGCGAATCACGCGCGCCAGCGCCGTTACGCTCTACGGCCAGCCCGCGAGCCTAAACCCGGCGTAGGGCTTTGCGCGCGCCTCGACAGCTATGCCTCACCTCAAACTCTCCGTGCTGGCCACTTTGTTGGGCTTGGGCTTCGCCCTGCCCCAGATTTACGGCCTCCACAAGCCGGCCGCCTTTGCCGCCGCTTTGCGCAAGTTCCCGCGCTCGACTCCGCTCGGATACGTTCTGATGCTCAGCGGCACGGCCTGGTTTCTTTACAAGGTCAAGACGGACCCCATCTCCGATTTTGCCGCCTTCAAACCGGCGCTGCTGCTCGGTTTCGGCATCATCGGCGTCGGCGCCTGCGTCTATGTCCGCGACTATCTGGCCGTGCGCGGCTTGGCGGTGGTGGTGTTGCTGCTGGCCAAGCTGGTGCTGGACACGGCGCGCTGGGTGGACACTCAGTGGCGCCTGGTGCTGGCCGCCTGGGCCTACCTCTGGGTCATCGGCGCCGTTTGGATCAGTTTCTCCCCCTGGCGCCTGCGCGACTTCATCAACTTCATCACCGCTACCGAGCGGCGCATCCGCATCGGCTGCGCCCTCCGCCTGGCTTTCGCGCTGTTCATCATGCTGCTGGGCTTGACGGCGTTCCGGTGAGGCGCTACGCGCCGATCAAGCGGGCACTCCGCAAGCGATGAAAACGGGATGGGCGATGGCTGGCGCGGAGCGTCTTGGAGTGCGCCAGTCCTCTGGCGCTTTCACCCGCGCACTACTCCCAAAAGCGGCAGGGGACTGCCGCAGTCCAAGACGCTTCGCGCGCGCGCACCCAACCGCCATTTTCCGGGTAGCCTCTCCCTGAATGGCATCTGATTACTCCAGAATCCTGGTCGTGCGGGGCGGGGCGATTGGGGATTTCGTTCTTACCTTGCCGGTGCTGGCGGCGGTGCGGGAGCGATTTCCACGGGCGCGCGTGGCCGTGCTGGGCGCTGCCCACCTGGCGCCGCTGGCGCTGGCCGGCGGCCTGGCGCATGAAGTGCGCCCGCTGGAGGACCGCGGACTGGCTGGCTTCTTCATCCCCCAAGGGGCCTTGCCGCCTCAGTGGGCGGGCTACTTTGCCCGCTTTGAGCTCATCATTTCCTACCTTCACGACCCGCACTCGGTATTTGCCGCGAACGTGGCCCGCTGCTCGCCAGCCCGGTTCATCGTCGGTCCCCACCGTCCAGTGGCGGGCGAGAACCTCCACGCGAGCGAGGTTTTCCTGAAGCCGCTCCAACGGCTGGGAATCTCCGGCGCCGACCCCGTGCCGCGTCTGTCCCTCAAGGTCGCGTTGGCGGCGCGCAGAGGACTGCGCGCCCTACCCAAGGCGGACGGGCCCAAAGGTGGGGCGTGCACTCCGTTGCGCGCCGTCATGGGCAAACCGGGCAGATGGTTGGCGGCCCACCCCGGCAGCGGGAGCGAACGAAAGAATTGGCCGGAGAGCAACTGGGCAGAGCTGTTCCGGCGGCTGGCGCCGGCCACCGACTGGCATTTGTTGCTGGTTGGCGGCGAGGCTGAGAAGCACCGCGTCGAGCGCCTGGCCCAACTCTGGCCGGCTTCGCGGCTGGAGGTTGCCCAAGGTCTGCCGCTGGTCGAACTGGCCCAACGACTCGCCCGCTGCCGCGTCTTTGTGGGCCACGACTCTGGCATCACCCACTTGGCCGCGGCCCTTGGCCTGCCCGGACTCGCCCTGTGGGGCGAGACAGACGAAGCGATCTGGCGGCCAAGAAGCGACACCCTGGCCGTTCTGCGCCACCCCGGAGGGCTGGCGGCGCTGCCCGTTGAACAGGTCTTGGCGCGGCTGTTGTTACCAATGGCAACCGAGCCGGAGCCGAAGCCTGGATGAGCGGCCGCACGCCTCACCACGCTGCGCGCGAACGACCAATAGCAGGTGTTCAAAAGCCAAGCCGGCCGTGGGCTCCGCGCTCACGGCCGGCTTTGGCTGGAACATCCTTTTCTAACTGCGCTTGTTCGCGTAACGGCGTGCGAGCGCAAAGCCCATCAGGCCGAATCCGGCCATCAGAGCCAACGCGCACGGTTCAGGCACCACCTGGACCTGCAGATTGTCAAACGTCGCCGTGACATCGCCGTCCCCCGTGGCGCTGTTGTCGAAGATGAACGGCCCGACAAGGCCGGAGGCGTACGCGGTGTCGGTGCCGCTCAGTTGTGCCAGCGGCGTGCCAGGATTCGCCAGATCGTAAACCCGACCGAAGAAGTTTTGGCCGACGGCGGTCAACTCCAGGCGATAGTCGTGGGTGGGGTCAAACGTGATAGATTGGCTGGCCACGGTCCTCTCTGATCCCTCCCCAGTCAGCCGCACGATATCCACCTCCTGACCGGCTGCGTCATAGAGCATCGCGTACCCGGTGGTACTGCCCAAGCCGATGTTGCCGAGGCGCGCCACGAGGCCAGCCACCGGCGAGTTCTTAGTGCTACTCCAACTGAGCAAGTCAATCCCCGCGGTGAAATCGGCCACGTCCAGCCCGGTGACCAAGCTCCCCAGGCGAGCCGGACCAATCATAGATGGCAAAGTCGAAGGCTTCGCCCACAATGTATATGTCCCGCCAGAGACTGTCCAGGTGCCCCAGGGCTGCGCAAACAGTTTCCCCAACGGGTCGTAGTGGGTGTAGGCGTTGTCGTTGCCGCTGCTGAAGTCATCGGAGAACGATTGACCGTAGGCCGCAGCCGCCAGACCCAACGCCACAAAAACGCCAAGCCAAGTGGAGAGTTGCTTGTTCATCACGTCAGAGGTTTTGCTGATTTCGTTTAGACATTCCTTTGGGGACTGAAAGGAAATCACCTTTTCAGCGCCCTGCGACTGAGGAGCGTTGCCGGTCGGCCGCCTTCATCAAGGGCAGACTATGGCGGCAAGGAGGGGGCGTCAAGCCTCAAAATTGCTTTTTTTTCGGATGCCTCCGGATTCACTATGGAGCTAGCGCCAGACCCAGTCGCCTGCTTTACGGCTGTTGCCCGCCGTGCCGCCGTCGTCAGTCTCGTTCCAGCCGACCGAGTAGAGCACGAACTGGCCGTCCGGGGTGCGCCGGTATTTGAGCGGTTCGCCGTTGATGATGTCGTGGGGGACTTTCTCGATGAACTGCGGCGCCAGGGCGTCCAGCACGTCGGGGAATTGCCCGTGGGCGAGGCGATAGCGCTCCAGGGCGCACGCCAGGGCAGCGGCGTCCAGACAAGTCTGAGACCAGGCGACCCGCTCCGGCAGCGAGCAGAGATCGCCCATCAACGCATGCAGGAAAAGCTCATGGCGGAGGAACCAACCGAGTTCTGAGTGGCTCGAGGGAGTCTCCTCCCGGCTCGGCTGCAGCTCGTACTTCTTGCCATTGACCGCAGTCACGGTAATGGGCTTTGAACGGATCGGTCTGCTCTCCAGTTGCTCGGTGAGTCTGCGGGTGGCGGCGGGAGTGATTTGGCGCTTGGCAACATCAATGGTGGGCAGCAGGTAATCCTGGAACAGGCGGTTGAAATTGAGTTGCTCGAAATAAGACCAGCCGGTCGGGGCGGCGGCAGCGCAGACCCTGAGATTCTTCCCCTCTGGCGTGTCGGAGAGGGCGCCGAGGTGGTCAACCATGGCATATCGGTCGGGTGAGCGGCGCAAGTTATCAATCGTGAACAGGCCCAGAAGCACCCGTTCTCCCTCGAGCGCGCGTCTGGCATCGCCGCAGAGGTCCACGCGCCGCAGCCGTTGTTGGAGGGC
>Ga0315268_10004703_pt1 | contig 14764 bp, 14 predicted proteins | sample C1_top_MG_FD_204535 | JGI IMG/M metagenome (GOLD analysis project Ga0315268, IMG submission 204535) | Sediment microbial communities from Yellowstone Lake, YNP, Wyoming, USA - C1_top | ecosystem: Environmental > Aquatic > Freshwater > Lake > Sediment | place: USA: Wyoming | collected 2017-08-01
ATGTTAGATTAACAAAGATGGATGTGGTCTGTAGGGCCTGTGGAACTATAACTCCATTGAAAACCTCAATTTAATCAAATGAGACTTGAATATTACAACTTCAACGTCTTCGAATCCCTATAACAACGGCTACAACCACGATAACTGCGCAGATGACCCCCACAATGGGTATTAAAGGAATTTGAGTAGATTGTTGCGGAACATTTACGGAAAGGAACAGAGGTAATTCTGTATTGTCCGGTGTTGAACCAAGGACATAATCATCCGTCAAAACGAGGTATTTGCCTGAAACTCCATAATAGTAAACGTGATTGAAAGTAAAAATTTGATACGTACTTTCTACTTTTCCTTCGGCAGCCGAGCTATATTTTGTGCCAGATATTAATGTAGTTCCATTTGAATGATACATATCCCAAAATGCATTCTTTGCATCTCCAGATGAATGAAATTCAAAAATTTTCGCTGTTAAATCAATACCATAACTCGCAGTTGCTACTGCACAATAGGCATCTCCTACTTTGTATTCACCAATACTTGATATGCTTGATAATCCTGACGTTGGTAAGCACGCTTCAAGGTCAGGTCTTTCGTGTGATAAGTTATCATTAGATGATTGGGCGATTACTGTAACAGGTGTTATTAGAGTCGCCAGTAGCATGACGCTTACAAATATTCCAATTATTGTTCGATTTCCCATCATGCCCACAGCATCTGATTTATTGGATGCCTTTATAAATTTAGTATTAATCTGTGGAATTAATCAGAGCCAAAATTAGATTTTAAATACCGAGGTATACTAATGAATACTCGATAAAAATGGGAGATAAAACAACCGTAAAAATGGATAAGAAACTGGTGAAAACAGCACACGAACTTGGGTTTAATGTTTCCAGAGTTTGCGAGAATGCGTTAAAAGACGCTATAGATGCGATGGAAAGCACTTCGAAGAAATCAATATTCAAAGATTCTAAAGGGTCAATTAACCTCGGAGTCCAAAAGCTCGACCCTCGCACCGATAGCATTTTTAAGCTCTCCAGCGCAGACCATAATGTCCAAGTTCGACATGGACAGCTTCATGCAACCACAGGTGTTGATATGGAAATCATAAGTAAAATTACCGTCTACTCCGCGGGATTTGGAGTCCTGGCCGGCGCGATATCAGGCGGCCTATCTCTCGCAGGGATTAGCGCTGGGGCTGGGCTGCTCATAGCACTCATTTTCATCGTAGCTTTGGTATACAAATTGATTCCGTTCGCGTTGGGTGCTCCTAAACCCGCAGTTTCTGCTGCTTCTCCAGCCGTGGCTCGACCGACCACCGAGCCACAGGTGCAACAGCTACCGGACAGACGCAAGATCTTCACCAATAGTTTTTGGCCGTTCATGGTCATGTGGCTTCTACTGTGGGTATTGGTGTACACTTTATTTGTCTAGGCGATAATCCATTTTGATGACAATAGCCATTTCGAAAATTTTTCCATACAAAGAAATTCGGCCGGTCCAAGCAGAGATGATAACCGCTATTGGGGACGCGGTCACAGCCGGCAAGCACGTTGCAATCGAGGGCTCGACCGGCATGGGTAAGACCATCTCCGTGTTGTGCGGCATCCTCACTTCTGAAGAATCTGCCGAGCGCAAGATAGTTTACTGCTGCCGCACGCACAAGCAGATGGATCGCGTCATAGAGGAGCTACGGGCATTGAACTCGAAGCTTAAGGAAGTCTCCGGGATGTCTCTGCGCGGCAGAAGCGAGATGTGCATAAATCCGCTGGTAAAGAAATTTGCCGCGGGCGCTTCAGATGCCGCGTACATATGCGGCATGATGCGCAAGCTCGAGAAGTGCGATTTTTACGCTAATATGAAAAGGCGCGAAGAAAGGGTTGCAGAGATTCAGGAACTCCTCGCTTCCAAGCCGACCCTTGCAGGCGAACTGATGGAGATGTGCAGGGATGAAGAGTTTTGTCCGTATGAAATAGCAAAGGAAGCGCTGGCGGACGTGAAGGTGGTCGCTGCCAGTTACGTATACCTGCTCGATCCGGGAATAAGGCCGCTATTCCTGAAAAACATGCATGCTAACCTTTCTGACCTTATCGTGGTGCTCGACGAGGCCCATAATCTTCCCGACGTCGCAATCGAACTAGCGAGCGATACGCTCAGCACTTACTCTGTAGCTTCGGCAGCGAGGGAGGCCCAGGATTTTGAGGATGAGCTGACCTATAAGATCGTAAATGGCATTGGGGAGCTCATCGATGGATTGGCAAAGGAGCGGATAAGCGAGGGGGAGGGAGAGGAGCTAATCAAAGGGAAGGAATTCTTGGATGCTGTCACAAAAATGCTCAAGAGGAAAAAGTTGAAGGTCAAGCCCGCTGAATTGCCCGAGCATCTCAAAAAGATAGGCGAAATTCACATGTTGCACAAGATCAGAGAAGGCGGGTCACCACGCTCGTACATTCACAAAATTGGAGTGTTTTTAGAGGCGTGGGCCGCGACCAGCGAGGAGCCGAGGTACATACATCTCATCTCGAAGGGCATCGGAATGCGCGGTCAGCCCGTGGTCAGGCTCGAGGTGCAGGCGCTGGACCCGAGGATCATAACCCAACCATTCATCGACGGCTCTTATGCGACGATAAGCATGTCGGGGACGCTTGTGCCGATAGAGGCGTACCGCGATGTCATAGGGTTACCTGAGGATATTTCCACCGCGCAGTACCCTTCGCCATTCCATGAAAAAAATATTCTCTCTCTGGTCGTTCGGGGAGTCACCACCAAGGAGTCCTATCGCGGACCTGAGATGTACGAGAAAATCGCTGAGCGAATTGCTGAGGTCGCAGATGCCGTTCCGGCTAATGTAGGCGTTTTTGTCGCGAGTTATGAGGTCCTTGAGCGTTTGGTGGGTGCGGGGCTGGCAGACCGAATCAAGAAGCCGCTACTCTTTGAGGAGCGCGAGATGTCATCATCGAAAAATGATCGTTTGATCAAGGATTTCAAGTCCCATGCCGATCGAGGCGGGGCCGTGCTGTTGGGTGTGCAGGGGGGAAGAAATAGTGAGGGAGGAGACTTTCCCGGCGATCAGATGAACGCGGTGATTGTGGTGGGCATCCCTTACGGGCGTCCGACAAAAAGAACGAAGACGATGATAGATTACTACGAATCCCAGTTCCCAGGAAAGGGGATGCTCTACGGCTACTACTTGCCCGCGCACAGGCGAATGTGCCAGGCAGCGGGTAGGGCCCATCGTCTGCTTTCTGATAAAGCTGTGGTCATATTCATGGATTGGCGGGTAGCGACGGCGTTCGTCAGGGGCAGCCTGCCCACATGGCTCCGAAATAGGCTTGAAGTTGTTGAGGATGATAAAGGCCAGCTCTCGCGGAGATTGAGGAAATTCTTCAGTTGATATCGACAATTGTTAAATTTTGTGCGTCCGTGGAAATTTCTTGATGCACATTTGTTATATAATAAGTAATGCACTGCAGTGAATTCTTTTACTTTCGAACACCTCTCCCTTTCATACTCTTATATTCCTGTTTCGAAAAATGTTTTGGCTGGACACCATGTCATATGTACAACATCCTTTGATCAAACCCAATTCGATAGAGGCGAGGGAATACCAACAGCTGATAATGAGCACCGCAATTCGGGGCAACACGCTCGTGGTGCTTCCGACGGGCTTGGGTAAGACGTCGCTCGCGATAATGGTGGCGGCCTATCGTCTGACGAAATTCCCAGGCAGCAAAATCCTCATGATGGCCCCCACCAGACCACTGGCTTTGCAACACTGTCAAACATTCATTCGCTCAACCACCATGTCTCCCAAGAATTTTAAGGTGCTCACGGGTCAAGTTCCAGTTGACCAGCGCGAAAAAGCGTGGTGGGATGCCAAGCTGATCTTTGCCACGCCCCAAATTGTCGAGCACGACATAATCGCCGGAAGGCTTGTCCTAGATTGCTTTTCCTTGATGATCTTCGATGAAGCTCACCGGGCCGTGGGCAACTATCCCTATGGATTTATTGCGGGACAATACCTGCGCGCGTCAAAAAATCCACTGATTATAGGCCTAACCGCTTCACCCGGGGCTGACGCTAGAAGAATCGAGGAGGTGAAACGCAACCTGTTCGTTGAAAGGGTGGAGATAAGGTCGGAGGGGGACGCGGATGTCCGCCCGTACGTTCAACCGATAGATATCGAGTGGCGTAGGCTCGAGCTGCCGGCGGCGTTCATCGACATCAAATACATGCTCGAGGGTCAACTGAAGGAGCTCCTCCAGGTGCTCAAGAATCATTCTTTTCTACCGAGCATACAAGGCGTCGGCAAGCGGGATCTCCTGCTCGTCCAAGGACAGATCAGGGACAGCATGCGCGGGTTTGGGCAGAAGCCTCCTGATCACTTCTACACTTGTCTTATCGCTCAAGCGGCCGCGTTCAGACTTTGTCATGCAATCGAGCTCCTCGAGACGCAGGGAATTGCCTCGCTTGAGCACTACCTCGGACGATTGATGAAAAAGGCGAGGATGCCGGGTTGCCCACGGGCGGTCAAGCTTTTGGCCGAGGCGCCCAAGGTGCAGCAGGCATTTCACACATCAAGCAGGTTGCAGGGTCGAATCGATCACCCAAAAATAAACAATGCACTCGACATCGTCCGGGATCAGCTCGCATTAAAACCCAATTCTCGGACGATTGTGTTCGCTCATTACAGGGACTCCGCGAATAGGCTGGTCGAGGAATTCAGCAAGCTGGACAGCATCAGGGCTACAAAATTCATAGGGCAGGCTGACCGCGAGGGAGAAGAGGGCCTCACGCAGCGGGAGCAGGCGCAGATCTTGGAGAAGTTCAGGGCTGGTGAGGTCAACGTCCTCGTAGCCACCGCTGTGGGCGAGGAGGGCTTGGATATCCCCAGCGTCGATCTAGTCCTTTTTTACGAGGCTGTGCCAAGCGAGATTAGGTTCATCCAGAGGAGGGGGAGAACGGGGAGGACCAACCCAGGCAAAGTCATAGTGCTGCTGGCAAAGGGCACACGGGATGAGGCATTTTATTGGTCAGCAGTGCGTAAAGAACAGCAAATGAGGGATGCCCTTCGCGATTACGGGGAGGTCGAACCCATGGAAAAGAAACAACGTAAGATTGAGGAGTTTCACCCAGAGAAGGTCAAGATCATCGCTGATTATCGAGAGATGCCATCTGGCGTGGTCCACGAACTGGTCCAACTTGGCATCGAGGTCGAGTCGAAACAGCTCGATGTTGGCGATTTTATCGTGAGTGATAGAGTCGGAGTTGAGAGAAAGTCCGCGGGCGACTTTCTGCAGTCTATGGTTGATAAGAGATTACTGACCCAAGCAAAGGCGCTCAGCGAGACATTTGAAAGGCCCGTGCTCATCCTCGAGGGCGAAGATCTCTATTCCAGGAGGGCAATCCATCCAAATGCGATCCGAGGAGCATTAGCAGCGCTTACGGTGGATTTCGGTATTTCTATTCTGCCGACAAAAGATGAGAAGGAGACGGCAGCTATTCTGGCGATCATCGGGCGAAGGGAACAGACCGAACTGGCCCGGGAAGTCGCGATAAGGGGGGAGGCAAAGGGGCTGACGTTACCAGAGCAGCAGCGGTTCATAGTTGAGGGTCTACCGGGCGTTTCAGCAGTGTTGGCCGAGAGGTTGCTGGCGCACTTCAAAAACCCGGAGAAGGTGATGGCAGCGTCGGAAGAGGAACTTCAAGAGGTGCACGGGATAGGAAAGGTAAAGGCGAAGGAAATCAGGCGCGTGCTGAGCAGCCATTATCAGCCCTAGAGGCGCTCTATTACTGAGTTCATCCTCTCGAGTGCATTTTTGATATTTTGCATCGAAGTCGCATAGCTGAATCGCGAATGGTGCTCCCCGTACGGGCCGAACTCGCTTCCTGGAACTGCCGCAACTCCCGCATCTTTTAGGAGGCGCTCACAAAGTTCAGAGGACTTGATGTTGAGTTCTTCGATGTTTGGAAATACGTAGAATGCGCCTTTGGGTTTTAGGCAATTGAACCCTTCGATCAAATTCAACCCATCAACGATTACGTCACGTCTTTTCCGGTACTCCTCACGCATCTCGTCGACACAATCCTGGGGGCCACGCAGGGCCGCGACACCGGCTGCCTGTACGAACGCCGCGGCACACGATGTCGAGGCCTGCTGAATTTTTATCATCTCTTGAGTTAGCTCGGCCGGGGCAACAGAGTAGCCCAAGCGCCATCCGGTCATGGCGTAGGCCTTGGAGAAGCCGTTGATGTAGATAGTCCGCTCGTGCATTTTGGGCATGGATGCGATGCTCACCTTCTCGCCCTCGTAAATCAAGCAATCGTAAATCTCGTCCGATAACACCCAGAACTCGTGGTCGACCGCGAGGTCGGCTAATGCGCGTAGGTCCTTTTTTTTCATAGTCGCGCCAGTTGGGTTGTTGGGATAATTGAGCACGAGCATCCTTGTCCTGGGAGTCAGTTTTTCCTGCAGGTTTTCAATCCTTAACCTGAATTCGTCCTCCTGGTTCGTTTCGATGAAAACGGGCTTTGCCCCGTTGATTAGCGCGATTCCCTCGTAGGTCCAACATGGGCTGGGGATTATTACCTCGTCGCCGGGATCGAGCGCCGCTGACATGGCGCAGAATATCGCGTGCTTTGCTCCAGGCGTCACCAACACTTCCTTCGCGACAGCTTGAACACCCTTGCCCTTAAGGTGCTCTGCAATAGCCTCGCGTAGCTCTGGTGTGCCAGCGCTGGGTGTATACTTCGTTGTCCCCCGAGCGAGCGCATCCTGGGCAGCGCGCTTGATGTGTTCAGGGGTGTCGAAATCCGGCTCACCAACCTCCATGTGGATGATCTCTCGTCCCTCACGCTCCAGCTGCTTTGCTATGTCAAGCATCCTCAAAGTGCCCGATTGTGGCACCTTAGACATCCGCCTCGCTGGTCTCAATTCATCACCTCTCAACTTTTAGATTGAGCCTTTTTAAAAGGAAGGTGGTAACCGGGGGGTTACCAGATTTTCGTATCGCGTTTTCCTATTGGTAACTGGGGAGTTACCATCAGAAAAGTTGCTGTACCGCACTGTTTTCTGCTTAAAAATTAACTCCGCTCGACTGGTAACTGGGGAGTTACCACGAAGATGCGGCACGATGGCTTGTGCGAGTACATCAGCAGGGCGGCAAGGGTCGAACTATTATCTTTACTCATAGAGAGCATCGGCTCGACGAGGAGGCTTGCAAAGAAGCTCGGCGTTTCCCACGTAGCCGTTCACAAGTGGCTAAGCCCAGGCGATGCTCACCCTTCGAACAAAAATCTACAAAAAATCGTCGAACTCGCTATCGGGCTGGACAGTGCCGCGACGTCCAAGATATTGAGGAGGGATCTGCTTACGCATAAAACATCGTTCGAACGTTTCTCGCACACGCTTGAGTGGTAACTGGGGAGTTACCAGCTGAATTTATAATAGTAACTGGGGAGTTACCAAACTCACCATAAACCTGTTTTCGATTTAAAAATCACATTCAGTCAAGGTGTTAACTGGGGAGTTACCACCAAGAAGAGGCGCAACGGACATCAAGTGGTCACGCTCGCAAGGATTCCCATCCGTATAACGTGAACAGGCAAGAGATCGAACCGACTCGAGCTGAACTCGAGAACCACGACTAAAATCTTTAAGCGGGGCTTGAAAAACAGTGCCGATGCCGCACGAAGTGAGGATGATTTCAGATTAGTTTTTATGAACTCCAAAGTAAAAGCTACTCGGTCTAAATGCATTGGATCGATCAAGTTGCAAGGGCTCTGCTCCACAAGCGGAAGGGGCACGTCATAGCTAGCGGCATCTCGGTATCGGGCCACATCCACATAGGTAACTGCAACGATGTCTTCATAGCCGATGGCATCCGCCGCGCCATCGAGGAGCAGGGGGGAAAAGCGGAGGCAATCTGGTACGCGGACGACTTCGACCCCATGCGTCGAGTGCCATGGCCCCTGTCCGAGGACTACAAGCAGTACCTCGGCATGCCCTACATCAGCATCCCATCCCCGGACCCGAAGTACAGGGATTTCGTTGACTACTTCTCCCGACACTTCATTGAGTCGCTCGATGACTTCGGCATAAATGTGAAGGTTTATTCCGGCAGCGAGGTGTACAAGAGCGGCAAAATGACCGAACTGATACGGACCTCATTAGAAAAGGCAGGTGAAATTCGAGAAATCCTCAACCGCTACCGCGAGAAACCCCTCCCCGAGGACTGGCTGCCATACGATGCGGTCTGCTCGAACTGCGGCAAGCTGGCCACGACTCAAGCGTATGCCTGGCGCGACAATTTTGTCAGCTACATCTGCGAGGGAACCGACTACGCCGATGGCTGCGGGCATAAGGGTGAAGCTGACTACACGCGGGGTGAGGGGAAACTCACTTGGCGGGTTGAATGGCCAGCTCGATGGAAGCTTCTCGGGGTTACCGGCGAGCCATTCGGGAAGGACCACGCAGTCTTGGGCGGGAGCTACGACACAGGCAAGCTAATAGCAGAGCGGATCTTCGGGTACGATGCTCCATACCCAGTGCCATACGAATGGGTGAGCCTCAAGGGCAAGTCGATGTCTTCCTCGAAGGGTGTGGTCTTCACTCTTCCACAGTGGCTCGAGATAGCTGAGCCCGAGCTCCTGCGATATTTCATGTTCAGGAGCAAGCCGATGAAGGCCAAGGATTTCGACCCCGGCTTGCCTCTGCTTGACTTTTACGACGAGTACGACCTGATGGAGGGGGTTTACTTCGGGAAGGTCAAACCAAGCGATCGTCGGGAGGAACAGCTAAGGCGCATCTACGAACTGTCGCAGAAGGGAGAGCCGCCCAAGGTGCAGCCTCAGCGCGTCCCATTCAGGTTTGCGGCCGTGCTTGGTCAGGTGATGCAGGATGCGCAACATGCGAAGGAAATTCTGATATCCAGAAAAATGCTGATTAATCCGAGCAAATCCGACATCGAGCTGGCGATTCTCCGTCTGGACTGCGCGCGCAACTGGGTCGCAAAACACGCACTCGAGCGCTTGCGGTTCAAGATCTCCAGAACTCTGACAGCCGACATCAAACAATCTCTAACCAAAGAACAGAAAAAAGGATTGGGACAGCTCGCGGTCGACTTATCGGAGCACGACTACACGCCGGTCGAGCTCCATAACCACATCTACGAGCTCGCGGAGAGAATAGGGCTTAACCCCCCGGAACTCTTCAAGGCCATATACCTCGTGCTCATCGAGCGCGAGTCCGGGCCACGCGTCGGGAACTTCATCTCGGTCCTCGACAAGGAATTTGTGATCGGACGGTTCAAAGAGGCGTCCTAACCTACTTCATAACGCGGAACTTCACGGCCGGGACGTTCTTAACCAATTGTTCGAAGACGACTTCGAAGCTCTCGTCCGGGGCAAGCTCACGCTGCAAAAAGATGCCCGTGCGACCGATGTTGGCTCGGCGCATCAGGACCTGTACCCTCTCGCGAACTATGTCAATGCTGACCCCTATGCGCTTCGCGACCTCCGCTTCCCTCCCCTTAATCGGGCTCTCGATATGGCCCTGCGGGGTCGGTTCGATCAGCATCAACCGCTTGTTGGCACCGGGCACTCGTGTCTCTCGCTCGAGCTGCTCAAGGCCGACGGCACCCCCAAAATAGTAAAATTCCACCTCCAGCGGCTTGGGTTCCACCAGCGGGAATGTGGCGGAATAGTCATCATCCAAGTAAATGTGGGCCTTGGGCAGGTGCCATGGAGTCGCCATTACTATCTCGCGTCTCATCGGCTCGAATCCCGCCTTGGAGAGGGCAATCTCCATTTCATAGGATGCCAGGCGGTGTGGCACTACGACATCGACATCGCTGCCGATATCCACATCTCCTCTTGCCACGCTGCCGTGAACAACAGACTCGATTCTCATCGCCGCCAGCGCTTTTATTAGATCTTTCGCCCTCTGCCTAAGCTGCCTAAAAAGCAACCAGTGATCTTCGGTGTATATAATCTCATCTACGTCTGCTGTGCGAACCGGCCTTACCATAAAAATCAGAGCTCTACTACCCGATCTCCGACCACGAACAACTTGCCGCTGAGGTGCAACAGCGGCTTCACGTGCTCGGCGTCCAACCTGCCGCCCTTGAGCACACCCTTTCGCACGTTAACCGCAACAACCCGCCCGGCCAGAACGACGTATTCCGGTCCTTCGTGAGTCCAATCGAGCTTGCACTCGAAATTCGCCGGGCACTCGACAACCCGCGGAGGCTTCACTTTTTCCGATGGTTCCCAGTGCAGCCCCGCCTTCTCCAGCTCGTTGACTCCCCTCGGGAATGACTTGCTACAGATATACATCTGCTTCTTGATATCCTCCGTCACGATATTTACCACAAATTCACCCGTCTCGTGTATGTTGTGATAGGTGTCCCCGTCGTAGCCCGTGGAAAGTATGAGGATTGGCGGGTCCATCTCGACGGGCGTGACGAACGACATGGGTGCGGCATTTATCCTCCCCTGTTTATCGACCGTGGTTATTAGTTCGATTGGACGTGGCGCGATCAACTTGTAGAAGTCTTCCAATGCCAAGCTCATTTCATCACCTCAAGCTTTCCTTCAACCATTTTAGGTATTCTCGTGAACCTCGCTCGATTGGCAGCGCTAAGATTTCAGGAATTTCATAGCTGTGCAGCTCTTTAACCCTTGCTATCAGGCCGTCGAGCTTCTCGTCGGAGGTTTTTACTAGAAGGAGCGCTTCAATGGCATGCTCAACCTTACCCTTCCACCTGTACGTCGAACTGATCTTGGGCAGAACATTCACGCATGCAGCAAGCTTTTCCTCGACGAGTTGCCTTGCGATTCGCTCGGCTTCTGCGCTGTCCTTGGCGGTGATAAGCACGATGTGGAGCATAAACACCCATCGGGTTTAAGCCCATTTATATTATAAAATTGCGGGATGCGCATGAGTGTTATTTACTTGGCTTTGCTGGCCATAGCACTGTTTTGGATCATCGTAATTTACCTCAACCGAACCTTCAATCTTAAAAAACATGGCGTCGCGTTCGAATCCGGCATGCTGATATGGCGCACCAAGCGCGGCCTGCGGTTCATCGATAGAGTTGGAAAGAGATTTAGGAGATTTTGGGTGGGATTTGGGAACGCAGCAACAGGAATCGGTTTTGTCCTGATGATATTCGTGTTCGTAAGCCTCCTCCTGTACGTGGTTTTACTTCTTCACAACCCGGGCAACGCTGTTCCTGGAGCAAAATTGATTCTGCCAGGAATCACCATCCCGCTTGTCGAGGGCATCATCGCACTTTTCAGCGTGCTCCTCGTGCACGAGTCATCACACGGGTATGTGATGCGGGCTCAAGATCTCAGAACCAAGTCCACCGGGCTGCTCTTGTGGATAGTGATCCCCGGAGCGTTCGTTGAGCAGGACGATAAACAACTGCAGCGGGCCCCCCTCGTGAAAAGACTGCGAGTTTATGCCGCTGGCTCGTTCGCAAACGTGGTGTTCGCCCTGCTGTGTTTTGGCCTTATCTTGGCGCTGATCTCACCAAAGCCAGGCGTCTATGTGTATGGGATAGAAAATGGCAGCCCTATCGATAACAGTATAATTAAGCTTCACGGTCCCGATAATGATCGCCTCTTTCTGGGCAAACAATTGAAGCTGATTATCGACAATGAGAACATTTATCAGATCAACAACGCCGACGATTGGAATTCATTTGTGGATAAAGGAATCCCGCCGGGAGAAAATCTAATAATCGAAATCGACAACGAGAACTTCCAAATCACGACTGCCGAGAATTACCGCGACAACATTGGAATCCGTCCGATCGCCGCGATTTCTCGTTTGGAATTTGCGAATCCTTTGAACTTGACTCTGGCGGCGGCTGGAGATCTCGTCAACGTTCCAGTCATCCATCAATACGTGTACAACTCGGTGATCCCGTGGGAGGGCATAGTGATACTGAAGTGGATTTTCATGCTCAATTTCGGCATCGGTCTCGTCAACTTACTGCCGGCGGTGCCGCTCGACGGAGGCTATATCTTACGTGGTTTGCTTGAAAGAAAAATGAGAAAGAAAACGGCCAAACGGATAAGTTATGCCATCGCGATATTCACACTGGCGTTGATCATCATTAACTTCCTCCCAGTGGTGTTGACGAGATGAAAACTATCGCGGTTTCTGTCAGGGTTTTTCCGGGTATAAAAAAACAGCTCATTAAACTGTCGGCTCGATCGAAGGTGGCGGGCCTGCTGAAGGCACTCGACTTAAACCCTCAAACGGTCGTCGTCAGGTGCAATGGCAAGATCGTCGCCGAAGAGGAGCGCCTCAAAAGTGGGGACCAGGTGGAGATTATTCATATCGTCACGGGCGGTTGAATGCTCAGGTGCAGCTTTTGCGGGCGCAGGGCCGTGTACGACCGTCGGTACGCGGGAGCGGCTTTGTGCGATAGGTGCCTGATAAAAAGCGTCGAGAAGAGATTTCGCAGGGCAATCGCTGAGCATAAGCTCGTCTCGCCCGGCGAACGGATTGTAGTCGCGGTCTCCGGGGGCAAGGACAGCGTCGCATGTTTGCATCTGCTCGCGGGATATTGTTCGCAGCGGAACAGCAAGGTCGTTTCGCTCACCATCGATGAAGGGATAAAGGGCTATCGCGACCACAGCCTGCCGGTAGTGGAGGAAAATGCGGAACTGTTGGGAGTAGAACATTTCGTGGTGAGCTTCAAACAGGCCTTCGGTGCTTCGCTCGACCGGATCGTTCGCCTTGCTAGAACTCGAAAAACTGGCCTGAACCCGTGCACTTATTGCGGCGTGATGCGCAGGTCACTGCTCAACCAGGCTGCGCGGGAGCTGGGGGCCGATAAGCTGGCGACGGCACACAACCTCGACGACGAAGTGCAGGCCATCATGTTGAACTACGTTCGGTCGGACCTCTCCAGGCTGCATCGCCTTGGGCCGATCTACCCGTCGAGGGAAGGGTTTGTCCCGAGGATAAAACCGATGCGCGAGATCCCTGAGAAAGAATCCGCGCTCTACGCCATACTCCGGGAGCTGAACATCCATCTCGCGGTCTGCCCTTACGCCGGAGGCATCCACATCGAGATACGCGACTTCTTGAACAGCCTCGAGGAAAAGCATCCGAACTCGAAGTTCATGATACTCAGGATGTTCGAACGGTTGAAACCCAAGATATCTCAAACCATTCCGGAGTTCGAGATGCGGAGCTGCAAGGTATGTGGCGAGCCGACATCGGCGGAGATCTGCAAGACCTGCGAGCTTCTTGGTCAGCTCGGGCTGGCAAAACAGGGAAAAACGCTTATTTAATGGTGCCGAGTTTTAGTTGGCGGCGGGCATGTCGGGCGGCCACCCCTCGCCTGTGACTACAAATGGGGTTTACGGTAGGACTAGCTCGAGGGCGGCGTTCGGAACTTCACGTCGACCTGGCTTTCGACGAAGAAGTCCTGTCTCGCAGGGTCGGCGATGGCGGAGCCTCGGTCGTAGGGCTGGGGTAACCGGCTTCACCTGTCGAACCCCCCAGGGGCGGAAGTCAGCAAGGGTAGGCAGGGCGTGCGGCGCTTGCGAATAACGGGATGGAGATCGGGGCCAGCAATTGATGTGCGGGGAAGGCGTCCACCTCGTGCGCGCTCGCCGCCATTTTAACGGTTCGAAATTAATTTTCGTAAAAAGTCTTTCAAGCCCATTAACCCCCGAAATGGTTGAGATTAAATAACAGCACGAGAAAAGTTTAAAATGTGCCGGGGTGGCCCAGCCAGGTAAGGCGACAGGCCTACTTCGGGCCCGCCAAAGGTTGCTAACCTGTTAGCGCGCAAGCGCTGCCAGGGTTCAAATCCCTGCCCCGGCGCCATCACCCAGGGTTCCGAAAGAGCGGCTTCAATTGGTGAATTTGGTGGCATGACTGCAACATCATGAAACCATTGCGCGCCGCCTCAGGAAGATTCCAAGCTCAATTAGGAGGCAGCGCGCGGCCCGTCGCACCTTTTGAGGGTCGGTTAGACGGGTTGTTTTATCGTCGGTATGTTGCCAGATAAGCCTTGTTCTGTAAATGTGTTTAACACAAAAGCGAAAACAGCCTTTGCGGGCCGCCTAAGGAGGCCTCGGAAAATGCGTGCGCAAGAGTAAAAATTTGCCCCCCAACCCCATACCCAAAAAAGTTAAAACTTACTAATTTCGGTCAGCCTAATGTCGGTGGCGATTATGATTGCTTATGTCCTTTATGCTTTGAATTCTAGAAAAACCTCGATGAATCCCCAAACCGCAAGAACCCCACAAAGGATTAGCTCGATCCATGCGATCCACAACCTTTCATAGAAAACAAATTCCCCACCGTTAAAGATGATCGTTAAAAAGATCGCAAAGTAAACCAGAGCCATTGATGCGAACAATGCCCTAAGTTCAAACTTTCTAAATCTCTCTAGCCATGGCCTCATTTAGATCGCCTTGTTTTCGGGGGGATTGTGGGTAAACGGATCTTGGAATCGTGCCCCCTCGGCACTCGTGGAGGCTAGCACTATATGTAAAAGCAATCACTGGAAAACGCAAAGGCGCCCTTGGGATTTCCAGCACTCACTTGCGGTCTCCTTGCTCCCGTTTTGATTCAGCTGGGCTGTATAAAGCCCTTTGCGCGCCGCCGGGTTTGTCGAATAATTCGTGATTCTTTAATTGGCCTGACGGCAATCTAGGTTTGTTTTGGAGGCTGCGTCGAGAGGCGTGGGGTGTTTAACCAACTCGGAGGTGGTAAAACATGCCCACATATTGG
>Ga0315268_10004704_pt1 | contig 14760 bp, 15 predicted proteins | sample C1_top_MG_FD_204535 | JGI IMG/M metagenome (GOLD analysis project Ga0315268, IMG submission 204535) | Sediment microbial communities from Yellowstone Lake, YNP, Wyoming, USA - C1_top | ecosystem: Environmental > Aquatic > Freshwater > Lake > Sediment | place: USA: Wyoming | collected 2017-08-01
AGCTCAGCTTCGAGCGCACGATGATAGGACACGTCAAGGACAACCCGGCCGACTACTTGGGCGCTCTCAGGCTGCTCCCGTACAACCTCCTCATGATGTTCGTCCACGCGTACCAATCATTCCTGTTCAACCGCATTCTGAGCGAGAGAATCAGAAAGGGCATGTCGTTGAGAGAGCCAGAGGTAGGCGATTTGGTACTGCCTCTGAGCAAGACGAACGTCCCTGACCACGACAATTCGATCCTTGTTACCGTCGATAATCTTGAGAAGGCTACGCGCAACGCGAAGGAGGGCAAGGCGTTCGTCAGCGGCCTTCTTTATGGAACTGAATCGGTCTTCGCCGACGGGAGGATGGGGGAGATCGAGAGGAAGATAGTCGAGGCAGAGAAGATATCGAAACTGGATTTCCAGATAGTCGGACTCAGGGAGGCGTCCTCAAAAGGCTCGAGGAGAGAGATCCTCGCGTCATACAAGGACCTCGCAGTCAAGGTGGGCGAAGGCGATGCAACGTTCCAGTTCACCCTGACCAAGGGATGCTACGCGACCACGCTCCTGAGGGAGTTCATGAAGGCTGAGATCAGCCAGTATTAGCAAATGGTTATTTCCTCGCTCAATGTTGAGGGTCATGTGAAAAGGCCGAAAACAGTCCTCACGTGCCCGGAATGTGGCTCTGCCGACCTGTACTACGAGAGTGGGCTAATCACGGGCTACAAATACCACTGCAAGAAGTGCGGCTATATAGGTGCGTTCGTGATAGAAAAGGATATGGAAGAAGAGGCGGAGAAGTAACCTCCGCATAGGGTTTTCGAGATCCTTGCCTAGGCGAACATCGGGCCAGATTCCATCCCTTTGTCCTCGCCCTCGTCCAGAACCTTCAAGATTGCCTTCTCGAAGTCTACCATCGTCACTATGTCCCTGTTCTCCCTGATCGCGAACATGCCGGCCTCCGTGCATATGGCCTTGATGTCAGCACCTGTCGAGCCTTCAGACTTCGCGGCGAGCTCCTCGAGATTGACAGTGGAGTCAAGGTTCATGCGTTTCGAATGGATCTTGTATATAGCGGTCCTCGACTCGAAGTTGGGCATCGGTATCTCGATTATCCTGTCGAACCTTCCGGGTCTCAGAAGCGCCTCATCAAGAATATCTGGTCTGTTCGTAGCGCCAATGATCTTGACATCGCCCAGCGGATTGAAGCCGTCGAGCTCGGCCAGGAGCTGCATGAGAGTCCTCTGGACCTCTCTGTCCCCAGAGGTCGCGAGCTCGAGCCTCTTCGCACCTACGCTGTCTATCTCGTCGATGAACACAATCGAAGGCGCCTTCTGCCTAGCAAGGTCGAATAGCTCCCTGACAAGTCTCGCACCTTCACCTATGTACTTCTGAACGAGCTCTGAACCTACAAACCTGATGAAAGTCGCGTTGGTCTGCTTGGCGACTGCCTTGGCCAACAATGTCTTGCCAGTACCCGGAGGACCGACCAACAAGACACCCTTAGGCGGGTCTATACCTACCTTCTTGTACAGCTCCGGCCTCAGCAACGGATCCTCGACGGCCTCGCGTACCTCCAGAATCTGGTCCTGCAGGCCACCGATGTCGTCGTAGATAGTATCCGGCTTGGAAATTATCTCCGCGCCGATCACGATTGGATCGAGAGACGGGGGTAGCACTCCCATGACCGCAAGGGTCTGCTTGTTCAATGCCACGCGCGCGCCCGCAATGAGCAACTCCGTTGACACGTAGTCGGACGTGCTGACGATGAAGTCGGGTCCAGTCGAGCTCTTCACCACGACTCTCCCGTCCGCAAGAACATCCTTGATCTGCCCTATTATGAGCGGGGGCGCCTTGAGCCTCTCCAACTCAGCCTTGAGCCTCTTCAACTCCTTCTGGAGTCGAACGAGCTCTCCTTCAACGAACCTCTTCTCTCCTTCTACTCGGCGAGCCTCTTCGACGAGCTCGAGGTTTCTTTCCTCAAGGACCGAAATCTTCCTATGAGTTTCCTCTAACATCGGGCTGGGCTGGTCCTGTTCCAATGTACTACACCTCGTTACAACGATTCATACCGAGCTGGTAATTATATAAGGTTAAATACTCTATTTATTCTTTGGCTTCCTAGTCCAGATGTGTGGTTTTCATGGTTTGCGAGCTCTGCGGAAAGAATGTCACCTTCTGCAAGAAGGTGACGATCGAAGGGGTTCAGCTTGAGGTTTGCCCCGAATGCTCAAAGTTCGGCATCGAATCAAAAAAGGCGCCCGAGAAGGAAATGGGACCGATCCCGGTGGTGACTCAGAGACTCGAGATCCGAGACAAGAGGGCAAAACCAAAAGACGTCCTCGAGGGAATGGGAAAGGATGAATTGGTTGAGGATTTCGCGGCGCGAATTCGGAATGCACGCTCGAGCAAGGGAATGTCACAAAAGGACCTCGCGATGAAGATCAACGAACGCCAAACGATAGTCAGCAAGATCGAGACCGACCAGATGCGGCCTGATGACAAGGTCATCAGGAAGCTCGAGAAAGAGCTCGGGATAAAGCTCCGGGAGAAAGTGGTCGACACACAGGTCGCGAAGGGCATGGGCACATCCGCGATCACTCTTGCGGATCTGATTAGGATGCAGAAGGACTAGACACGGGCAAGTTCAGCGGAAATCTCTGCCCAGTATCTCGGTGGTCGCACGCTCTATGAATGCGCTCTCGACCGACAATCCGTAGTCGGAAGCAACGAGAAGTGCAGCTGGCTCGACATCGATTCCAAGCAGCTCCTGTTTCTTGTTGACTCTCGAGACGACCTCTCTCTTGGACACTGATTTCGTCTTCACGATCCTGTCGACCATTTCCGAGAAGAAATCTAGATTCGCCTTGGGCACCTGGTCGAGCATCTCCTTGGTCGGCTTGTAGTCCAAGGGCACTTCGATTTTCAAGAAGTCGAACGTTGGGACCACACTCCCATTCTTCTTCTGTAGGTAGCCTCCCGTTATCCCGGCATCCAGCAGCTTCTGGGCTTCCTTTGGCGAGAACCATCGGGTCTCCATCGACGCAGAGAAAACGAATTCACGTTCAGTCAGGGACTCCTTGCCTTTCCGCCTGAACAACATTGCGATGCTTCTCTCAAGGTCACTCATTGCCAACCAGTCTCCCGAAATCCTCCGAAACGATGTAGTCCGCTCCGAGCGTCTCCAGGCTGGAGCTCTCGGACACCGAAGCGAAGACTCCTAGGGAGAAACCGAGTTCCCGTTTCGCTGCAACAGCTTCCTTGGCCAGACTGATCGGGACGACGAAGTCGGTGATGCCGACCGCACGAACGTCCCGAGAAAGGTCGAGGAAGGCTCTGCCAGCAATTGCGGGGTCAAAACTCACGATCCCATCCCGGTAGTCTACTTTGAAGGTAATGTTATCTGAAAGCTTAAAGGCTCCTCTAAGATCGTCGAGGCTCGCAAGAGTCGCGGTACCTATTACGGCCTTCTCGGCGCCCGTGATAAGCATGTCAATCACGTTGTTCGCGAACCGAACTCCGCCCTCGTACATAGTCGGTATCTCCTCAGAGATCTCGCCCACAATGTCGAGCTGCGGTTTGTTCTTCGTGATCCCGTCCTCATCAGCAACATAGAGCATCTTGTAACTGTCCGAGAGCTTCGACGCAAAATCGGACATCTCTCCGCGAGCGTATGCGCGTTTCGTAATCGTTCGATTCTTCAATTTAACGTACGGAACGACAAACATAGGGACGAGGTCGGGCATACAAGGAGCTCGTAGATAAAGTATCGTCCGTTCAGACATTCGCATCATCTTGCTTGTCTCGTGCAATCGCGGAGAATGGATCCGCGACGAGATGCTTGCGGACAGCTAAGAAGGCAGGGGGAACCGAAGCAGGGATTCCTGAGCATCCTGTGCTGAGTTTCATATCGATAGGAACATGCAGTTCATATCGAGGTAGCTGGCGAGCGGAAATGAGATGAGAACCACGGAGCAAGAGCATATGACAACGCTTATATAGAAGTTCTAACATATACAAACCCCTACCCGCAAGGAATCCTCGCGGAATATCGTCAATCCAGATAATGGAAATGGAGGTATGAAATTGATAGGACAGACACCGGTTTTCATCCTGAAGGAAGGAACCAAGAGAGAGAAGGGAAAAGGCGCGCAGTTCAACAATATCAGTGCGGCTAGAGCCATCGCAGATGCGGTCCGGAGCACGCTAGGCCCAAGGGGCATGGACAAGATGCTCGTTGACAGCATGGGCGACGTGGTCATTACCAACGATGGCGTGACGATCTTGAAGGAGATTGATGTTGAGCACCCGGCGGCAAAGATGCTCGTAGAGGTTGCAAAGACACAGGACGAGGAATGTGGAGACGGAACGACTACCGCAGTCATCCTCGCAGGCGAACTCCTGAAGAAGGCCGAGGCTCTGATTGAGCAGAACGTCCACCCGACGGTAATATCCGGTGGCTACAGACTGGCAGCGGTGAAGGCGAGGGAGATACTCGATAGCGTTGCGATTCCCGTGTCTCCTGATGACAAGGAGACCCTCATGGACATCGCCCGCACGGCGATGATCTCGAAGAGCGTTTCGGCATCGAGGGACCTGCTCGCGGACGTCGCAGTGAAGGCTGTCAGCGCCGTCGCTGAGAAGAAAGACGGCAAATGGCTCGTCGACGACGACAACATCCAGATCGTGAAGAAGCAGGGAGGCTCCATGGACGACACCAAGATGATTTCCGGAATAATCGTCGACAAGGAAGCCGTTCACCCCGCAATGCCTAAGAAAGTCGAGAAGGCGAAGATCGCTTTGGTCGACTCAGCACTTGAGGTCAAGAAGACCGAAATCGATGCGAAGATCGAAATCACAGACCCGAGCCAGCTGCATGCGTTCCTCGACGAAGAGGAAAACATGCTGAGGAAGATGGTCGACATCGTCAAGAAGTCGGGAGCCACTGTGCTATTCTGCCAGAAGGGCATCGACGACCTCGCCCAGCACTACCTCGGGAAAGAGAAGATATACGCAGTTCGCAGGGTCAAGAAAAGCGACATGGAGAAGCTAGCGAAGGCCACAGGGGCCAACCTGGTCACCAAGCTCGACGACCTGAAGGCTAGCGACCTCGGCGATGCTGCTCTGGTCGAGGAGAAGAAGATCGCGGACGACCGGATGACATTCGTTACTGGATGCAAGAACCCGAAAGCAGTGTCTGTTCTCATCAGAGGCGGCACGGAGCATGTCATAGATGAGATCGACCGCTCACTCAACGACGCCATCAGCGTCGTCTCAGTTGCATTCGAAGACGGCAAACTCGTAACTGGCGGAGGGTCGACGGCATCAGAACTGGCTCTCAAGCTGAGGGATTATGCGGCATCCATAGGCGGCAGAGAGCAGATCGCGATCGACGCGTACGCAAGCGCCATGGAGGTAATACCCACAGCCCTCTCAGAGAACGCAGGTCTCGACCCGATTGATATCTTGATTGAGATGAGGCAGGCCCACAAGTCCGGCAAGAAATACGCTGGAATCAACGTGTTCACCGGCAAAGTCGTGGACATGAAGAAGGCTAGGGTCCTCGAGCCGATCCGAGTCGGAAAACAGGCAATCAGCTCGGCGACCGACGCAGCCGTCATGATCCTGAGGATCGACGACGTCATCGCGTCCAAGGGCGGCAGCAAGGGCGGAAAGGGACCCGGTGGACCTGGCGGCATGGGCGATGAGGGCGGAATGGACTGAAGTCCGCTCCATTAAACCCCTTCAAATTCTTTGATTCAGTCAGATGACCGAGTGCAAAGGCGACCGTGTAGACCAACGATATGTCATCGAGAGCCTGGAGGCGATGGACAGTGGCAGACGAGGAAGCTAGGGAGACGGCGGCCCCCGACAAGGGCGAGGCCAAGGAAGCTGAAGTCAAAGATCCTCTGGCGCTCAAGGACCAGCGCATCGCGGAGCTCACGGACGACCTGAAACGGCTTCAGGCTGACTTCGACAACTACAAGAAGCGCGTCGAGAAGGAGTGGAACGAGAGGTCCAAGCTTGCAACGCAAAAGCTCATGACGGACCTCTTGGCGGTTCTGGACTCATTCGAAAAGGCAATAGAAGACGCGAAGAAGAACAGTGACAAGGACAGCCTGAAGACTGGGCTCGAGGGCCTTCAGAGGCAGCTCCTGCAGACGCTCCAACGGGAGGGCTTGAAGGAGATCAAGGCGGAGGGCAAGTTCGACCCGTTCGTTCACGAAGCCCTGACGAGGGAGGAACGGAGCGATGTCGAAGAGGGCGAAATACTCGAGATCTACCAAAAGGGCTACGCGCTAGGTCAGAAGCCTTTGAGACCGACAAGAGTCAAGGTAGCCAAGAGGAAGGAACCCGCGGTAGACCCCGAAGAGAACGGGGAATACCCTAATGACACGAAGACCAATCACAAGACTCAAGAGGACGAGGAAAAGGACCAATAGAGGTGGCTGAACATGGCAGAATCAAAAGGAAAGATAATCGGAATCGACTTGGGAACTAGCAACTCAGCGGCGGCGGTGGTGGAGGCAGGGAGGCCAACAATCATCCCGAGCGCTGAGGGAACAAGCCTCGGTGGAAAGGCATTCCCATCATATGTCGCCTTCACAAAGGACGGACAGATGCTCGTGGGAGAGCCTGCCAGAAGGCAGGCGGTATCGAACCCCGAAGGCACCGTCATGGCGATCAAGAGGAAGATGGGGACGGACTACAAGGTCAGGGTGTTCGGCAAGGAATACACGCCCCAGCAGATATCCGCGTTCATCCTCCAGAAGATCAAGAGGGATGCAGAGGCGTACCTCGGAACGAAGGTCGAGAAGGCCGTCATTACCGTCCCTGCTTATTTCAACGACAACCAGAGACAGGCCACGAAGGACGCCGGACAGATCGCCGGTCTTGAGGTTGTCAGGATCATCAACGAGCCGACTGCAGCCGCACTTGCGTACGGTCTGGACAAGGCCGAGAAGGAGCAGAAGATAATAGTCTTCGACCTAGGCGGCGGAACGCTCGATGTCACGATCATGGAATACGGACAGGGAGTGTTCGAAGTCATCTCGACGAGCGGTGACACTCAACTCGGCGGCACCGACATGGACAACGCGATCGTCGACTACATCACGAAGGAGTTCAAGTCGGACACCGGCATCGACATCTCGAAGGACAAGATGGCCGTCCAGAGGGTGAGGGAGGCAGGCGAGAAGGCGAAGATAGAGCTGTCATCCACGCTCGAGACCGAGATCAACCTCCCATACCTAAGCGCGGATGCATCTGGACCCAGACACTTGACCATGAAGCTCACAAGGACGAAACTGGAGGATCTGGTCAGGCCGACAATCGAGAGATGCAGAAAGCCGATGCTGCAGGCCCTCGAAGATGGAAAGCTCACACCTGACAAGATAGACAAGGTAATACTGGTCGGCGGTCCCACGAGAATGCCAATCGTTCAGAAGTTCGTGGACGAGATCGTCGGGAAGAAGATCGTGGGAGGAGTGGACCCGATGGAGTGCGTCGCCATGGGCGCAGCAATCCAGGGCGGCGTGCTCGAGGGCACTGTGAAGGACATCCTTCTACTGGATGTGACTCCGCTTTCCCTAGGAGTCGAGACGCTTGGAGGAGTGTTCCACAAACTCATCGAGAGGAACTCGACAATACCGACGAGGAAGAGCGAGATATTCAGCACCGCGGCCGAGGGGCAGACGAGCGTCGAGATACACGTTCTCCAAGGGGAAAGGCCGATGGCCCCTGACAACGTCACGCTTGGCAGATTCCACCTCATTGGCATCCCACCGGCGCCGAGGGGAATCCCGCAGATCGAAGTGACTTTCGACATAGACGCCAACGGCATAATCGACGTCAAGGCCAAGGACCTCGGGACGGGGCAGGAGCAGAAGATCACGATCACCGCAACGACGAAGCTCGGAAAGAATGACATCGACAAGATGGTCAAGGACGCCGAGAAGTTCGCAGAAGAGGACCGCAAGAGGAAAGAGAAGGCTGAGCTGAAGAACAAGGCCGAACAGAAAGCCTACGAAGTTGCAGGCATCCTCGAGAAGCTGGGAGACAAGGTTCCGCAGGACCTCAAGGACAGGCTGAACAAGCTGGCCGAGGAGGTCAAAGAAGCAGTGCAGACAGATGATCCCGCGAAGATCAAGGAGAAGGTTGACGAACTCGAGAAGGCACTTCTCGAGGTAGGCAAGAGGGTCTATGAGGATGCGGGAAAACAGGCACAGCAGGCGCAAGGACCGCCTCCAGGTGCAGAGCCTGAGCAACCAGCGGGAGGAGACAAGGGCTACGTCGATGCAGACTACAAGATCGTGGACGACGAGGACGACAAGAAGAAGTAGATGTCCTCCTCAAACCTATTCTACCTCCAAACATCTTCCCTTTCATCACACCCCATCAGGACAACTCCAATCAGACCAGGAAGGACTGAAGAATGGCTCAGAAGCGGGACTACTACGAGGTGCTTGGCGTTCAGAGAGGGGCCTCCAAGGATGAGATCAAGAAGGCCTACCGAAAGCTCGCAATGAAGTACCACCCCGACATGAACAAGGACAACGTCAAGGTGGCGGAGGAGAAGTTCAAGGATATCTCCGAGGCCTACGAGGTCCTGGTCGACGATGAGAAGAAGGCTAGGTACGACCAGTACGGCCATGCAGGCGTCGAGAGCACCTTTAGGCAAGGTGGGTTCGACTGGTCCGACTTCACACACTACGGAGACATAAGCGACATATTCGGAGACCTAGGTGGATTCGGAGGAGTCGGAGGGGGCATTTTCGACCAGTTTTTCGGAAGATCCGCGAGAAGAGGACCTCAGGAAGGACGCTCTCTCAGATATGACATAGAGGTGACGCTCGACGAGGTCGCAAAGGGCGTTGAGAAGGAGATACACATCCCACACAGCGTAGCCTGCAAGGACTGCGGCGGCAAGGGTGCCAAAGAAGGCGATTTCAAGACATGTCCGACATGCAGGGGACAGGGGCAGGTCCAGAGAGGGCAGAGGAGGGGCAATACCAACTTCGTCACCATCGCAGACTGCCCGACCTGTGGAGGCACAGGGAAACATATAGTCCGCGAATGCACGGCATGTGGCGGCGCCGGCGTCAGCCAGACGACAAGCAACATCAAGGTATCTATCCCGAAGGGAGCAGATGAAGGGATGCGGCTTAGGATCAGGGGCGCCGGGGAAGCGAGCCCGAACGGTGGACCGTCTGGAGACCTCTACATAGTGGTCCACATGCAGGAGCATCCGCTCTTCGCCAGAGAAGGAAGCGATCTATACATCGAGACTCCAATTTCATTCACGCAGGCGGCTTTGGGAGCCGAGGTCGAAGTCCCCACGCTCGACGGCACCGCCCTCGTGACCATCCCAGCCGGCACCCAAACTGGGACTGTCTTCAGACTGAAAGGAAAGGGCCTGCCAGACATGAGAGGCAGAGGCCATGGAGACGAGTTCGTAAAGGTGAGTGTTACCACCCCGACGAAGCTTACGAGTCAGCAGAAAGACCTGCTGAACCAGTTCTCACAGTCCGTTGGTCCGTACGAGAGATCGGCCCCCAGGAAGTCCATTTTCAGAGGATTTAGAAAAGGTGAATAGACAAAGCTATTTATCTGGAGAGGCACAGATATCATCTCAGATGCGGGCAATCGGACTGTTGACAGAGAACCCCAGAACATACTTCGAAATGCTCGAGACTCTGCGGGGAGCGAACTTGAAGGTCGTGTCTCTGGATTTCGGAGAGCCTGTGCCTGCGGATGTGGGCGCCATCATAACGACCGAAGAGGAGAAGGGCAGGATCCAGTTCGATAGAATTGTGACCGATTCTAACCCTACTGTCGCAATCACGAGAGCCAAGATGATGATGTCTGCTGACAGCAGGGTCAAGGAACTGATTATCGGAATCGACCCCGGTGTCAGGCCTGGAGTTGCAGTTCTCGGGGACGGCGTCGTCCTGATGAGATCTCTGGCCGAATCTCCGGAGGCTGTCGGGGGAGTGGTGGACGAGATCGTACAAGAGTACCCGGATGCCAATGTTGTAGTAAGAATCGGCCACGGCGACCGGACCAACAGGAACAGGATCTTCAATACTCTCTGGGACGAGGGACACATGCTCGAAATCGTCGATGAGAGGAACACGACCAAGAGGTCCCAGACGCCCGATGAGGACGCCGCTGTGGAGATCGCTATGACGCCAGGCTACAAGCCTGGGAAGAGGCAAGAGACCGACTCGCGTCCTGGTGAGATCAGGAACATCCAGCGAATTAGCAGGCTGGAGAGCTCCGGCAGTCTGACAGTCTCCAAAGAGCTGGCCAAGAGGGTAGCCAGGGGAGAGCTATCCCTTAGAGAAGCCATAGAGAGGCAAAGGAACGGCTCAACGGAACCTGACTAGAACAGGTGCTTCTGAGTAGTCTTCGCACAGCCACCGACACCACATCTGATTGTCTCTATTCCCAAATCCTTGATTCTACCTTCGATCTCTCGCACATGATTGGGTTTTGTGTTGACGTAGACTGTGGCACCCGTGTCGATGGAGAAGAATGCTGGAAGTCCTTCGGAGCGCATCTTCTTGACTTCGAGGATGACCTTGACCGTTTCCGGCCGCCATAGCATCATCTCGTCGATGCTGGTCATCGTTATGCCATGTAGTATCAGGGAATCTCGCTCGGCAAGGATACCGATCTTCTCGATGTTGCGCTTCCGGATCGCGTTTTCCATCTCAGCAAGTTCGCTATGAACAAAGGCCAACCTAGAATGGAAGAATGGTGACGTCAGCACAGCCTTGTGCGCATTCTCCGTGAACTTGAACGCCGGAATCAACGCAACGACTATTCCCATCTGGAGATCTTCAGATGCAATCTGGTACGAATATGACTCTTCGTCCTCGAATCCTGCTTTCCAACGGGAGAATCCGCCCGTGACGGACCGGGTAGCCGATCCCGCGCCGCGCCTCGCTATCACAGACATCTTCTCGAGAGACAGCTTCAGTCCAACTGCCTTCGACGCGGCGACCGCTAGTGCCGCGAAACCTGATGCGGATGCGCCGAGACCGACGTTGGACATGAAGTTGTTCTTGGAGACCATCCGGAACTTGAGATCCAGGCCGCTCCTGCGTCGCACCTCGTCCACGACGAACACTACTCGTTCCAGCTCTCGACCTGCTAGCTGCTTCCCGTCAACGCTAGCAGTGTCCTTCTTGAACCGGCCGAACTCCACCGTTGTGTGCGATGCGGTTGGAGATGTGGCGACGGATATAGAATCATGAAAAGGTATCCTCAGTATCTCGTCCTTCAATCCATGGTACTTGATCAATCCCTCGATTGGATGAGCGATAGCTGAACCTTTCACCGAGTCACCTCAGACATCGAACAGTACGGTAACGCTCCCTTCTTCGTCGTCAAACTCGAGACGATGGTACGTGATTCCTTTGACAACTGACCTCTTCGGGTGCTTCTTCTCATCGAACTCCTCCCCTTTCACGAGTGCTTCAAGCGCTTTCCCATCCGTTTTCACTTCGAACTCGCCAAACACTAGATCTTCTGTGTCGTGCACGAACAGCAGTTCCTGAAGGAAATCGACCAGAAGCTGTTCCCTGTTCTCTGCCTTTAGCACGATCTTCAACTCGCCGAGAGGCTCGATCTTCGTTACGTCTGTGATTTGATCGAACATGGCATAGGCAGCGTTGGCGTATCTCTCGCCAAGCGTCTCCCCATACGCTTCGATCATCGCATCTGCCGTGTGTTCGAGGAGCTTGTACTTCATCGTGCCAAAAAGACTGTAGTCGATATATCAACTCTCTGCCTTGGCTTTGCGAACGAAGTATTCGCAATACCCGGATATCTGGCACACAGAGCATCTAGGCTTCCGCGCCTGACAGACCGTTCGTCCATGCTCAATCAGATTGATGTGGAAATTGTAGAATTCCCTTCGAGGGACAAGGACGGCCAGGGCCGTCTGAGCCTGCTCACGCGAGACTCTCGGACCGATCAGCCCAATCCGTCCTGTCACTCTGTGAATGTGCGTGTCTACCGGGAAAGCGGGCATTCCCAGCGAGAACAACAAGACGATAGACCTCGTCTTCGGACCGACACCTTTCATCTGGGCCAGCCAAGCCTCGGCATCCTGGGAGCTCATGTCCCTCAGAAAACCCAGGTCTAGGATTCCCCTCTCCCTATTGATGAATTCCAGGGCTCCCAGTATCCTAGAAGCCTTGATTCCAGCGAGGCCTCCGCAGCGAATCACCTTCGCGACCTTGTCCGTATCTTCACCCATAAGTCTGCCCCAGCTCGGATAGGCTTTCTTCAGCGCCTGAAAAGCCCTGTGGGAATTCTTGTCAGTTGTGTTCTGAGACAGGATCGTCTCGACGAGTGTATCCAAAGGATCGTCTTCGAGTTCGGCAACCTTCCTGCCATAAGCCCTTGTGAGAATTCTGTCGATATCGGCTGCTTTTCGCTTCAGGGAAGCGGTGCTATGAGAACGCGTCATTCGATTTCTATTCGCATAATGCGAGACGCGCACAAATAGTATGCGCAGAGATGAATGAGGGAGCTGGCCAGGTGTGGAGGTGTGGGCAGTGAAAGCTTTAATATCTCCTTGCCCTCTGTTTTCGCCGTGAACATCTGCGTCATTGGTTGCGGGGCCATTGGAACGACAATCGCGCGTGCTGTCGAGCCGATGCCAGAGATCAATATCGTCTATCTGACGGACCGCTCGAAGGAGTGTGCGACCAGGCTCCAGGAGAAGATGACGAAGGTGAGGTACGTGCCTGACATCGTCCCCGTACTCAACGACATAAGACTGGTTGTTGAGGCCGCAAGCCAGGATGCTGCGAGGTACTACGTTCCACTTGCTCTCTCTGCGGGAGTGGATGTTCTGATCATGAGTGTCGGGGTCTTCCAGGACGAGGAGTTCCAGAACGACGCGTTCAGGCTGGCAAAGCGCAAGAGCGCCAAGATCTACATGCCGAGCGGAGCGATTGGTGGAATAGATGCTCTCGGAGCTGCAAGCCTCGAGCAGATCGACGATGTGACTTTGACAACCACCAAACCGCCATCAGCGTTCGGTCCAAATCCCTACCTTGAGTCGAAAGGCATCGTTGCGTCGGAACTGCGAGAGAGGACCGAACTGTTCTACGGGACCGCGAGGGAGGCGGTCAAGCATTTCCCCCAGAATATCAATGTCGCTGCGACCCTGTCGCTCGCCGGTATAGGCTTCGAGAAGACTCGCATAAGGATTATGTGCGACCCTCAGGTTCAGACGAACGAGCACCATCTCAAAGCCAAAGGCAAATTCGGCGAACTCGATGTAGTCACCAGGAACGTCCCCTCACCAAGGAATCCGAAAACCAGCTACTTGGCCGCGCTTTCTGCGATTTCTGCCATCAAGAAGATCACGGGAACCATCTGGGTTGGCGTGTAGCCAGCATCAGCTCTTTATACGCTCAATCGCATTAAGCGAATTTGTCGTGATCATTTGGCCACGAAAGAGAAGAGGATATTCTCGCAGCTCAAGACGGAGATAGACGCAATCGTTCTTACGAACGCCTCGGAGCCCAACCTAGACCTGAGCTTCTTCTACGCGACCGGCATTGTGAATGGCCTGTTCGAGGATTGCGTCGCCATCGTGACGCGTCGGAGGGTTGAGGTCCTCTCGACCAAGCTGGAGGAACTGAGCGCGAGGCTAGCTGGAGCCAAGACCACCGTGTTCCAGACTAGAGAGGAACGTGACGAAACGCTGACAAAGCGCCTGAAGGGGTGCGAGAGAATCGGTGTCAATTCACGAGAGCTGACCCACGCCAACTACCAGTTCATAAGGAAGTGCGCGAAGGGGGCCAGATTGAAAGACGTGTCAGAAGCACTCGGCAAAGCCAGGATGATCAAAGACGAACAAGAGATTTCTCACATAAAGAAGGCCTGCGACATCACGTGCAGGACTGCGGAGGAGATACCAGAGCTCGTGAGGGAAGGGCAGAAGGAGACCGAGGCAGCGGCGGAGCTGAACTACAGGATGATGAAACTGGGGGCGGCAGGCCCCTCCTTTGCCACCAATGCGTCCTTTGGTCCTGGCACCGCGGAGCCACACTATGTTCCTGCATCTCGGAAACTCAAGAAAGGGCAGCTGGCACTATTCGACTTCGGCGCGTCATACAAGAGGTACGCAGCGGACCTGACGAGGACCTTTGTATGCTCAAGAGCCAACGCCAGGCAGAAGGAGATGTACGATGTCGTCCTCAGAGCGCAGTTGGCCGCCATCGATGCAATACACGATGGTGTTCAGGGAAAGGATGTCGATCAGGCGGCCCGCAGGATAGTCGACGGATCGAAGTTCAAAGGAAAGTTCATCCACAGCACAGGCCACGGCCTTGGGCTCTCGGTCCATGATCCCGGCTCGATATCCTCTGCCAAAGACATGACCCTGAGAGAAGGAATGGTTCTTACCGTTGAGCCTGGAGTGTACGAGAGGAACTTCGGAGGGGTCCGGATTGAGGATGATATCCTGGTCACGAAGAAAGGATGCAGAATACTGACATCCGCTTCCAAGGAATTCCAGACCGTCTAGAAAAGCGACAGCATCTGGATATCGGCTAGATGCATCGCGATTTCGTCGACTATGTAGAAGAGCACGACGCCGATCAGCGAAATGACTATTGACGCAAGCCATTCATCACTAACCGTTAGCTCAATGACCAAGATGAACCTGACAGCTAGGATGAGGAGTACGAACGCAAACAGCAGGCCCAGATCTCCGAGGTCGAATTCCCCCCTCGCATTCCTGAACACA
>Ga0315268_10004706_pt1 | contig 14750 bp, 8 predicted proteins | sample C1_top_MG_FD_204535 | JGI IMG/M metagenome (GOLD analysis project Ga0315268, IMG submission 204535) | Sediment microbial communities from Yellowstone Lake, YNP, Wyoming, USA - C1_top | ecosystem: Environmental > Aquatic > Freshwater > Lake > Sediment | place: USA: Wyoming | collected 2017-08-01
CCTGATTAAAGGCATGGGCCGTAAGGTAGAAACCCTGCTCAGGTGTTCCGGGAGCAAGGACCAGGCGGGGAAATTCCCCATGAGAAGCATGGATGGCATATTGCAATTCCGTCTGCTCGGTCCTGGTCGGAAGCCCGGTAGCAGGGCCGGGCCGCTGCCCCAGGACAATAACAACCGGTGTTTCGGTCATCCCGGCCAGCCCGACCCCTTCGGCCATCAAATCGAACCCGCCGCCGGAGGTGGCGGTCATGGCCCGTGCTCCGGCAAAGCTCGCTCCAATGACCATATTGATGGCTGCAATCTCATCCTCCGCCTGCTCCACTACGACCCCGAACTGCTCGGCTTTGGAAGCCATATACGTGAGAATCCCGGTAGATGGAGTCATGGGATACCCGGCGTAAAATTTGCACCCTGCGGCCAGTGCACCCAGGGCCACACCCTCAGTACCGTTGATCAGCATCCTGGCCCCGGTATTGGTATTGGTATTAATATTGATACGGAGGGGGTGAATCTGAAAAGAACAAATATCGCTCTTTTCACGGCAAATGCGAATGGCCTCTTCATAACCCCTTTGGGCTGCCTGGATATTCTCATGAACTACCTGATCTCCTTTTTTCTGGAATGTCGATTGCAGATAGTTTTCCAGATATTTTATCTCATAGCCGATAAGCCCGGTAGTGGCAGCCACGGCCACGGTATTGGCCAGGATAGGACTTCCGCTTTCCCTGGCTATCCGGTCTATGGGGATGCTCATGGATTTTACGTTTTTCGGTAACTCAATCTTGATCTTTTCTCCATCATAGATAATGACACTCTTATCGTGCAGTTCTGAAAGATGAAGGTGAATAGTCTCCCTGTCCAGGGCGATCAGGATATCCACACGGTCAGACATGGCCCAGACAGGATCTTCGGAAATCCGGATCTGAAAGATATTATGCCCGCCCCGAATCCTGGACTCATAATCCTGACTGGCAAAAATGTACCACCCGCCCTGGCTGAAGAGGTTAGACAGGACATTGCCGATGGTAACCAGCCCCTGCCCTGCCTCCCCTCCAATTTTTATCGTTAACTCCTTTTTCATATACTCTCTCTCCTCAAAATCGGACCTTGCGGACCTTGTCGGACTTTAATCGGACCCTGATTCAGACCTCAAATCGGCCCTCGATAGGATCCTGATTCGGACCATGATCGGACCTTGATAAGAAGCCCTCGCGCTCTTACCCGTGCCTGCTTGCCTTACCTGCCAGCCGCAAGGCAACTGGCACAAAGCCATCCCTGCGGGGCCACAGGAAGGCACAATCCCTGACCCGACCCTGGTATAAGGTCTCGGAGGTCTGCGCACTTTTCTTTTGCGCACCCCTAAACCCTCATGACCCAATCCTTGAAAGGGCGCAACTCAATGGTGGAAAGAGGCTCTTCAGTCCCCTCTCTATTTTTTTGGCAACAGTCTCAATCCAAAGATCGACATTTGAAGGGAACAACCTTTACTCACCACCGGGAGCATCCCTCCCCAAGACCCCAAAAGTCTGCTTCATGAAAAAGAGGGAATGTTTCGCAGTGACTTTTTCCGTTACTTTTTTTCTCGGACCTGTAGCCGATATTTTTGTGAGTAGCCGATATCATCAACAGAGAGTTTTGAGTAACCGTAACAGAGAGTTTTGAGTAACCAGGATCATCGGGAGAGAGCAGCAGCACGGAGTTAGCTGAAGCTGAAATAGTGGAGATGAGATAATAGAGTTGAAAGAGTAGTGAAGTTGAAAAAATAATGTCCAGTCCGGCTAGAAACGAGACTGGACATAGGCGGATATAACCCCTGAATCGAGGATCCCTGGTCAGGGGTTATATCCACCCTGGTCTTCACTATGTTCACTATGGATAGTAAATTACCCCGCGAGGAAAGCATCCGAAAGCCTGTGAAGCAGGCGTGAGGCAGGCACTAATTAATTTCGTGGCCTTTGCGAATCAATATTTGCAGTTCCCCGCCAGTGCTCAGCGGTTGAAAAAAGGGATATTGATCTTGAAGAGCACCTATAATTGAGTAGATGGCCATGTAGGTATTTGGAGCCGAATACTGACCAGATGCAATCAGATGTTCCCCCCATTTCTCTGCCCAGGAGCAGAGAATGCGCAATTCGTGCCAATTTATAGTAATGGTTACATCGTCCTGGAGGGAGAGTGGCTGTCCGGTATCACCACAAGTCGGGCAGGATTTTGCCCCACGCAAGTCATCAGCCGTAAACTCAGAGCGACAATGGACGCACCGGGCTATTTTCTCTTCTCTTTCCGGTTTATATTCATTCATTATTTTAGTGGTTCCTTCCTGAAATGCAAGATAATTTGTCAAAACTTAGCTGAATTTACAATATGTTATCATGCATAATGTGCCTTGTCAAGGCGGCAATTGACATACAGGGGAACATCTGTTGACATACCGGATGGTACCAATTGTGCTCATTTTGTGCTCATTGCACCAATTGGGGGCATATGCCCTCTAGATGCTCATGCTAAATGCTTATTTCGACGACCAGGGGGAGATGGTCGGAAGCTATGCGTGTCAGGCGTGTGCGGGGGGCCTCGACGCTTCGGACTCTGATCTGGGGGCTGATAAAGGCATGGTCAATCCTGATAAGCGGATACAAGGTCGGCCAGGTGTTTAAGGGCCGTGAACCAGTGAGGCAATACTGGACATCGAGAAGCATTTTCCGAAACCGCCGATATACCGTGGAGCCGGGTCTGGCATTGAAATCACCGCAAATGACGAAAGGCGGCTGGCAATTCGGATGGGCCAGCCAATCAGAACCAAGGAGTGCCTCAGCCTGGAGCAGACGCTCACGGCGGTCAAGCCCCAGATGGGTATTGATAATCTGAATCTTGCGGCTGCCAATATGGATTGTGCTTCGCAGTGCCCCTCGTCTTTCGAGAGGGCGCAAACGCGGAAAAGTCGGAAGTGAGCCTGCTCCGGCCAGATGCATGGGATGGCGGCTTAAGATCGCGTTCCCGTAGCGCTCTTCTTCAATCTGGATAGCCGGATGGAAATGAAAGTCCATATTCAGATGGTTGGCAATAACCTCGGCCTGATCTACCCGCCCTGTACGGACACGGCCTACGTCAACCTCCTGCAGAGCAACAATATCAGGCTCATATTGCGCAATGACCTCAGCTATCCGAAAAGGAGAAACCTTGCTGTCCGTTCCTCTGCAACTGTGGACATTGTAGGTCATAATGCGAATTGTTTTCGAGGTATTACAAACTGTCATAGGTGGGAATTAAAGTAACAGATTTACAGGGGGATGTCAAGTTTTTGGCCGGACTTTTTTGGAAATTGGCGAAGATCGGAGATTTTTTGAAACGCTGGCAGCCTGTCGGAGATCCTCTGAAGAAGGTATTTGACAGGATAACAGGATAGACTGGATTAAGAAATTATCTCGTTAATCCTGTTATCCTGTCTAATTTTTGATACATTTGGCAGATTCTCCGACACACTGCTAGTTACCGAGATCAGGCTCAGTCTGAAGGATACCAAAAATTACTTTGCGATTTTTTCACAAATTCGGTACACTTGTTAATGAGAACGTAAACTTGAGTTAATCGACTAGTGGGTCTTCACACTTAAAATTGTTGGTATTTCTCGCGCAGAGACTTAAGAGGCTTAAGAGAATGACTGATCTTTATCCTCTGCGTCTGCGCGTCTCTGCGCGAGATCATTATCCACAAAATTAGCTGTGAAAGCCCACTAGATTGGGAGATAAAAATGGAAATTTATGAACTGGTTATCGAGATGAAATTGCTTGAGCGCCGCTTAACGCTCTATGAGGAGAAGTACGGCATTCTCAGCGAAGACTTTTACAACGCTCTCATGTCAGGCAAGTTAGCGCGCTATGATGATTACGACGAGACTCGTACCGATTTCAGCCGGTGGAAGGGAATTTATGAGACATGGCTGCGGCGCAAAAAAAACTACACCACGCAAATTCAGCAATGCGACTTGGCTGAAACTTTGCGCGTTCAGCCCATCTATTGATTATGACCGCTGATCCGCTGAAATCGCTCGATGCCTATAGCTGCCTTGTGACTGAGCTACTCAACCGTTCCACTGTAGAACATTCAACAGTGGCGGTTTGGTCTAGCAGTCCCTATACAGGAATTGCGGAAGGGGACATTTTTTTCTCTAATGGCATCAGGTTACGCATGAGAGAAGAACTAGACTTCGACGCGGGCTTAATCACAGCCTATGGCTACGAAGTTTTTCGGCACGAAGAGCGATTGTATTGGTACGACGATTTTCCACATCCAAATGACTCACATTTAGCTTCAACATTTCCTCATCACAAGCATATGCCACCATGCATCAAACACAACCGCATTCCTGCGCCAGAGATTGGTTTCTCCCGCCCCAACCTTTCTGTGCTTATTCGAGAGATTGAAGAACTTCAGAACTCCTGACCTGGGTTGGGGGATGTCAAGTTTTTGGCCGGGCTTTTTTGGAAATTGGCGAAGATCGGAGGTTTTTGAAAATATGAAGGCTGGCTCTGAAATATCAGTCTGTCAAGGCTGGAATTTCATCATTCTTGTAACTTCTTGCCTCGTTCTTCTAACCTTCTACCTCGTTCTTCTAACATCGTCTTAATCTGGCATTTGAGTGAAGGCAGGTCATGTTCAATGGCCTGCCAGATATATTCAAGGTCCAGCCCCAGATAATCATGTACCAGTATGTTCCGAAAGCCGGAGATATCCCGCCACGACACCTCGGGATGTAAGGTCTTCAGGGAATAAGAAATGCGTTGGGTAGATTCAGCCATAGTCTGAAGATTACGCAGCACCGCGTCCTGAATAAGTGAAGACCCCATAAATTCATCCCGGCCACCAGCTATATACTCTTCGATGCGCTCGATGCATTCGGTGATGTGGATGAGATAAAGTTTATCGTCTTTCATGAGAGGTTATCATCCTTCACAAAAGGGGTATCGTCTTTCACAAAAGTCTATCGACCTTCACAATTGCACTGCTTCTTTCAACACCTGATCACGGATATACCAATGCAAGCCTTTCTCGGTCACCACGTCCACCTTGCATCCAAGCAGGTCTTGCAGATCCATTAACAAGCCACCAAGATCAAAGATACTGCGCCCTGGCTCCAGCTCTACAAGAATATCGAGATCGCTTTCCGGGCCAGCTTCACCTCGCCCGGCAGAGCCGAATATACGGACATTATATGCACCATGCTGCGAGGCCAAGGTCAGGATTTCTTGACGCCTGGCTTTTATCCGTTCATCAAGAGCCATAACCTCTCCTTCATAATACTCCCTATCGTTTTAAATACATCGAACCTTCAGGCTGCTGGGGACCGCGATTCAAAAAATGGAGAACTTTTTTTGTGCAGTTAACCAAGGGGGAACATTCCGGACAATAGTAACCAAAATAGTAACCATGAGTGGCGGGAATGTGTGGGAATCGAACCCACCGCAGACCTTGTTAGGGCCTGCCACTGGATTTGAAGTCCAGGGAAGCCACCAGTGCCCCATCCATTCCCAATCTGATAAACAATAAATCGTTCGACACGTTTTAATTCAATATATCTCAGTCCGGTATCAAATTCAATGGTTATTTCTAAAGAATATGGACAGGATGTCAGTATCAATCAATACCGGCTTTACTACTTCGCCTCCTTGAAAAAGCCTGCTGCCTTCGCTGACCGATTTCTTCTAAAAATTCGCTGAATATTTCGTCAGGCATATCTTGCCAACACCCGGCAAACTTCATTATCCGGTCCATATCTTCTTTAGATTGTTGTAACCCTATCCTGAAATAGTGAATAAGGTCATATACCTCCGATAACTTATGCTCAGGGATAAGCTTAATTTCCTCCATAACCTTATCGCGAATGCCTGATCCTTTCATCTGAAGCCCCCCATCCCCCTTTAAAAAAAGGGAAAACAGATTAAGTTTGAGAGAAGTCAGGTAGAGAAGACCTAGTGGGCCTTCACAGCTAATTTTGTGGATAATGATCTCCCGCAGAGACGCTGAGACGCAGAGAGGGGATAAAGATCGGTCATTCTCTGCGCCTCTGCGCGAGAAATACCTACAATTTTAAGTGTGAAGACCCACTAGGAGTTTGTCGGAGAAGCCACTAAATTATCGAAAATTAGACAGGATAACAGGATTATACTTTAAACGGCTTAAAACTAAACTTTTTGGACAGGATAACAGCATTGGCAGGATTGGATTTATATCCAGTGTATCCTGTTATCCTGTCAAAATAAAAGTTTAAAATTCACCCGTTCGAAGTATAACAAGATGATTTTCTGATCCAGCCCATATATACATAGGGCCTGTTATCCTGTCTAATACCTTTTTTAGGTGATCTCCGACGGGCTGCTAGGGGACAGATTTGAAATCTGTCCCCTACAATGATCTCACGTTACAATGATCTCACGTTAGCTTATGTTAGTTACCTTATGTTAGCTTAAGTTAATGTTAGTTTAACATGACTCACCCTAATCTACGCTAATCTACGCTGCTCTGCCCTACCCTGCCCTGGCCTTACCATGCCCACCACTTCACCTGTTCACTTTCGCTATTGCCCGGCATGATTGCAGGTTCGCCCGCAGGTTTGTCTGAGGACTCGATTGCAGGCTTGCCTGCGAACTTGCCCGCGGACTTGATTGCAGGCCTATCTGCGGGCTTGATTACAGACCTGATCGCTGACTCGACTGCACAGACCGCTGACTCGACTGCGGAAATAAAACAGCCGCCTCCACCGCCGCCACCGGAACTGCCGCCAGTCTGATGAGATAGATCCCTTGTCTCCACTTCCAGGGGATTCGAGAATGAGCTGAACCTTTGCGGGTCGGTCAGAGAACGGATCGCACGGACTTTATATTGATAGGTTGTGAGCCGCTGGAGTCCTTGATCGGTAAATATACTAATGTTCGAAGAGGTTTTTCCTACCCTATGGAATTCCCCGTCACTTGGATCCTTTCGCCAGATCTCAAAGCCTTTTTCCGAAAGCGAGCGGTCCAGCCAGTACAATTCAACCGTGGTGTCAGTCACGCCGTCATTGTAGGTCCAGACGCTGTCCGGCGTGACCTGAAAGACAGCCAGTTTGCCGCTGTGCTGCAGCGAGCAGGCAACCGTGAAGTACCGCTGGGCCAATACCTTCTGCTCATCGGAATAATCGTTCTGATCCTGGATATCCATTCGGAGATTATCGATACCATCTATTTTCCATTCTGAAGAATCGGCATCCTGATAGCGAACCTCTATATCGTCAACGATGCTCGAATTGGAATCCTGATACGGCGGCTGCGAACTGTCCAGATCGTTAAACATCCGGCTCATGTCTACCTGGAGATAGACAGTCACAGCGTTAGCAGGATTCAGCCGTGCCCAGGAAGTCGCTGCATCCTGAGACCAGGGTGTAGTTAAAGGTCCCAGTACTTGCAGATTATACACCCAGCTTACCACATCATCTCCGAGGGTGTTGGCCATTCGGTCCAGGCAGACCCTCAAGGGCAGGCTATCCTGGGTTGCATCCGTTTTAACCGGATAAACTCCATAAGGAGGAATCTCTACTCTGGAGTTGTCAAAAACGCGGTTCGGATCCTCTCCCTCAGCGAAATAGCCCACGCAGAACAGGTGTCCGCCCGCTGCCGTAGTCGTGCTTATTTCAGACCGGCTTATCGGAAACAGTGGCAATAGAGTACTACTATTACTCTGTGAATGAATAATGAACCGGTACGGGAAAGTCTTCGGCCCACCATTTTCATACGTTGCCGTACATTCAAGACTTATGCAGGATACGGAGGTGTTGTATCTATAGTAGCTATTATATATGGCTTCATAATGGCCCAGGCTGCTCCCGTCACTGACATAGACGGGGGCGCCGAGCGATCCGGTGGCACTGGAGAAGTTGGGGTCATAGCCGGCGTCACGAGTGTCAGTAATGTCAGCGACACGCGCTAAAGAAAGCTGAGGCAGTTCAGACCCTTGCGGGTAAAAGAAAAGAATGGTGATAAGTTCTTCAGGGTCGTCGGGATTGTCCCATTTCTCTACAGAGGTAACCCGCAGGCTGGGCAGGTAGGGCAATGTCGCATTGCGGACCATCTTGAGCTTCAGCCGTGAATTGGTTTGGACGCTCAGTGAATGAGCAGAACTGCCGGGATCGGTATTTACGGTAAATCCGTTCCCGTTATTCGTCTCGATCGTAGGCTTGAACTGGCAATTGGGATCAATAGCAGCCAGCTTGAAGGTACCTGTTGGGAGGTACAGACTGTAATTGCCAGTGCTATCGGTTTGGGAAGTGGTAGTATAGGGAGGAATATCCATTTTCATTGAGGTAGCCGTCACCATTATCCCTTTCACCGCAACTTCAGTGCTGTTCTTCACCTCGACCACCCTTCCCGCCACTATCGCTGCATTGGGGAGAAGCTGAACCTGCTGGTTCACGGTCTGACCGGAACAGAGGATAATTTTTTGGGTAATCGTCCTCTGATAATTAGTCGCCGAAACGATCAGCCGGTATTCACCTGGAGGGAGATTCGAAAGTTTAAAACTTCCCGTATGCAGATCAACAGTATATTTGTCATTCGCCATCCCCTGAATCTGGACCGACAGATTGGCTACAGGAGCATAGGTTACCGTGTTGATAACGGTTCCCTGAATGGTTCCTAAGCCAATGACCGTGATCATCACATCCTGGCTGGACTGACTATCACCAGCTACGTAGGGGCAACCGTCCAAAGCAGTGACCGTCACCCGGTGGGTGCCCACATCGTTCGGGTCAGTGACGTGTGAATTGCTGGTCATCCATCCGGTATACCTGAAAGTCACCGCATCTACTTCATCCTTGTCATAGGCTTGTGGACACAAGGTAATGGTCTGGCCGACATGGACCACCTGAGGAGGAATAAATTGCAGTTGAGGCGGATAATTGTCAGGGGTATTGGGATCGCAGTCGTTATCAACACCATCACAGTGCAGTTCGGGTATGCCCGGATGGACATTGGTATTATTATCATTACAATCATCGGAATTAGCGACATAGTCATAGCCACCATACGTATGGGGATCACATCTCCACATAAGCTTGGGGTAGCTTGCACTGCCATACCCATCCCCATCTTTATCACGATAGTACCAGGCTTGACCGCCACCTCCGGTACCATTACATATAAAGAACTTACCTCCGGCCGTGGGTGTACCTGCGGCAATATTTTTCCCATCCGTAGCCCAGAACCAATAGGTGAAGATTCCATCTCCACTGCCGAGGGTAATCAGTTTCCTGAAAGAGTAGACCCTTCCGTCGGTAAAAGAGCTGGAGGACGAGCTGGAGAGCGTATACCTTGTCGCACTTGTATGTGTCGAGTCACTATTGGAATCAATCCACAGTTCTATCTTCTCCGGTGCATCGTTATCTGCATCCTTATACCATACCTTGAAGGTGAAATAAGCATCTGTCAGGCTGGAATCGGGATCGACCCCATCCTTCTGATAGCCTGCCTCATTCACCCAGCTCAATACCGGCTGGCTTTGGCTTACTGGCCGGGTCACCCGAATCTTCGGCCCTTGAATTTCAGCCTCACTCACAGGATTCTGATCCTGATGGTCGGAAAAATAGAACATCGTTGAAATCTGACCATCTATTGCATAATGGAGTTTTATATTACTCTGCTCATAACGAACCCCATCCGTGAACTCGCTGCCCGGATCCTTCTGTCCCATAGGGTAGCGTTCATTCGGCTCATAGATACCATCGCCATTTTCATCTACCCATATTTCGGCGCGTTGCGGAGAGTCATTATCCTGATCACGATAGGTGACCTGGAAGGTAAAGGGGCTTCCTCCCGCTCCCTGCACAGGGTCCGCCTTCGGAGATTCCAATATAGGCTGATGATTCAGGGATAAAAACCGCTCATGGGTTGGATCGCCTTCGGCCAGGTTTTTACCGTCGTGAAAATAAAAACGATAGCCGACCTGAGACTGACTTGAGCCTGAAAGATACACGGTTTGGGTGTAGACTACGCCAGTCTGGTAATTCTTGTCCGCGACGTTTTTCGGGTACATGGTATATTTTTCCGAAGATTCATAGATGCCATCACCATCTTCATCCACCCATACCTGACAGGCCCAGGGGGGATCCCCATCCTGGTCTTTATAAGTCACCTCGAAGGTAAACCAATCGTCGGCATTCCCCGATGCTGGTATGATACCATAGGTCAATTGCGGAACACTCTTGACCTTATTTACCGTGACCATCACCCCGTCAGGAGTATTGGCATCAGCCATGAAAAACTGATACGAAAGGTTATTGGATGCGGATGTGGCAGTGCTGATATTGGGATCAAAGAAAATCATCCTTGTGGATGCCTGATATTCCTTACCATCTTGATAACTTTTCTGATTAGGGTCCTTTTCTTTCAAAGGAAATTCTTCGATATCCTGCTTGGAGCCATCTTTATTGAGATCAACCCAGACGAACCCACCGGATGAAGGAGGATCGTTATCCTCATCTGTATAGGTAACCTGAAAGGTAAAAGTGCTTCCGCCATCGCCAGGATTGGGATTTACACTCCATGGCTCCAGCTTGGGTAGACGATCGATCGTAAGGGTCCTGTCACTGGCAGGTTCCCCAGTGGCTGCACTATAACAGTTGTTAAAGACGAATCGGTATGATATCACTCCACCATCTTCATTTTCCAGGGTTACCTCTTTATGAAAAGTATAGATACCATACCTGGTTATATTCGGATCAGTATTCGGATTATCCGGATCGATTTTCTCATTATCTTCATACTCTCCGTCATCGTTCAGGTCCAGCCAGAGCTGATGTCTCACCAGAGAGCATGAGGTGTTAGGATCAGGATTGTGATACCGTACCTGAAAGGTAAACGTATCGCCGCTATGCCCCTTAGTCGCATTTACCCCATTGGGATAGCCTGCCGTCCACGTCAAGGTTGGCACGGGATAAGAGGGGGGCATGGTTACGGCTATGGTGAAGGCCTGCTCAGGGTAGCCTTTATCAGGGTCCCCCAGGTATTCGTCTTGACCAGGATGCTTGAAGAGGAATCGATACTGCAACCTGCCATCTCCTGCATAGGTAATCCTCTGATCCCGCTTGTATTCCTTTCCATCCCTGCAATCCGAGTCACTGTGATCCGCCTCGTCCATGGCCAGCTTTTCATTGTCATCTATTTTCCCATCGTCATTAATATCCAGCCAGAGGTATTGTTCGCTCGGTAATTTGTTATCCGGGCTGGTATATTTTACCCGAAAGGTAACCATATTATTAATTGCAACCGTAGCAGGATTATTCACGCTCTGGAGACTGGCCAGATTAAAGGAGACAGTCAAGGGGACAAAGGGGGTCTTCCCCGCCTCTATCTCATTGCGCATAATAGCCCTGTTCTTCCCATCATGGAAAAAGAACTGGTAATGAAGATCTCCGTCCGCTGGAGCCATAACATGATAGATCGACCTGGTATAAATGCCTGTGTAGGGGCCGCCGCTTGGATGCGAATATGAATCTTTATCCATAAGAAATCGCTCGGAAGGCTCATACGTTCCATTATCATTTGCATCCACCCAAACCGCATACCCAGGCTCCAGCAACGTTCCGCGCTCTCCCGGCTGGTCTCCGTCATAATCGATGTACTTGATCCGGAAGGTGAGGGTATATCCTACGCCATCGGAACTTGACTCCACTTCTACTCCCTTGTCTTTGAATCCTTCATTTCCGGCCCAGTCAAGTACAGGCTGGTTACCATCCCGGTAAACTATCAGTGTTTGACCGGCTGGTGAGAGACCCTCACCACACTCAGTGGAACTGGAATGATTATTGGGATCATTGAGATTATCCCGAAAGTCGAACTCGAAAGGAACGGTGGTTTGCGTATTGGCTGGCTTCCCCTCATACAGTAGGAAAACATCCCCGGTATAGAGGCAGTCAGAGGTATAATCGACATCATTCGGATCGTTCGGATCCAGAAGATACCGTTCCTCTGTCTGCTTTTTTGTATCCTTATTGAGGTCTATCCAGATTTGATGAACAGCAGGTGGATCCTTATCCTGGTCCCTGTAGTTTACCTTAAAGATAAACAAGTTCTCCAATGGGTCTGGCCGATAATATCCATCGGCATCCGCCCAGCAGAGAACAGGATTCGAGTTTAGTGCCATTTCCTCTGCGGCAGTAGGAGTTCCGGTAGCAAAGCTGATGGAATCACTGGCAACAAAGCGGTAAGAGATCTTTCCATCATCCGGATAGATGCTCAATGGCTGTAGGGTATAGGTATAGACACCGGTGTCTCCCGGCTGCGGAGTGCTGCTTCCCTGCTGCAGCTTCATGAAATGTTTTTCTGATTCCTCGTAGATGCTGTTATCATTGGCATCGATCCATACCGCAACCTTAACGTTCTGGTACGTATATGAAGTGAATTTAACCCTGAATTCTCTTGGCGTATGCAGGTCTGCCGCATCAGGTTCCACGCCGTCAGAGGTGTATCCCGTCATTCCGGCCCACTTCAGGAGCGGCAAAGATGTGGCAGGGCAGGTAACGGTAAGGGAGTGATCGATACCCGGACTTCCTAACGCTATGTTATTGTTTGTCATAAAGTAGAATCGATAGGAGTGAATATGGTCCGTACTTGGGCAGTATCGCAGAGGCAGAGTCAAGGTATAAATGATACCCAGGCTGTAATCCGGGCTGCCAGTCGGCGGGGTCATAATATATTTCTCATCGGGTTCATAGACCCCATCATCGTTTTCGTCCACCCAGATTTGATACGTATCCGGCCCTGTCTTCTGGGTGTTCGTGTACTTCACCTGAAATTTGAAGTCGCTCCCTCCTACTGCACTATCAGGATTTACTCCATCGGAAGAAAAACCCGACCCTCCGGCCCAATCAAGCGTCGAATCAGTGTTAATAGCAGAATTAAAGTAAACGCCACCATACGTGCCGTTATCCAGCCAGATCGCATAAATTTCCCCACCGCTGCCACTCCCGCAGCATATTTGGGGTTTCAAAGAGGAGGCAGCAGTAGTATCAGTCGTTTTTAAATGCAACAATGAGTCTATGTCAGAGTTATGCCAGTTCGCACCGGAATCCAGGGAATAATTCACAAAAGCGTTCGCTCCCAGCTCAGTATTCCGCTGTTGGGTCCAGGTTACCGCTACCAGGCATTGCGTCGGCGTCATCCCCTGACTGGTACAACTGATACTCGGAGAAGAAGAAATATTATCATACCCTGGATCTTTTCTCGCTGGTGTCCTCCAGCTTGTTGACGTGGAGACATTGCGATGGGTTTCATAAACGTGGTTTGCTCCGATCCAGACAACATATACATTTCCCTGGGAATCACCGGCCAGGCGAAGGTCCTTGAATGGGCTGAGAGCACCCTCCGGCAACGGTTCCGAAGCACTCTTGCTGACGTCCCAGAAATATACTTTATTTCCTCCCTGAATCCAGGCAAAATAAGGGTTGCTGCTTTGACTCCCCCACATCACCTGCAGATAGGAGGTGGTGGAAGGAGAGTTGGGGGGGGTACTCTTTGCCTGCCAGGTATGACCATAATCGCTTGAACATCGGTAATACAGCCCGGCATTATTTTGCACAATCCAGGCCACATAAACTCTATTGTCATTGCAAACTATTTGAGGGGGCTGGCACCCGGCAGAGTCATCGATGCGAACATCCGTCTCCTGCCAGGTCTGGCCATGATCGGAAGAATAGTTCAGATAAATTCTTCCCGCCGTATCAACCCAGGTTATATAGACATTCCCTTGCGGATCGCAGGCGATCCTGGGACTTGATACCCCTGGGTCGCTATTGATGAGGATATCATCACCCTGCCAGGTCCGGCCATGATCCGCGGAATAATTGAAATAAATATCTCCTAGAGAACTGCTGTTCCGAAGGTCAACCCACACGCCATAAAGGTAGCCATTATTATCATCGCAAATCTGAAAACCCGAAGATGTGGATACCTTTGAATTATAACTGTTGTTTATAGGTATGGCGGGCAGATTCAGTCGAGGAGACCAGTTTAAGCCATGATCAGCGGAAGAACGCAAAAAAATCATATCTCTGGATCCCGTATTCTCGATCCAGGCCAGATACATCTCGCCCTGATTGTTGCGGAAAATCCTGGGTTGTACTGTTCCTGCCGTACCTGTGCTGATTTTTTGCTCATTATTAAAACTGATAGGGGTGGTGGAAGACTCAGCTAATGTACAGTTCCAGAGAATCAGGACTGATATCAGCAGCCAATAGGTGGGAAATCTCCTTCTTTTCATAACACAATAACCTCCTGATCGTACAGATTGTACAGAGAAAAAGCCATAGAAGTAACAACTCGTGCTTCGCTACCTCAAGTCGTTCGAGGTAGAAGGTACGTGTACTAATAGCTTATCCGAAAAGCGGGCACAAATTCAAGACGGATTTAACACAGAGATCTATCAAAAGGACTTATTGGAGCAATTTTCCTTACGCTAAATCTCTATTTAATTTTTAATTGCTGTCCAAATTTTTAGTTGCTGTCTAATCCTTAATCCTTAGTACACGGCAGCTATAAATTCGCGGCCAGTTAAACTTGTGGCTTAGTGCCGCTGCATTCAAAAAGCGTTTGTTGTGCTTTCGCACTCCAGTGTGGTGGACACGCGACTCACTGCCTGGCTAAAGGAGCAAGGTAGCCTTTGAGGGGTCGCTTAGTCCACCCTACCATTGTGTTTTGTTGTAATTACTTACCTTATCTTTAGTA
>Ga0315268_10004707_pt1 | contig 14749 bp, 16 predicted proteins | sample C1_top_MG_FD_204535 | JGI IMG/M metagenome (GOLD analysis project Ga0315268, IMG submission 204535) | Sediment microbial communities from Yellowstone Lake, YNP, Wyoming, USA - C1_top | ecosystem: Environmental > Aquatic > Freshwater > Lake > Sediment | place: USA: Wyoming | collected 2017-08-01
GAGCTCGAACAAGTAGGGACTTGGAATGCCGGGCCTCAAGCTCAGAGTAGGATTCGGACGTGCACCGGCTGTGATGATGGCCGCTTGCGCAATAGCCGCCCGTGCGCGCGCGGCCTGCATGTCCGGGTTGAAGTACAGTGCAGCGAGAGTGAGCGTGTCGATATCCCAGGTTTCTAGTGGCCAGGCGTTTGGTGCGTGACCAAGATTCTTTTCCAAGAACTGTTGCAGCCCGCGGTCCTCAAGGTTTCTGGCCTCCAGACTTGCTGCAGTTTCAGAAGGAGAAATTGGTGCCGCGCGATACTTCTTCATCGCGCAGCCAGCCATAGAAAGACCGGCCAATATCGTCAAAATCAAAGCTCGCACAGATTTCATACAGACTCCCGCGTAAAAGAAATGGCAAATGACTGGTCAGACCGCCAAGGACGCGGCCGACAGAGCAAGCGCGAGGAATGTTCTAGATACGAAGAGCGGGAGGAGAGGATTCCAGAAACGGGTTTGAGTAAGCTGAAGGTGAGAATTCTTCTAAGAAGAAGGTAGCAGGGTGTAGGTCCGATTCCTTGCGTGCCCTGCGAATTAGACCGCCCAGGAGACGCGACAGAGCTGCCACCGCACCCAGGCAGGCGGCAATGCCAAGTATGTTCAGAATGATGTCATTTCCGCTCTGAGGAAAATGGTCCCAGTGGTCCACGCTTTCGAACGCTGGCCCGCACAGATACGTAGCCAGCAGCAGAACGACCGCGACTTGGCAGAACCTTCTCTGCATCATAAGCAATTTTAGTCCCTTACCCGAATTCTCTTGCAATACCTCGGGTGACGATCCGCCACGTGACTGAGAGCGAGTCTCGCACAGAACTAGGATCACCTCAAGCTCCATGTTGCCTGCCCTATGCTCTTTCCTTTCGAGCATTGACGGAGCCGCCCTAGCTCACCGCCTTCGACAAAATCGCCCTTCCGCAATGACATCGGGCGCCTGCATCCGGTGCTCACTCCGATCCACGGTTCCGGTCCGCACCCTCCCAACCGCTGGCAACTCACATGAATCAGGCTGCCTATCTCTCCTCACTCAGTGGCTCTCGTTCTCGCTGAGACCGATGACATCTGTTTCGGCGCATTGTTTCCGTTCCCGCCCCTTCCATTGGGCACAGCTTCGGGATAATTTCTGCGCTCGGCAGCTTCGCGTCTTCTGCTTTTGCGGTTCCTCCCAACAAATCTTCTGAAAGAGCGCCATGAGTTCTTTTGGCCTGATTAAGGTTTCTGCCTCGCTGGCATGGCCGATGCTTCGCTTGCTCTCCTGGTTGTGCCGCTTCGAGCTTGCTGCGTCCCGGCGTGTAGAACCACACGCCTCCGGTCTCCACTAGCATCTTTCGCGCCACGAAAGGCTGTGTCACTCAAGCGTGCGACCCGTTCCGACCTGGACGCGTCAATCTCTTCGCTCATGTCCCCTGTTTCGCGTCCTTGCTCCCTCGCTGTGGGTGAAGGGAGCAAGAACTCCCCGAAACAGGAGGACAACCATGAAAGTCGAGCAAGCAAAACAAATCGCCAGCAAAGCCATCGAACAGCTCAGCGAGGCTCTGGAAAGGGGCCACAGTGAGACGTTGAGAAAGTACCTAGCCGCGATGGCGATGTTTCACAAATATTCGTTGTACAACATTCTGCTCATCGCATCGCAGAGACCGGACGCGACCCGAGTCGCTGGCTTCCATACGTGGAAGCAGCTTGGCAGAAACGTCAAGAAAGGCGCGAAGGGAATCATGATCCTTGCGCCCGTCGTGCTTCGCAAGAACAAGGAAGTACCTACTTCCGAAGAAGAGGAGAGCAAGGCCGCTGTGGGCTTTCGCGTGGTCTATGTCTACGATCAAATTGACACAGAAGGGAGACCGATTTCTGAGCTTGGCTCTGCGCAGGGTGACCCGTCAGGATACACGGAAAAGCTGAAGCAATTCATCGCAGGGCGCGGCATTCAACTCGAATACTCAGACACCATCTATCCCGCGCTGGGCCAGTGCTCGCAGGGAAAGATCGTGCTTCTGCCCGGCCAGTCGCCGGCGGAAGAGTACGCCACCTTGGCTCACGAAACGGCGCATGCCATTCTTCATTTTCAGGAGCGCCGCGCCGAGACAACGAAACGCGTTCGCGAGACCGAGGCGGAGGCCGTCGCCTTTGTCGTCTGCGAAGCCATTGGCCTCAAGGCGCAGAATTCCGCCGACTACATTCAACTCTATTCCGGTGATAAGGAAACATTGGCGGAATCATTGGAACACGTCCAGCGCGCCAGCGCAGAAATCCTCGCCGCAATCACGTCGTAGTGCCGGTTAGTCGCCGTTTTCGTCACTTGAACCTCCTCAAGCGCCGTGATCTACGGCGCCTGCTAGGACACTCTTGGGCGGCAGAGGTTTGATGGCCTTCACCGCGAGGAATGCCGCTCCCCATCCACCCAGGATGGACAGCGTTGGGTCGTAATGACGTGCCAGCTTGGCGCAGGTGGCTAAAGGCGGATAATAGACGGCGCCCCGAACAGTTTTCAGGTCGAGCCCTGCATCCCGAAGAAGAGCGCGCAACTCTTTGGTCGTCCAGAAGTGCGCATGTTTCCAGAGCGCTGAACCCAACCACCCGCGAATTCTGCGAGCGAGCGCCCAGGTACTGAAGCGCCCGAGTTCCCCGAGCAGGAGCATCCCGCCGGGCCGCAAGACCCGCGCCAACTCGCTGAAGACCCGGTTCGGCGATGAAACCAGGCAAACGACAGTGATGGCGAAGGCGAGGTCGAAGGAAGCATCTTGAAAAGGAAGGGCTTCGACTTGACCGTGGCACCAGAGGATTCCAGCCTTGGACAAGCTCTGTTGCTCCCGCTGCCGTGCTGCGACCAACATGGGCCAGGAGCAATCCAGTCCGGTGACGATGGCTCCACACCGAGCGGCTTCGATCGCGTAAGTCCCATCGCCGCACCCGGCATCGAGAACGTTCCACCCCCCAAGATCGGGGACTTGCGAGAAAATGGCTTCCTGCTCCAGGCGTTCAGTGATGGATCCTAGTTCCGATTCTCTCCAATGTGCGTATGCAGTGGGTGTGATCTCCATGATGCAAGAGCGGCGTTCTCAGAAGACGAAAGTTCTGTCGGCAGCCTGAGTCCATGCTGTCAACTCATCCTTCGAGCTTCGGTGTGTGCCTTCCACCAACATCTCGGGTTTGATTCCACGTGCATCCATACAGGACCCACACACACCGATCTTCACGTCCTTTCCCACAAGAAACTTCAGCATCCGCTCCAGATTGTAATAGCCGCTCGGCGTGCTTTGCCCGTTCACGGCGCAAGAAGCCGCGTCGCCGATCAGAAAGACTGAGACGGCCGTTCCATCTGACTTCGCGAGCGAGGTCGCCAGCCGCAGGCCGTTGTAGCTGCGTTCAGTGCCATAAGGGGGATCGTTAAGGATGAGGAGGTAGCGCATAAAGCCTCCAGCCGAACTCATGAAAATCTAAACCGCGATTGGAATGCCGTACATCTTGCCGCCGACTTTCAACATCGCGCCGTACAAATCACGCTTCCAGCCGGGCGGGGACAGCCACCACTTTTCGAGCAGCACTTTGCCGATGTGCCATGCCTTGCCAATCTGCCGCATCTTCACTTGTGGGGACGGTTCGGCAAAGAAGTTGCCGTAGGCAAATCCCGCGAGGTCTTCGCCCGTCTCCAGCATGCAATAGCCTTCCCCGCAGAAGGTCTCCGTTGGCTTCCGTCCTTCAATTTCCGCCACAATTCTGCCTGCGACAATCTCTGCTTGATCGTGAGCAAAGACACCCGCCTTCGGGAGCATCAAAGGAACGTCCGGCTTCCAGCGTCCCGGAATCGGAATGGCCGTTACGTCGCCGATGGCAAACACACGTTCATGGCTGGTTTCGAGCGTCTGGGCACTGACAGGAACCCAGCCGGCCGCATTCGTGAGACCCGCCTCACGCACCAATTGCGGAGCACGATGGGGCGGGATGGCAACCAAGAGGCCGTAATTCTCAATGCTGCCTTGCTGAAAGCGCGCGGTCCTGCCAGCCGGTCCAACGGCAATCAAGCTATGCAGCGGATGAAAATGAATGCCTTTGTTTTCGAGAAGCTGTTGCACGGCCCCGCCCAATTCCGGCCCCGCGACCGGCATGGGCTGAGCCTCCGGCGTATAGAGGTGGATGTCCACCTTGGCCGCAAGGCCGCGCTTGCGGAAGTAATCCGCGATTAGCATAGCCCCTTCATGCGGCGCAGCGGGACACTTGTAGGGCATGCCAGCCACGACAACTGCGATGCGCCCGCCGGTAAAAGTATTGAGAGCCTCCTGCAGCCGGGAAGCTCCTTGAAATGTATAGAAGCTGTGGGAACCCTCGACCAGTCCAGGAACAAGTTCGGGCGCTAGCTCCGCGCCCAGAGCAATAATCAGATAATCAAAAGAGAACTCCCCGCTTTCGGTGATGACTCGCCGTGTTGGGAGGTCCACCGCCTCTGCGCTGGCGTGGACCAACTCGACTCCGCGGCGCAACAGATTCCTCAGCGGACGGCGCACTTGGTCCGGTTTTCGGTCCCCGGTCATCAGCCAGAGAAAGGACGGGGCGAAAGCATGCTCGGCATTCCGTTCAATCAGCACAACTCGGTGCTCCATGGGAAGTTTCCGGCGCAATTCGTTAGCCACGACCAAGCCTCCGACGCCACCGCCGAGAATCACAATGTGTTTGGAACTCACAAGTTCCCCCTTTCGTCACACTGCTCAGAAGTCAAACCGGAGGTTCGACCACATGTTGTCGCTCTTCTGAAACTGTCCGAAGTATGTAGTTTCGCGTTGTCCGCCAAAAATATTGGCACCCACAGCCAGGCTGAGCCTCTCTGTCACCTTGTAGTTGACTGCGGGTTGTATGAAGTAATCCTCATCCGTCGGACTATAGGCTCCGAAGAGAGATAGTCTCCACGTCTGGTAACGCAAGTACTGAGTGAGTCGCGTCGTCAGGACGGCCCTAACGCGATCCTGGGCTGGGCTTGCGAGAGGCAGTGAGCGGCGGTAAGCTGCATAGTCCTCCATAACCTCTGCGTAGCTCTGAACAGCGACGGTCAAGTCTTTCCGAACCTCACGCTGGTATCCGGCAAGGAAGCGCGATTGGGAGTTCGGTATCGCCGGATTGGTCCCGCTTCGGTCACTCCTGGAATCGTAGTAGCCTGCCTCGAGGCTGACCACGCCACCGAGCGCATTGCGCTGCGCACTTACTCCATAGACGGAAAGCTCGGGGAAGAACCAGGTAGCCGAGGTAGGCGTGACCGGGTTGTTGAGCCTCACGCTCGGACTACGCCAAAAGCCCCGGTAAGCGTAGAACGACATATCGAAGCCATCGATCTGACGAGAGAGCCGAAGACCCACCTCGGTGTTCCCGAGGTTCACTGCTGGTTTCTGCTCGTGCTGGTTGGGGATTGCCGAATAGGGATTAAAGAAGACGAACCTTTCAGGGGACGGCAGCTTATCGGGTGTAAAGAACGGGACAACTATTAAGTCCGCGTTTAGCACCCCGGAGGAATAGCGCACACGAACCCCATCGGCCCCGAGTTTCAGATACTCTGCAGGTCTTCCAGAAAAGAACGACTCCCAATCCTTGGGGAAGACATCGTTGATGAAGAGAAGATCGCCCACTCCCCAGGTGACAATCTGCCGCCCTGCTCGGACTTCAAGCGGGCCTAGCGTATAGCGGGCATATCCTTCGCGGATGTCTGCAACGACCTTCCGCTCGACACCATCGGCCACGAAATCGCCTTTGAAAACAAAAGCAGCCTTGCCGGATGCGGTTGCTCCACTTATGTTCAGGCGCAGCCGTCCTTCACCGAGCACGAAATCACCCCCGCTCCCGACTGGCGGACGTTCCCCCGTTGTACGTAGAGACAAGGCAGCCAGCAGGAATCCGTGGATCGTGATGGGATTCCGCTTGCCGCCGGATTGGGTCCCGTCAAACGTTTCGCCGGCCGCGGGATCGGAAGCCGGCTCTTTTGACTGCTGAGCGGTACCGGGAAGAGCTAGGAACAACCCGATCAGCACAGCGCACAGGGATCTGCTTTTCATGAACCGCCTACCGAATCCACTTGCCAGGCGGACTCTCCAGTGACTGCTGGACGAACACACTCTCGTTGATTCCTACGTCATACGTGACGTCGAGATAGGTAACTTCCGTCCGGTGACCGCTCTTCACATTCTTCATGGTGCGCTTCACCACCGTCGGATAGCCCTTCTTGCCGCCGTCGGCTCCGACCACCTCCACCTTGTCCGCAGTGAAGACACGGGCCAGTTCATTTTGGGCGTCGTAATATTCCTCCTTGAGAGGGAGGAAGGTCTTCTTGTCGATCCAGTTCAGTTTTCTGATGTAGTCCATAGGAGCCTTGGGCACGCTCTCGATGACGTAACACTCGAACTCGCCGAATTTCTCCTCGCGCAGCAGGGTATGGTTATCATCGGCCAAGTTGCGCCCGGATACGTCCTCGTAACTGAAATCAGAACCGACAAAACTTGATCGGCTGTCTTTGGCGGCAACGCGGCGGATCATGTTCACTGCCGGTATGAAGATCCAGCGGTCAGCGTCTTTGTCGGGGTACTTCCAAACCAGGAAGGTAGTTCCTCTGACGTCACCAGGCTCATGGAAGTACATGAAGTATTTTTGGTTCTTACTTCGGGCGTCATTCTTCCGGAGCATGGTTAGGACGCGTGTACGCCGGTTGCCGCTGTCAGTGATCAGATCCATTACCACCTTGGCTTTCATGTCAGTCCCCGCGTAGTAGAAAGCTTGTTGCGACCTATCGACAATTTGGTCGGCGGCGGACGCCTGGTTCTGCGCCGACACAGCAGCGGCCATTACGAACAATGACAGAGACAGAAGAGCAACCTTTCTCATTTTTGGCCTTCTTTCAAGAGGACAGGATGGAGCAAGTGGATGAGGCTGGTGAGGTACATAATGCTGGTGAGCGCCGATAAGAGCATGATCGCCACCATCAGGACTCCCACGGTGATATAAGGCGTGACGTTCGCAAAGACCATGACGGCAAATCCGAGAGCGAAGAGCACGGCATTTAGAACTATCCCTCTTCCGGGTCGCGCTACCGTCCACAACAGTGCTTCCCCAACTTGTGGTTGCTCCTTGTAGCGCTGCCGGAAACGAACGACGAAGTGGATTGCGAAGTCAATCGCTAGGCCTAGCGACAGGGTCGAAAGCACGGCGACGGGCATGTCGAAGTCCTTGCCGACCAAGCCGACAACGCCGTAGATCAGCGCGATCGTGAAGAGCAGCGGTAAGAAGCTCAAAATACCCCACCTCAGCGACCGAGTCAGCATGACCACAAGGAGCAAAACGACAACTAGTCCCGCTAGAAAGCTCTTCACCATGCCCCGCAACACCTCATCACTCCATACGAGATTGAAGTAGGCGATGCCGGCAGGGTGGATGGTCGCTCCGCCAGGGAGAGGATGCGCCGCGAGGTAAGCCTTTGCCCGATTGATGAAGTCGGCCGTTACGCCTGCGTCCCAACTTTTTAACTGAACGACGACATTGGCCTGTCGGAATGGGTAATCCACCACGTTGTCCAGATCGCTGGGCTTGGCCGACATGCCGAAGAGAAACAAGTACTGGCTTACGGCTTGGCGAGTGTCAGGAATGCGATCAAATGCGGAATTGTCGTCGTGGAGTACGCGATTGATCCGCTTCGTGTAGTCCACAACCGAGAAGGTCTTGCCCACGTGGGGATCTTTCTCAAGCTCTCGCTGAAGACCCTCAATGCCGCGAAGCATGGCCGGGTCTTTCATTGCATCATCGGTCCGCCCCTGTACGACCAAATAAGCGGTCGACGTTCCACCCAAGCGCGCGTTCAGAATCTGATCTGCCTTGCGCAGTTCGCTACCGGGCTTGAACCAATGCACCAGGTTGTTGTTGACCCGGATGCGGAAGAGTCCGATGCCCGCAATGATCAACAAAACCATACCCGCTACGGTGATCGCTTTGGCGTGTCGCACACTGAAACGTCCAAGGAAAGACAGCCAAGGCTGATCGGGATCCGCTGGTGCCGGACCCACAGCCGGGAGTGGATCTGCGCGGAGTAGCATCAGAATTGCAGGCACCAGAGTGAAGCTCATCAGCAGGATTACCAACGTGCCGAACGCCACTACCAGCCCGAAGATCTTGACCGGGATAATGGTGGCTGTAGCCAGCGCCGCGAAACCGACCGCCGTGCAAATGTCGGAGTAAAACACCGGTCGTGCCACGGCGGCCATCGTCGCCAAGACTGCCTGCCGCTTTTCCCCTACCTCACGCTTCCGGAAAGCGAACTCGTTAAAAATGTGCACGCTGTCAGTGGCGATGGCCATCAGGAAGATGGGGCTCATTGAACTCATGATGTGCACCGGATAACCCAGGCCAATCAGGAGTCCCATGCTCCAGATAATGCCCGTCATGGCCACTGCCATGTTCGCCACGATCAGCCATACATTTCTGAACATAAACCAGAGAGTGATGCACATCAATACCCCGGCAAGAGGCGCAAACAATGCCATCTGCCGGAACATCTCCGCGCCGAACGTGTCGCGTGCAACCGGGTCACCCGCTAGGAAGAACTGGTCGCCACCAGGGCCCTGCGGTAACAGCCTGCGAATCTTGTCGGCGATTTCCTTGCCGTTGACGGAAGGTTCGATGGGGATGTAAATCGCTGTGGTCGTACCGTCGCCGGACACGATCCGATTTACGAAGAGAGGGTTGCCGAGGACACTCTTCCGCAGTGCGGCCAAGTCCACCTCAGACTCGGGCACGTGATCCAATGCGGGCTTGACGACCAGTTCGCCGTTCTGGGCAGCGACATTGTCGATAGACGAAAGGCTTACAACATCGCGGGCGACGACTCCGGGAAGCCTCTCGATTTCGCGGGTGAGTTGGGCAATCCGCGAAAGGCTCGTGGGATTGAGGACGCCTTGATCGTTGAAGATGCCAAGGACGATGACATCCGCGTGCAGTGCGAAATCTTTTTCTACTTGGTCGTTGTACTGCCGGACCGGCGAGGTGATTGGCAGCATGTGCTTCGGATCGGTATCAATCTTGATCTTGGGGAATTGGATTGCGAAAGCGACGCTGGCAACAATGACCAGCATGATGATCCACCATGGATGTTCTATAGACAAACGGGTGATGGGATTCACCTTCGTTGCAAGCACACGTTCCACTCGTCCGGTTGTGACCTGGCTCGTCATCGCCCTCACCTATCGCCGTTTTGATCAGGCTCACAACACAAATAACACTTTTCCAAGGCCCCAATTCCTGCCGAAGCATGTCCAGTCGTGGCTGGCTCTCGATCTGGCCTTCTTATGATTGTCATCATCTGGCCCACAGCCGGGAAGAAGGCGCGATCACTTGCTGGCGGCTCTTCTCGATTAGCACGATGCGGTGTTCTGGATGCACGAGGCGCCGGAGTTCATTTGCTGCAACTAATCCGCCAACGCCGCCATCTAGAATCACGATCGTCTTGGAAGGCATATCTCTCCCCCTCATCCAGCCACGCGCGATCCCATTTCGACTGGAAATCCGCGGGCCTTCCAGTCCGGGAAGCCCTGTTCGAATCGAAAGGCTTTCATGCCACGGGAGCGAAGCAATGCGACCGCTTCATCTGCCAGAACGCAATACGGACCCCGGCAGTAGGCGACAATCTCCCGGGTTTTCGGCAGTTCCCGCAAGCGGACCTTCAGTTCCGCAAGCGGAATCGACCGGGCTCCCGGAATGTGACCGGCCCCGTATTCCTCCACGGGCCGGACATCGAGAACGATCGCGCTGTCGTTCTTCAGCCGTTTCCTCAACTCTTCCGTCGTGACTGCCCTCAGCGTGCTGCGATCTTTCAGGAAGGAATGCACCACGTGGTCGATCTCGGCGATGCGATCTTCGCCAATATCCCGCAGTGCCTGCCACAGGCTAAAAACTCGCTCGTCCGCGAGGCGATATCTCGCATACAGCCCATCTTTCCTGAACTCAATGAGGCGCGCATGCCGGAGCACCTGCAGATGCTGTGAGGTATTGGCAGCGGACATCCCCGTCAAGCGCGCTAGTTCTTCGACGGTTCGCTCCTTCTGAGCTAGCAATTCGAGCAGTTCTAGGCGCTTGCCGCTGGCGAGAGCCTTTCCAATGCGGGCGAACTGCTCGAAAAGGTTGTCCTTGAACACTCGTTTTCCTGGTCTGTCCATACGAGTATTCAATCATGCGCTTGAATACTTGTCAAGGTCACTGACCGAAGTGAGCCCGTCACTTCTTTCGGCTGCTTGTTGGTCTTTGGCGCTCGTTCAGAGGCTTCGCTTTCTTGCTAGCCATTGCCGTAGCTTCTCTTGGACTCACCAGCCTCGACGAGAGTGCCATTCCGCATCCCCGCCGCGGCTTACATCGAGCGGCTGCCATCCTTGAGTGCATCTTCGCGGCACCATGATCGCGAGCGGCAGGAAAGTCCGCGCGGTCTGTCTCCCTTTTGTCCTGTGCCTCCGGGCCTCGATAGCACCGGTTGAACCCGTTTCGGTGCATTGCTCCGTTCCTACCCTCTCCATTGGGCACGGCTTCGGGATAATTCCTGCGCCCGGCAGTTTCGCGGCTTCTGCTTTTCCGGTTCCTCCCAACAAATCTTCTGAGACAGCGCCGAAGATTTCTTGTGTCCCTCCCAAAAAGCAGCCGCTCGCTTTGGGAGCAGTATCCGCTCGCTTTCCAGGTGCCCCAATTACAAGGGCAGAAACGGAGAAACATCATGCATATCAACGTAGTTCATCTGATCGGTTATCTCGGCAAGAACCCGGAGCACAAGTCCGTCAAGGCGACAGACCGCAAATACGCGGTGCTTTCGCTGGCGACTCAGCGGTCCTGGAAGGGCGCCGACGAAGAATGGCACTCCAAGACGGAGTGGCATCGCGTCGTCGCCTGGAACGGCCTCGGCGAGTACGCCGCGACGAAGCTGCGGAAATCAGATCACATCTATGTCGAGGGCACGCTGGTGAGCAGCACCTTCGAGAAGGAGTTCGGCAAAGGCAAGAGCAAGATCACCGTGCCGTTCAAGGCGTGGCAGGTGAAGGCGGATTCCATCCGCAAGCTCAACCGCGCTCGGAAAGAGCAGGTGCAGGATAACGCGCCGGTCGACGCGCAGCCGGAGGAGGTGCCGTACTGACCGGCTTCTTGAAAAAGGCCCCGGCGATGCCGGGGCTTTTTTCAGTCATTTGTCAGAGTACGAAAGTCTTCGACAATCAAATGACAGCAATCTGTAGTCCTTGCACACTTCCCAGAACCCCGTTTGAACGTGAGGCACTTCTCTGTGCAGCCGAGTTTTCAGCCGCAACCGCGAGCTAAGCTGCTATCTGTCGGATGGCGGCGGCAGCAGCACGACCTCGATCTTGGTTCTTTCGTTGGCCCGTAGACAGTCCTGAACCACTCGGGCGACGTTGCCTAAGCAGCATTTGCCCGATGGATTCTTCACTTCGCAGGCACAGTTGCCTGCCTTCACTTCCGCTGTGATCCGTTCTGCGACCGTGGAGTGCCCTGTCTCAACGATCTCGTCCTGAATATCCTTTCGCGTGAAGCCAAAACAATAGCAAACCGGAATCGGGTCGGCCTTTTCTTTAGCACCAACCCGCACCAGTAGGTCTTCGCGACGAAAGGTGGGCGCTTGAGCGTCGAACGGGAAATAGACTACATCGCAGTCAGGCGCCTCACAGAAATAGTATTGTGTGTCCGGCATCCCCAGAGGGAACTGACGGGCGAGACTCTTAACCGTGAGTAAGTCCACTTGTTTGGAGCGCGCGCCGTTCACTGGGCAAGTCATCACCACTGGCGCGGCACCAGACTTCGCATTTACATGACAACAGTTCGACATACGGATCTCCTCGCCTCATCCCAAGTCATTGCACCTCCCCCACAGATTTCTTACTTGGCGGCCTTCTCGGGTTGCGAGGGATAGCCTGCATTCGTTGTGGCTTTTACGAGCGCATCCGTGTTGGTTTTTACATTGTCGAAGGTCACCAGAACTTGTTTCTTTTCGAACCGCACGTCCACCTTTGAAACGCCGGGAACCATTTCGAGCGCTTTCTTCACTGTTATTGGGCACGTTGGACAGGTCATGCCAGAGACATTCAGGGTTACCGTTTGGGGCGACGCCCAAGCCGGGGCAAACCAAACAAGCGCAGCAATAACGGCAGCCAACAGGGTTTTGAGATTCTTCATAACAACTCCTTCTCAGGTCGAGATTTAGTAGAAAAACTTGGCCACAAACGGAAATATGAACGCAACGAAAACGAGCACCGAAACTATCGCAAATACGATCTTGTAAATGAGGCGAGTCCGCAGCAGTGCGCACACTTCACCAGGCTGGCAGGCTTTCGCTGGCCGAAAAATCTGCCGTCCTGCAAAGAACAGAGCGACAAGCGCCCCAACGACAAAAAACGGACGATAGGGTTCGAGCAGGGCGAAATTTCCGATCCACGCTCCGCTCAAACCGAGAGCAACCAAAACCAGCGGGCCCAGGCAGCAGGCCGATGCCAGGAGGGCGGCTAAACCTCCCACAAAAAGTGCGCCTGAGCCAGTCCGTCCGGGTGCGCTTTGAACAGGGTCAATTCTCATTTGTGATTCTCCAACTTACTCTTACTTGTACCCCTCAAAATTGGGCAATGAGCAGGGTGCTTGCGCAGTTCCTTGTTGCAACTGCGAAGAGCCAAACACAGCTCATGCTCCAACTTCTGAAGGTCAGCAAGTTTCCGGCGCACATCGACCAGTTTTGCTTCCAATCGGCGGCGCACTGGGGCACAGGGCTGCAAGCGACTGCCTCGCAGATTCAAGAGACCTCGAATCTCGCTGAGTTTGAATCCCAGACCCTGTACGCGGCGGATAAAAGCGAGCGTTTCGAGGTCATTCTCACCGTACTGACGGAAGCCCCCTTGTGTTCTGGAAGGGCGCGGCAGCAGGGCGTTGCGCTCGTAGAAGCGAATCGCGTCAACGCTGATCCCGATCCTTTTTGCGACGACTCCAATTTGCATTACCTTGGCTCCTTTCTAGAAGCTACACCCTGGAGTATAGTCCAGAGTCAAGCCTTTTCTCGCCACGCGCCTCTACACTCTTTGCCTTCACTTGGAACTCTCGTTTAGCCGGCCCCCCTTACACGCAGCGGTACGAAAAACAGCGGCGCACCTCGCTCTCAGCCTTCTGTGGCTCCGTTCTCGTTGGCACCGACATGACTCTCTTCGTTGCATTGTCTCCGTTCCTGCCCTTTCCATTGTGCACAGCTTCGTGGCCGGAAGATCGCTGAATCACATGTCCGGTAATCCGACTAACCAGGGGTTAGGTGGGCAGTGAATTATCGGTTCACTCGTGGGAGGGGATTAAAACCTATTTTTCGGGGGGCAGGTCATGCAGGACCCGGCTTCAATCGCTTCTCTTAGTCTCTTCTTGTCCGCCTGCAACTGTTCCTCGTTCTTGTAAGCGTTTTGGAGAAATTCGAACAGGCGCCTCTTTGTCCCTTGCTTCGGGGCAGCGAGGCGGTAGAAGATTCGGTAGCCGTCTCGTCGGTCCAGCACAAGGTTCGAGCTCTTCAAATACGAAAGATGACGAGAGACGTTTGGCTGTGTCGCCTGTAGGACATACTGAATATCGCAGACGCAGAACTCCCCATGCAGAAGTAAGTTCAAGATTCGCAGTCGGTTTGTATCACCGAGTGCCTTGAAGTATTGTTCCAGTTCTTTCATGCGTCCCTTCCTGTCAACGAGAGCGGAGGTCCTCTTCCATGAGGCCCTGCCTTTCTGATCGAGTAATTCTCAGTACAGAGACTGGGGCGAAGTCTTGACTGCGAGCTCCATGAGCATTGTGCCCTCGGATAGCCGATAGCAGCCATCCAAGTCACGGCATTTCAAACACTTCTGCCACACTTGGCGGTCCGCGATTGCGACTCGCGCTGTTCGTTACGCCTTGTACACGCGGACGCAGCACTCTTTATGTAGCGCCTGGCCTGACAGCGCATCCGATTTGGTCGGAACGAACTGGCCGCCGTTTGTGCCTTTCCCCTTCGCCACGCGGCCCATGGCCCAGTGCCCGAAACCATGTTGCCAACCAACGACGTCGGGGTGGATTCCTTCAGTGAGTTTGGCCACGGCCTGATCCTTGCCATAGGGAGACTCCACCCAGATTGCGTCGCCCTCTTTGATCTTTAGGCGCTCAGCCGTCTTCCGGTTAATCACCAGGGGGTTGTTGCTCTTCAATTCCATCAGCCACGGATTGTTCATCGTGCGAGTGTGCGTGTGAGAAGCTTCCTTCCAGTTGATCAGTTGCAGCGGATACTCCTTCGTGGGTTGCCACTCCCGCGGCACATAGACCGGCAGGGGATTCACAGGCTGGCCATTCCCGTCCTTCTTGCTCGTCAGCCACTCGGAGTAGAACTCGATCTTGGCCGAGTGGGTGGGGAATCCTTGCACATATTTGCCGTCCTTGAACAAACCGATGACCTTGCCGCCGTTATCCGGAGCTTTGTCGTAGACCTGGTCGCCGACGACGATAGCATCCTTTGTTTTCTCAGCCGGAAGTTCGCGCTTGAATTTCTCGTAAGCCGTGCCTTTCTGATCCACCCAGACTGCGCCGGGTAGAGCTTTCAACTGCGCCAATGTGAGTTTAGGTGGACTCTTTTCCAGCATTCGGCTGAGATAGTCCTCGTATGTCAGACCGCCAAAGAACTCCTTGCCTTCCGAGTCCTTCAATGCAAGCCGGCGCCGGC